>Ga0190334_1000092_pt1 | contig 43216 bp, 26 predicted proteins | sample 48720478_MG_FD_161270 | JGI IMG/M metagenome (GOLD analysis project Ga0190334, IMG submission 161270) | Hydrothermal vent sediment bacterial communities from Southern Trench, Guaymas Basin, Mexico - 4872-04-7-8_MG | ecosystem: Environmental > Aquatic > Marine > Hydrothermal vents > Sediment ... | reverse complement strand
CCCGATGGCATTTTCGGTATACTGGCCGGTCCCGTCGGTCAGGGTAACATCCCAGGGAGCTGTCCCGGTCAGGCTGATTGTAATATCCACAGGGGCACCGCTGCAAACCGGGATGGCGGGATCGGTAATGGTTGCCGTGGGCAGGGGATATATATCCACCAGCACGGAAGGACTGATATCCTTACAGCAGCCGTTCGGCCCGGAAGTGACCGTTCTGCGGTAATACAACGGACTGGTAAGTGCCGGAGTAGTATAGGTTACCTCGTTACGGGTTCCGTCAGCCCCGATCCAGTTGACATTGTCCGTACTTTGCTCCCAGTAGTAAGTATACGAATCTTCTCCGGCTCCTCCTGCCGGTTCGGGTGGATTCAGTGTGGTGGTGGATCCCGAACAGATGCCCCCTGGGTCGGGTATCACATTGTTTGTGATCACCGGCAGGACATTCACCACTACTTCGTGGGCACTGGTTTCCGTGCACTGGCCCGAAATCACGGAGCGCCTGAAACGGGTGGTCTCCGTCAGGGCTCCCGGGCTGTAATCGGGAGCATCGGGCCCCGTGGGTATCCAGGTGACACCGTCGTCAGTACTGAATTCCCACACGTAGGTATATATTCCGGTCCCTCCGCTCAGGGGAGCGGGTTCCGGAACAATGGGATTCGGGGTTTTCCCCGAACAGATCGTCGTATCGTACAAACCCGAAATGGTCTGGATATCTGTATGCTGCAGGGCCGGATGAACGGAAATGGTATCCACCCCGCTGATATCCTGGCACACGTCGGAGATAACCACTCTCCTGATAAAAAGGGTGTCGGTAAGAGGGGATGAGAAGGTCAGATCCCGGAAGTTTGCTTCGGGAATGTCCTGCCACGTCCCTCCGGAAAGGCTGTCCTGCCACTGGTACAGGTAGGTGTCGGGCTTCCCCCCGGAAGCATCGTCGCCAATCAAATCCAGGGGAATATCCCCTTCACAGATCACCTGGTCGGTAACAAAGGTATTGTTGGCAATGGCCGGCCACTGGATCAGGGTAACCGTATCGGAAATACTCTGGCAAACATTATCCGAACCCGAATACACCACCCGCCGGAAATACCGGGCCGTCTGGGACGGAAAAGCGGGATCGCCCACCGCATCGGGCTGATAGTCTTCCTGGTCGGTCACAGCACCATAGGCACTGGCATAGGTATTCCCGTCAAGACTTTCCTCCCATACAAACCGGTAAGTACCGTCGCCGTTGGCCGGAGGAAGCCCATCAAGAAGGGCAAAGGCCGATCCTTCACAGATTACCTGGTCGGCGCTGATGGTATTGTTGGTGATAGCCGGCAGTACCGTGATGGTTACCGTATCGCTCACCTCATAGCATTTTCCGGAATAAACCCAGCGCCGGTAATAAGTGGTCTGCGTCAGAGCAGGCGGCTGATAGGAGGCACCGGTAAAATTACCGGCAGCCTCGGTAAAATTCACATCGTCGAGACTTTCCTCCCAACGGTAGGCATAGATACCATCTCCGCCGGTGGGCACGGCCACATCGGGTTCCAGCACGGGTGGCACCTGATTGTGACAGATGGTATCTTCAAAGGTAATGGAATAATCGGCCAGGGCGGGATGAACATTCACCACCACCGGTTTGCTCACATCTACAATCTGGGGAACGGACATATCGCGCACAATACGCCGGTACCAGGTTGTATCGGCCAGGGGAACAGTCGGGACATAATTTTCACCGGTGGCCCCGGATATGTCGTTCCATATTGATTGGTCGGTACTGTACTGCCAGGTATAACTATACGGAGTGGTCCCTCCTTTAGGTTCTGAACCGATGATCATGGAAGGAACCGTTCCCTCGCAGATGGTATCGGTCAGGTCGTTGGTAGAAGCCCACTTGATGGTGTTAAAAAGGAAACCGGTAATGACCACATCCAGATTGGAAGTAACTTCCCCATTATTCCCGTTAATACCAAAATCTCCACAACCATAATCCTGGCCTCCCAGTCCCCCATCTGCCAGGGATATCACATTTCCGGGCAAAGAGGTTCCCTTATGCCAGATCAGACCGCCACCGCCACCACCACCCGGGCCGCTGCAATCTCCGTCACCTCCTTTCCCTCCGGTAACATTTACTTCCAGTAAAGAAGTATGATAAGAACGTACTTCTATCCCCACGGTACCTCCGGCCCCGCCTCCACCGGCACCTCCGGTGAAGGTAGCCGTAGCCAATACCGACCCTCCCATGGCCAGGATCCTGTGGCCGTTCCCCACAATGCTGTCGGCTACCAAAACGATCATTCCTCCTCCGTTTCCCCCGTCAGTAGCATCGCCCGGATTCTGCCAGGTGGAAGAGCCTCCCCCCCCACCCATCACCAGCCTGCGAACGGATACATAATTAATATCACTGGCAGTAAATCCGTTTCCGCCGTAACCGCCAAGAAAATACAGAGAGGTACAATTCTCATTCCCGGCATCTCCTCCTTTCCCCATATTTCCACCGCCTCCGCCGCCGGAGTAGCGTCCATTGCCGCCACCGCCACCGTTATACAATCTCCCCCGGCCTTTCTGGTAAGCGGAATTGTAGGAACCCACGCCATCAATAAATGAAACAATCCCCTCGCCCTTGTTCCCCGCCCTCTGGGAGGAGGCATCGTAATAATAATCATCGTAAAGATCTGGATCGGTTTCCGAGCATACACCGTCTCCCTGATCGGCCGATCCACCCAGCAAGCCTCTGGCCGAAACATCGATATCGGCATTCAGTACCAGGGTATTGCTGACAAACAGGGCCAGCACTCCCCCTTTTTCTCCGTCCCAGGGATCACAGGTCAGGGTCCCGGTTACTTCGGCCTTGTCATATCCGGGCACGCGAACCAGTTGCATGCTCCCGTCCACCTGGTAACTGGCAAAATTCTGAAGTTCGTTGGTAAAGGAAACCTGGTTTCCGCTGACCGAGGCTATGCGGATAAATTCGTATTTACCCACACCTCCCCAACCCTGCTTGGAGCCAAAATTATTGTCGTTGCTCCCCAGTATTTCCACCCCTTTCATCTGGATCACCAGCACGGTATCCCCTTCGGAAAAGGCCGAAGCATCGTCCACGGTTACCTGGTCGGCAGCATCGATGGATACAATCCGGGCATAGTCATTCACCACGCCGGACAGGGGCGTTCCCTGCGGAAATGCCCAATGCATCCCTCCTGCCATCAGCAGTAGGGAAAACATCATATGTACGGATTTCCTTCTCAGTTTCTTCGCCCTTAATTATTTGGATGAATATAGCAATTTTTACGTTGTGTTCTTCGGGAATTTTGCACATATCCGGCTTTCACAAGCCGGGAGGTGACCATGTAAATACGTATTCTTACTGAAAATGTTACAATTATGCCCGATTCCCTTTTGCAGAACATTCATGATTTCTTTACGGGATTTTCCCCCGGGGGGATTCTTTGCCGGAAGACTGGTTTTCCGGATGGTATACAGGAAGTTCCACATAAAAAGTAGTTCCTTCCCCCACGCGCGTCTCATAATGGATGCTTCCTCCCGTATTTGAAACGATATTGCGCACGATGGCCAGTCCCAGTCCCATCCCGCTTGATTTGGTTGTAAAATTGGGTACAAACAATTTTTCGCCCAGCTCGTCGGGGATCCCTTTTCCGTTATCGGAAACAGCAATGATCACCCTTTTCCCCTCCAGAGTCAGATCAATCCCCACCCGACCGGGACGGTCCTCGGGAATGGCCTGGATGGCATTTTTCACCAGGTTGGTCAGCACGCGCAACATTTGTTCCTTGTCGGCCACGACCATGGCTTCACTCAGGCCATGTACATCCACACGGATCTCCACATTTTCGGTATTGCCAAACAGCTCGGCAATATTCCATACCTTTTCCACCATGTTTACCGGTTCAAAGCTGGATGTGGGCATCTGGGCAAAATGTGAAAAAGCATTGGCTATGGCCGAAAGGTTTTCTATCTGTTCGATCATGGTACGGGTAAACCGCTGAAAGTTCTCCTCCCATCCGGGTGCCCGATCTTCATAGGCCCTTTTTACCTGCTGGATACTCAATTTCATGGGGGTCAGAGGATTCTTGATCTCATGGGCCACCTGACGCGCCATTTCCCTCCATGCCGATTCCCGCTCGGAACGGGCCAGTTTTTCCACACTCCGGGCCAGCTCGGTTACCATGCGGTTGTATTCATGCACCAGTTCACCGATCTCATCCTCACCCTCATAAGAAATCTTCTCATAGCTCCTTCCCAGTTTCAGGCGGCTGAATTTACGCTGAATCATCCGCAGCGGATCGGTGATTTTGTTGGAGATCAGTACCGCCAGGAAGATGGTCAGGATCAGTAAAAGAAAGGAAATATTCACAATGGCCACCACCAGAAGGGATATTTCCCTCGACAGCGAAATTTGTTTGGTAAAATAGGGCAGGTTGAGGTAGGCCAGCAACTGGTTTTCTGCATTGGTAAACGGCACATAGGCCGACAGGAAACTCATTTCCCCGATGTTCTCGCGGTGAACAAATTCGGCTTTCCGGTTCCAGCGGAGTTCCCGGTAGGCCTGATTGTCAATGCGCCTTCCCGTAAGTCCTTCATCAAATATCTCAGGTCGTGAAGTGGCAAGCAGCTTCCCATCCGGACTGTAGAGGTTAATATCGGTATAGAACACATTGGAATACCTTACCAGCAGATCGTTCAGGTTGACATACTGTCCCCTCGACCAGCCCGGATCCAGAAAGGATTCATAGGCCAGTTCATGATCCAGTACCACATACACCGACTGGATTTTTTCACGGATCATTTCATTGTGTTTAGCCCGGTATTGCCTGATGCTGTAATAAACCGCACCTCCCCCGATCAGAACCAGTGCCATGAAAAGAATTCCCACCATAGCCGTCTGTATCCTGGTTTTGAAAGTGAGCCGGATATTCCGGAAAATACCGGGGATATTGATCATCAGGAGGATAATATTCATCCACAGGAAAAAGTACACAAAAAGGTATGAGGCATCGATCAACAGGTCGATACCTCTCAGATCATGGGTGCTTATGATGATCTGCTTGTCCGGGTCAATACGATAGATCAGGTGGCTGTACCCGTCGAAATGAAGAAAACTGAATTCTTCTTCAGGGGGATTGTACACATCCAGGCTCAGACTGTATGGAAAATCACCCGACTGGGTAATCAAACGGTTGTGGATGTACCTGGCCCAGGAGTAACGCTCCAGACGGGTCGATTTCTCAAACCGGTTGTCAAGCAATAGTTCGGGATATCCCAGATGTGTATAGGTGAGGCGCGAATCCAGCCTGATGAACAGGGTATTGATCATATCCGGGTTCACAGGATAAGAGAACCTGCCGAAATAAGTGGTTCTTCCATTCGGATCGTTCAGGAACCAGAAATTGCTACGGGGCAAGGCCTCCCCTATCATCTCAAGCATTTCATCAAAGAAGGCATAGCAGTTTCTGACTGTATCCCTGTCGAGTATTTCCAGTTCCGACTGTTCATCACAGATGGTGATCTCCAGATAATACTGCTCCCAGAATCCGCTGAAATATTCTGTTTGCAGGTATTCGAAAATGCTGTCAACCTCCATAGGAGAAAAAACGGATTTACCGAGTAATCCTGCCAGAATGGTGTCCGATTCCAGCTTTTCCCCCATCTCTTCAAGCAACACTTCGGCCACGGCATCATGTTCCGTAGCCAGATTCACTGCCAGCACCTTTCTTACATTTTTCTCCTTTTCAGTATTGAAGAAAACAATATTGTATAGAGCCAGCAGGGAAAAAAGTAATACCAGCAGAGTCAGGAAACTGTATTTCCAGCCTTTCCGGTGGTGGTTTCTGAACCAGATCAGCAAAGCATTGAACAGGTAAAAGAAAATAATAATCTGTACCACCTGTAGAAATCCGGTGAACCAACCGGTTAGCAGGAATGAGAGTGTAATCCCGGCCAGGGCCATCATTTGAAGCTTTTTCTGACCTGCCGGTTTGATCCCCGCCGAAAAGATCCCATCGAGTATCAGAAAAGCGGAAAAAAACAGCAATCCCACAACCATCAACGCCAGAAAAGTATTGACCGAAAGGTCAAGCAGGCGGTGAAGCTCAAACGATATGCTGGAATGAATGATCAATGACCTGAAAAGATACTCAACGAACAAAAACCATCCCCCTGCCAGAGCATAAAGAAATATACCCGTAATCCACTGTAGATTTTTTCTTTCCGGAAGTGTGATATGGAACCTGGTGATCCCGCTGTACAAAAGGTAGACCAGAAAAAAGGAAATCACGGCAAAAATCACCAGGTCACCCAGCGATGCCCATGGGCCTGTTCCTGCATACAGAAGAGGTGAAAACAGCTCCATCCGGTAAACCAGTTGCGGTACTGCCAGGAACCGCAGCAACTCCTTCAGGCAGGTCAGGAACAGAACGGAAAACAACCATCCCGTAAAATACCGTTTCCTGTCGGGCATTATCCTGAACCAGGAAGCCAAAAAAAACAGCAGGGACAGAAAGGTGATCAGATAAAGAAAACCCGGAACACTGAAAGGAGGGGCCGCATCCGAGGGAGGGGCCAGTCCGGTCAGGTAGAAAACCACGTTCCCCGAAAGATCGCGTACCGGAAAAGCCTGCCGGCCGGGTTCATCCGGACCCATCACCCTGATCCAGGAAGGCAACCCGTAATCTTCCTGGAACTCGTTTCTCAGAAACTCATTCTGATAGGGATATCTGTATTTGATCAGGATCATGCCCACCAGCCGGTAAGGTTCTGATTCCCTGTAAAGGCCCAGATGAAAGGAGTTATCCAGTTCTAAAAAAGGTCGCGAAAATAATTCCTGCGACCATTCCCAGGGGAGAGGAATGTTGTTGTCCGACCAGTAGATCAAACTGTCGTTTCTGTACAGCAACAGGGTAAATCCCTCGCCCTGAAGTTTTTTCTCCACCTCTTCACCATATTCCCCTATCCATGCATCCCAGCCGGTATGTTCCAGCTCCGCAGCCACCCGGTTGAGCAAAATATCCATGGCCTGTTCCTTTTCCAGCAGGATCTCCTGAAACTCAGCCATTTCCATATCCGGAACCCGGTTGCGGATATAGGCTTTTTCCGCAAGAAAAGACAACAGGGTAAGCAACAGGAATAAAACCAGCAGCAGAAAGGGATTTTTAACAGTAATTCTGGTCAGTTTCATCATGGCTCAGGAGTGATGATATGGTTCCCCTTTCAGGATGGTGAAGGCCCTGTACAGTTGTTCCAGAATAATCAGCCGCACCATCTGGTGTGAGAATGTCAGCCTGGAGAGCGACAGCTCCTGGTCTGCCGCCTTTCTTACCCTTGAAGAAAATCCGTAAGGGCCTCCGATCACCAGACAGATGTTGCGGCTCCCTTCCATCATCTGGCGTTGAAGCCAGCGAGCCAGGCCTTCACTGCTGTATTGTTCTCCTCTCTCGTCAAACAGGATAATTCTGTCGCCCGCTGGAATGGATCGTATAATACGTTCCGCTTCCTTTTCGCGTATTTGTTCCTCCTTCAGGTTCTTTCCCTTCACGTCGGGTAATTCCCTGTATTCAAACGGCACATACCTAAAGAGCCTCTTCAGGTATTCGTTCTGGCCTTCTTTCAGGTAGGCCTCCCTTGTCTTCCCCACTGCAAGAAGGGTTATTTTCATTGGATATTATCGGTTTTATATGTATTTTTTGACCGGATTTGAGAATAAATTTTTTAATCATCGTTCAGAAACCACCCAAATATGGTTCAATATTTGTACCATAAAGATCGTTAAAATACCTTTTTTCATGAAAAATAAAAAGTTCCTGCGAAGCTCATGGATTATTTTCCTTGTTTTCACCGGTTCTGTATTTGCACAGAACCAGGGTATTCCCGAACAGATTCCGCTGGCTATCCGTACCGGCGATGCCAAAATGCTGGCTGCCCACTTCAATGAGGTGATCGAGCTGGTAATCCTCAATAAGGAAGATATATACAGCAAGGAACAGGCTGAAAAGATCATCCGCGATTTCTTCACAAAAAATCAGCCCACGCAATTCACTATAAAACATCAGGGAGGAAAATCAAAATCCCGGTATGCCATCGGGCAACTCACCACCCGGTCGGGAAATTACCGGGTATATTTCCTGCTGAAAGGCGACAATGACAAAGCCCTGATCCACCAGCTAAGGTTTGAACCATCCCATGAATGATTCCTGGTTGCTTTCCTTCATTGAACGGGCGCTGGAAGAAGATATCGGGACCGGCGACCATTCCAGCCTGGCTTCCGTCCCTGCCCGTTCAACCGGTCATGCCGTGCTGCTGGCAAAGGAAGAAGGGATCATTGCCGGTGCGGATGTTGCACGGCAGGTATTCCTTTTTGTCGATCCCGACATGGCCATTCGTTTACTGAAAACCGACGGTGAAAAGGTTTTCCCGGGAGACCGGGTGTTTGAAGTAGAGGGATCGGCACATGCCATTCTGAAGTGTGAACGCCTGGTTCTGAACATTATGCAGCGTATGAGCGGTATTGCCTCCCAAACCAGGCTGTATACGGAACAACTGGCAGGTACACAGGCCAGGCTGCTCGATACACGGAAAACGGCTCCCGGCATGCGATACCTGGAAAAATTAGCCGTACGGATCGGCGGAGGCGAAAACCACCGAATGGGCCTGTACGATATGATCCTGCTGAAAGATAACCACATTGATTTTGCCGGTGGAGTGAAGAAGGCCCTGGAAAAAACACGTATCTACCTGCAGATGAATCAGCTGGATTTGAAAGTGGAAGTGGAAGCCCGTAACCTGGAAGAGGTAAAACTCATTCTGGAAACCGGCGGGGCCGACCGGATCATGCTGGATAATTTCACTCCGAAAGATCTGCGTCAGGCTGTAAAGCTAATCGGTGGCAGAACGGAAACGGAAGCCTCCGGGAACATAACCCTGCAGAATATCAGGGAATATGCGGAAACCGGAGTAGATTTTATATCGGTGGGTGCGCTTACCCATCATATCAAATGTCTGGACATGAGCCTGAAAGCCAGTAAACAGTAAAATATGGGGAACAATCCGGCCTGGCTGAAAAAAACGGTATTAGGCAAACAAATAGAAAAACTGGTAAACCGCGCCAGGGTCATGACGCTGCCCGGGCTGGACGGTGTTCCCGTATACGATGTAGTGGCTTTTTTTGTGAAGGGATTCCAGAAAGGAAGTCTGGTCACGCGTGCTTCGTCCATTGCCTTTAACCTGCTGCTGGCCATCCTGCCGGCTACCATCTTTCTGTTTACCCTCATCCCCTTCATCCCCATTGAGAACCTATCCGATGAAATCCTGAAATTTTTTGAGAACATCCTTCCGGAAAACGCATATCATATGATGGAATCCACCCTGGTGGAAGTGTTCACCAAAAAGAGCGGGGGTTTGCTTTTCCTGATGTTTATCTCCACCCTGATTTTTTCATCCAACGGTATCCACGCCCTCATTTCCGCCTTTTACATTTCCCCCCACCAGTTCGATACCCGGGGCTGGATCACCCAGCGCTCGGTCAGCATCTTCCTGGTACTGCTGATCATCCTGCTGTTTACGCTGGCCATTTTTCTGATCATTTTCAGCCGGCTGGCCATTCAAAAACTGGTCTCTCTGGGCATCCTGGAGCAGAATTTCACCTTCTACCTGATGTCGGCCGGAAAATGGCTGATCACATTCGCCCTGATCTATTTTGCCATTTCTTTTCTGTATTACATGGTTCCACCCAAACGGACGCGCTGGAAATTTTTCTCCGCCGGCTCTTCCCTGGCCAGTGTGGGATTTCTGATGGCATCCCTGGGATTTTCCTATTTCGTGAATCATTTCGGACAGTACAACAAGTTTTACGGCTCCATCGGCACCATCATGGTGGTACTGCTGTGGATGTATTTCAACTCGATCTCCCTGCTGATCGGTTTCGAGCTGAACGTAAGCATACAGGCGGCCAACCTGCAGAAAGAAGTCGGTGCGTCTGCCTGAAGACGATTCTGACCGGTATTTTGATTCCCGTCCCTGGGAGAACCGGCTGGGAGCGTGGAGTTCACCCGGAGCCAGGTCATACCTCACAGGGAATAACTTCGAACAGAAGCTGACGGAAACAGGAAAGAAATTTTCCGAAAGCCGCATCCCCCGCCCTTCTTACTGGGGCGGATTCCTGCTGATTCCCCAGATGATCGAATTCTGGCAGGGGCGTGAAGGCAGGCTGCACAACAGGATTGTTTTCAAACGCACGCACCGGACATGGCAGCAGGCCCGGCTGGCTCCCTGACCCCTTCCTAATGATAATGGATGTATTTCAGCACCAGCCTGTGGATTTCCTCTTCTTTCCCGCACAAGCGCTCACTCAGGTTTTCATCCTGGTATGATCGGAGCTTTTTGATCACATGATCGATCAACGAAGCAGGGAACACCTCGTCTTTTTCGAACACAGCCCTCTTCTTCTCCAGGTTCATGGCCGATTCCCAGCAGGAAGCGGGCAGATGTTCCAGTTTCTCGGCTTTGCTTTTGTGCTTTTCGTCGAAAATGTTTACATCCACATACAAGCGGCGGGCCAGCTCCAGGGCATGGTCCATCTCCAGTCCGTGACGGGCGGCAACTACCAGACCGGCCAGCAGGGAATAAATATCGGCCGATCCGTCGGGAGCCCTGAATTCAATGGTTTGCTTGTCTTCGGTCAGAAATTTATCGTTTTTCATGCCCGGGTTGGCATCTTCCACCATATTGGCGGTTCCCGTCCATCCCAGAGGAACGCGCACCAGTACCGAACGGTTACGGTCGCCCCAGCATATGCTGGTAGGGGCTTCCTGGTGGGGTACCAGCCTCAGATAAGAAGTGGGAATGGTATTGCCGAAAGCCGTCAGCGCACCGGCAAGATCCAGGATACCCGCAATCATTTTCCGGGCCGTATCACTCAGTCGAACCCCGTCGGTCATCACATTCTTCCCGTTCTTTTCGAGCAGCATGTGAATGTGCATACCGCTTCCGGCCTTCCCTACCGTAATCTTGGGAGCAAAGCTCACCTCCACCCCGTGCCGGTAACTGAGCATCCTGAGGATCCAGCGGGCAATATGCATCTGATCGGCAGCATCTTCAACATCCACCGGAAGAAATTCGATCTCATGCTGTTCAAAATCTTCTGTTTCGGTTGAAAAACTTCCTACTTCAGAGTGCCCGTACTTGATCCGCCCTCCGGCCATGGCCGTCAGCCTGAGGGCTTCCAGCCTGAGGTCCTCGAATTTTGCAAAGGGCTTCGACTGGTGATATCCCTTCTGATCGATCAGAGGATACCGGGGATCATGCTGACTGTTTACATAGTACTCAAGCTCTCCCAGCGCCTTGAAACGGTATCCTGTTTTTTCAGTGAAATGCCTCGCGGCTTTCCGTAAAACATTGTCAGGCGAACTGGCCAGCGGAGTTCCTTCACGGGTGTAAAAAGAAGCCATGATCTCCAGGCTGGGAATATCGGAAAAAGGATTGACAAAGGCAGTCCGGTAACGTGGAACAACATAAAGGTCACTGGCTCCGGGCTCAATGAAGGAAAACAGGCTGGACCCGTCCACCCGTTCACCTGCCGCCAGGATCGTATCCAAATACGCCCGGCTGTTAATAATAAAATTCAGGGTTTTTAGTTTTCCGTCTTCGGCCACATACCTGAAATTGACCATTTCAATGCCATTTTCTTCGGCAAACTGAACCAGGTCGTGTCGGGTAAACTCAGAAGCAGGTTTTTTCAGGTAAGCAACCAGCGGGTTGGGATTCATCAGAATTTCTTCTTCGCGCATAGCCGGATATGGTTGGTTGGGACATCAAAAATACACAGAATGTCCTTGTGGAATATCCGGGTATTTCCCAGAACATGATGTTTAATAACAGGTGGATACCGTGAAGAAGCCTTTCGTTCTACAGGCCGGCCAGTTTTTCTTCCAGGGCCCGGATACGGGCTTCCGCATCCGCTTTTTTATTGAGTTCGGCCCGCACGACCCTTTCGGGAGCATTTTCCATAAATTTCCTGTTGTTCAACTTTTTCATCACCGAATCGAGAAAACCCCGCGTATACTCAAGTTCGTTTTCCACCTTCTTCCTCTCCGCATCCAGATCGATATCATCACCCACCGGTATATAGAATTCGGTGGTTTTCACCATGAACGAAAGGGCTTTTTCCGGTTTCTTATCAATGAATCGGATATCGGACAAATTACCCAGTTTTTTCAGCACTTCCCCGAAACGGTTATCGTATTCCGATTCTACCTGGCGTACCAGCAATTCCAGTGATTTTTTCTGGGGAATGTTCTGCTGTTTCCTGATAGAACGGATAGTGGTAATGGTTTGCTTGGCCTTTTCCACACGTTCCACCAGTTCTGCATCGTACTTTCTTGCCCTGGGCAGGGGGGCCGCCATCACGCTTTCCCCTTGCTTTCTTTCACGCAGCCGCTGCCAGATTTCTTCGGTAATGAAGGGCATAAAAGGATGCAACAGAATGATCAGTTGTTCCAGGAAGTCCAGGGTCTTATCCATGGTCACCCCGTCCACAGGTTCCTGAAAACCGGGCTTGACTATCTCCAGATACCAGGAAGAAAACTCATCCCAGAACAACCGGTACAGGTTCATCAGGGCTTCCGACAGCTTGTAACCCGCAAACTGCCGGTTCAGCAGGTGAATTGACTGCTGTATTCTCGATTCGAACCATTCCGCCGCCTGACGGGAATATTCGGGCTGCTCCCTCTTCCGGTCTACCTTCCAGCTCTTTACCAGCCTGAAGGCGTTCCATATCTTGTTCCCGAAGTTCCTGCCCTGTTCTGTCAAACTTTCATCAAAGAGCAGATCATTGCCTGCCGGCGAACACAGCAGCATACCCACCCGTACACCGTCGGCTCCGTATTTTTTTATAAGCTCCAGGGGTTCGGGAGAATTGCCAAGCGATTTTGACATTTTCCGGCCCAGCTTGTCGCGTACAATTCCCGTAAGGTACACATGATGGAAAGGTTTTTCCCCTGCAAATTCGTAGCCGGCAATAATCATTCGGGCTACCCAGAAAAACAAGATCTCGGGAGCGGTTACCAGGTCGTTGGTAGGATAGTAGTATTTAAAATCGGGGTTGTCGGGGTTCCTGACCCCGTCAAAAACCGATATCGGCCACAGCCAGGAGGAAAACCATGTGTCGAGCACATCTTCATCCTGGTGCAGGTCGGCCGGCTCCAGCGACGGGTTTGCCGACTCCTTCCTGGCCAGTTCCAGTGCTTCGGCAGCATCAGCGGCCACCACAATCCGTTGATCATTTTCACCGGGGACCCTGTAGTACCAGGCAGGAATGCGGTGCCCCCACCATAACTGGCGGGATATGCACCAGTCGCGCACATTTTCCATCCAGTGCCTGTACACATTCTTGAATTTGGCCGGGTGCAGCCTGATATGGTTGTTCATCACATGCTCCAGGGCGGGCTGTGCCAGTTCCTTCATACGGAGGAACCACTGCTGCGAAAGACGGGGTTCAATGGGCACGTCGGTCCTTTCCGAAAAACCCACTTTATTCACATAATCCTCCACCTTCTCCAGCACCCCTTCCTTCCGAAGCTGTTCTTCCGCCAGTTCACGGGCAGCGAACCGGTCTTCCCCTACAAACAGGGTAGCCTGCGTGCTCAGGGTACCGTCGTCGTTGAATATATCGATCACCTCCAGCTGATGCCTCAACCCGATCTCGTAGTCGTTCTCATCGTGGGCCGGGGTTACCTTCAGAGCTCCCGTTCCGAATCCGGGATCAACATAATGATCGGCGATCACGGGGACCCGGCGGTTCACCATAGGCACAACCACTTTCCTGCCGACCAGGTGGGTATACCTTTCATCATCCGGATGAACACACACGGCCGTATCCCCTAGAATGGTTTCAGGCCGCGTGGTGGCCACGGTAAGCCATTCGTCCGATCCTTCCACTTTGTATTTCACGTAGTACAGCTTCGACTGCAATTCCCGGTACACCACTTCCTCATCGGAAATGGCCGTTTTGGCCTGAGGATCCCAGTTCACCATTCTCCATCCCCGGTATATGTATCCTTTCCTGTACAGGTATACAAACACCCTGATCACACTTTCCGACATATCTGGGTCCATGGTGAACCGCGTGCGATCCCAGTCACACGAGGCTCCCAGTTTTTTCAGCTGCTCCAGAATAATCCCCCCGTGTTTTTCCTTCCATTCCCAGGCATAGTTCAGGAACTCCTCCCGGGTCAGGTCCGACTTCCTGATGCCTTTCTCCCGCAGCATTCCAACCACCCTGGCTTCCGTGGCTATACTGGCATGATCGGTACCGGGTACCCACAGCGTATTGTATCCCAGCATCCGGGCCCGGCGCACCAGAATATCCTGAATCGTATTATTCAGCATATGCCCCATATGCAGTACACCCGTAACATTGGGAGGGGGTATAACAATGGTATACGGCTCACGTTCATCGGGTTCGGAATGGAAAAAACCCTGTTTCATCCAGTACCGGTACCACTTCTCTTCCGTTTTTGAAGGATCATATTTCGGGGGGATCTCCATAGGTATTTATTCTTCTATAAAACATGAATAAGCTGCAAAATTAAGAAATCTCTGCTTTTGTACCTTCCCGGCAGGCAAGATTCTCTCTATTTCAGTTGTTTCAAAGCATGCAAAATACCCGCCTGCCGCAGCTTTAATAATATTTACAAAATATTAACATAAAAAACTTTGCAAACTGGAATAGTTTTTTGATTTTTGTTGCTTCCTAAAATCCTGACCATGGATAAACGAAATTATATCCTGGAAACCTCCATGAAGCTGTTCATGAAGTATGGCATCAGGGCCATTACCATGGACAGGATATCGGATGAGCTGGGTATATCCAAACGAACCATTTATGAATTGTTCCGTGACAAGGACGATCTGATTTATCAGGCCATACGGCATTTTGCCAGTGAAAAGAAAAAAGAGACCGAACACCTGGTACAAAATTCGGAAAATGTGATCCACACCATTTTCCAGCTTGCCACCCATCAAGCTACCCAGATGCGCGAGGTGAACCCCCAGTTCACCCATGATCTGAAAAAATACCATACCAGGGTATTCAGGATCATTTCGGAAGACAAAGATATACGCGATTATTCGCTTACCCGGAAATTCCTGGATAACGGCATGAAACAGGGACTGTTCAGAACCGACCTCGACATGGATATCGTAAACCAGTTTCTGCACCTGCTGATCGATAAGGCATTCGGGCACGAAACCGATCCGGCCCTGGAACAATACAGCCACCGGGAAATATTCAATAACATCTTCCTGACTTATATCCGTGGAATTTCCACTGAAAAAGGCATTCAACTCCTGGATGAATGCCGTTCGTCAGTCATACTTGAGTTTTAATTACACGAATGAAGCCAAATGAATAAAACAGAATGTATGGAGAATCATAGGAGTAAATACATGTACCGATTGTTTGCAGGTCTCTATAGTTTCCTCATGGTGCTGTCTGCCGGAGCAGCCGACAGCACAGCGGTCATGAAGCTGAGCCTGGATGAAGCGGTACAGGTGGCCGGCGAAAACAACCGGAATCTGATCAACGCACGGTACGACGTCCAGATAGCCAGGCGAAGTTACCTGGAAACCCTGGCCAACGGATTGCCCCAGGTTGCCGGCTCGGCTGCCCTGAACGATAACCTGAAGCTGATGACCCAGCTCATCCCTGCCGAAATATTCGGGGGACCGGCCGGAGAATACATTCCCGTCCAGTTCGGAACCAAGTACAATGCCAATTACGGTTTCAATGCCACCCAGCTGATTTTCAGCGCCCCTTACCTGGTAGGGCTGCAAACCACGCGGCTGATGGAAGAGCTGTCGAAGCAGGGACTGGAACAAACAGAACGGGAAGTGAAAAAATCGGTCATGAGCAACTATTTCCTCATCCTGGTTTCTGAAAAATCCCTCGAGATCATTCGCGAAAACCGGGAGAACCTGCTGGAAACCCTCAGGCAAACCCGTAAGCTTCAGCAGGTAGGTATGCGGGAAAAGACCGATGTAGACAAGATCGACGTCTCGGTATCCATGCTCGACAATACCGTTCGTTCCACCGAACTGAACATCAAGCTGAATTACAACCTTTTGCGTTTCCAGCTCGGACTGGATCCCGAAACCGAAATTACCCTGACCAGCACCCTCGATGAAACGCTGGACAGATACCTGGCCGGTTCCCTGCAGGAGAAAGAATTTATCCCCGAAAAACATATCGACTACCAGATAATGAAAACCCAGGTGGAAATGGCCGAAAAAAATCTTCTCATGGAAAAAGCCAATTTTCTTCCCACCCTCTCGGGATTTTACTCTTATACCCGCCAGGGAATGGGCAACGAAATTGCTATCGACCGCTGGTTTCCTTCCTCCATCATCGGGTTGCAGCTGAACGTACCCTTGTTCAGCAGCGGAGGACGGTACCAGAAAGTCAAACAGGCAAAGATCGAACTGGAGAAGGCCGTCAATACCAGAGATATGATTGGCGAACAACTTTCCATAACCGAAAGGCAATACCGGAACTATCTCCATACGGCTCTGGAAAAGTATGAAAACCAGCAAAAAAACGTAGAGGTATCGGAAAGAGTGCTGGAAAGCACCCGCCGCAAATTTGAGCAGGGTATGGCTTCGGTATTCGATATGGTACAGGCAAACAACGACTATCTGCAATCAGAATCGGAACTTCTGAATGCCACGCTGGAGGTGCTGAATGCCAGTCTTGAACTTGAAATGTTGTTAACAAACTAAGAAAATCTTATACACATGAAACCGAAATATTACCAATTCACACTCCCGGGCCTGGCCGGTCTGTTCATGCTTTTTTCCTGTACCAGACCTCAGGAAACAGCTCCGGATTCGGAAACCGGAACACCCGAACCGGTCAGGGTAATGACCATAGAATACAAAAATATGGCCCGCACCGAAGAAGTCACGGCCGAAATCAATGCATTCGAAGAAACCCATCTTGCCCCCAGCCTGTCGGGCAGGATCATGCGCATTCATGTCGATGTGAACGACAGGGTATCGGCCGGTCAGGTACTGGCCGAAATGGATCCCACCCAGCTGAGCCAGGCACGGGTACAGTACGAAACCATGAAAAAGGACCTGGCCCGCATGGATACCCTGCTGAGGTACGGATCCATCACACAACAGGCGTATGACCAGCAGAAGTCGGGGGTGGAAATACAAGAAGTCCTGATCAGGAACCTGGAAAAGAATACCATCCTCAGGGCTCCTTACAACGGACTGGTCACCGGCCGGTACTACAATGAGGGAGAACTGTTTTCCCCTACTCCCAATACCGCCGCAGGAAAAGCAGCCCTGTTCACCCTCATGCAGATCGACCGGCTGAAAGTGTATATCCACCTTCCAGAGAAATATGTTCCCGTTATCGAACCAGGCCTGACAGCTGAATTGAGAACCGATGTCTTCCCGGAAGAAGTATTTGAAGGAAAAGTATACCGGATCTATCCTACCGTCGATCCAATGACCCGTACCTTCCAGGTGGAGATCCACCTCCCGAACCCGGGGAAAAAGATCCGGCCGGGCATGTTCGCCAGGGCAAGCCTCAGGCTGGGCGAAAGCAGAACCCTTGTGGCTCCTGCCATAGCCGTACTGCAGCAGACCGGAACGAACGAACGTTACATCTTTATTAACGACGGTGGAAAAGCAAAAAAGATTACTGTTCAGCTCGGACGCCGTTTTGACGATCAGCTGGAGATCATTTCCTCCGAGCTGAAAGGGGGCGAACAACTGATCGTGGCCGGACAGAAACGCCTGGAAGACCAAACACCCGTTGAGATCATTCAAGAATAAAAAGAAAGCCAAGTATCCTGATTCCCGTTTAAGAAAAAACAACATGAGTATATACAAGCAATCTGTTCAGAGGCCCATTACTACCCTGATGATCTTTATCGGGCTGGTGGTACTGGGTATTTACTCCCTTGCACGCCTGCCTATCGACTTCTATCCCGAACTGGAATTCCCGGCTATTTCGGTGTATACGGTTTACAGCGGAGCCGGTGCGGAAGACATTGAAACGAACGTAACCCGGGTAATAGAAGATAACCTGAACACGGTCAGTAACCTGAAAGAGATTAGCTCGGTTTCCCGCGACAATATTTCTATCGTATCCTGTGAATTCGAATGGGGAACCAATATGGACGAGGCGGCCAATGAGATCAGGGAAGCCCTCAGCCTGGCCGAACAGGCCCTGCCCGAAGAAGTGGAAGACCCTTCCATCTTCAAGTTCAGCAGCAGTCTCATGCCCATTATGGTATTTGCCGTTACCGCCGATGAGAGCTATGCCGCCCTCGAGAAGATCCTCGAGGAAAAGATCATCAATCCCCTGAACCGGATCGAAGGGATCGGGGCTATCGGAACCTTCGGGGCGCCGGCCCGTGAGGTGCAGGTTACCATCAACCCCCGGAAAATGGAAGCCTATCATCTCACCATTGAACAGGTAGCCGCGGTACTCAATGCCGAGAATTTGAATATGCCGGCCGGCCATATCGAAATGGGCATGCTGGATTATCCCCTGCGTGTGGAAGGGGAATTCACCGAAAGCGATCAGGTCAAAGAAATCGTGCTGGCCAATATCAACGGCAAACCCGTTTATCTGAGAGATATCGCCACCGTGCAGGATACCCTGCGCGATATGACCATTGATGAAAGGATCAATGGAAAGAAAGGGGTCAGGTTGATCATACAGAAACAATCGGGAGCCAATACGGTAAAAATTGCCCGTAAAGTGAACAAACAGCTCCCCCAACTGGCCCGGACCCTGCCGCCCGACATCCATATCGAGCCGATTTTCGATACATCCGATTTTATCACAGGCTCGATCAATAACCTGTCGCAAACGCTCCTGTTCGCCCTGTTTTTCGTGGTGATGGTTGTCCTGTTCTTTCTGGGAAGATGGAGGGCAACTTTCATCGTGGTCATCACCATTCCCATTTCGCTCATCGTTGCCTTTATTTACCTTTACCTTACCGGGAATACCATCAACATCATTTCCCTTTCCTCCCTGTCCATTGCCATCGGGATGGTGGTAGACGATGCCATTGTGGTACTGGAAAATATCACCAAACACATCGAAAGGGGCAGCCGGCCCCGGGAGGCGGCCATTTACGCCACCAATGAAGTGTGGCTGGCCGTAATCGTCACCACCCTTACCGTGGTGGCCGTATTCCTGCCACTCACTCTGGTAAGCGGAATGACCGGCGAACTGTTCAAACAACTCGGCTGGGTGGTTTCCATCACCGTGGTTACGTCAACCGCCGTGGCCATCACGCTCACCCCCATGCTTTCATCGAAATTACTCAAACTCAGACCCAAAAAGAATACTGTCCGCAAATTTTCCCATGACAATACGGCGCTCCGCTGGCTCGACCACTTGGACAATTTTTATGAGACAAGCCTGCGGTATGCACTCCGGCACAAAGCTCTGGTGCTGATCACCTCCCTGGTCATCTTTGGCGGCTCCCTGGCATTGATCCCCCTTATGGGAACCGAATTTCTTCCGGAAGCCGACCAGGGGCAGCTCTCCGCCACCGTGGAACTGCAAACCGGGCTCCGGGTAGATGAAACCGTCAGAATAGCCCGACAGATCGACAACTATATAAACAAAAATATCCCTGAATATGCCCTGATGAGCACCTCGGCCGGATCGGACGACCGGGGAGGAATATTTGCCGTTTTTATGCAGTCGGGGTCAAATATCATCAACTACAACATGCGGTTGAAAGACCTCGAAGAAAGAGACCGCTCTGTTTGGGATATTGCCGAAGACCTGCGCGCATACCTGAAAACCATTCCTGAAATTGTAACCTATACGGTTACCCCCAACGGAGGAATGGGTGCCAGTACCGATAACAATGTGGTGGTGGAAATTATGGGATATGACCTGGATGTAACATCGGTACTGGCCGATACACTGGCACGCCGGTTCAGTGGCATACAGGGGGCCCGGAACATTGAGATCAGCCGCGATCCCATCAAACCCCAGCTCAAGATCATCCCCGACAGGGAAAAAATGGCCCGCTACGGCATAAACACTTACAACCTGGCCAACCAGCTCAGGAACCGGGTAGAAGGCCCCTATATGACCAAATACCGTGAAACAGGTGATGAATACGATATTGTGGTAAGGTTCGACGAGGAACACCGCAATGCAATCTCCGATCTGGAATCGATGATCATCACCAACGCCCAGGGGAACGGAATCAGACTGGAAGAAGTGGCCGATATCATCGAGAGCTGGTCTCCACCCAATATCGAACACAAACGCAAACAGCGGATTATTACGGTGAGCATCACTCCCTATAAAGTTCCGCTGAATGTTCTTACCAGAAACATCCAGGAACAGATCGCCGGGGTGGATGTACCCTCCGATGTGCAGATCACCGTGGGAGGGGCCGTGGAAGATATGCAGGAATCCATGGTCGATCTGGCCATGCTCCTGATACTCGGTATGGTACTGGTGTACCTGGTCATGGCCTCCCAGTTCGAATCGCTGCGTATGCCATTTATCATCATGTTCTCCATTCCTTTCGCTTTCTCGGGAGTGTTGCTGGCCCTGTTTATCACCAACACCACCCTGAACCTCATTTCCATGGTAGGAGGAGTTATGCTGGTGGGCATCGTGGTGAAAAATGCCATCGTTCTGGTCGATTACATCAATCTGATGCGCGACCGGGGAAATGACCTCACGGAAGCCATTGCCATCTCGGGACGGTCGAGACTGCGCCCCGTGCTGATGACCTCGATGACCACCATTCTGGGGATGCTGCCACTGGCCCTGAGCACCGGGGAAGGATCGGAAATATGGAGCCCTATGGGTATCTCGGTGATCGGCGGACTGCTGCTCTCCACCATGGTCACCCTTATCCTGGTGCCCGTGGTATACCACCTGTTCATCAGGCGCATTGAAAACAAGAGGAGACGGAAACTCACCTTCTCCTTCATGGAAGAATCAACCAACAGAAATGAATAAAATCACGCCATGAAAGCGATATTCATCGTATATAACCACGCACATACTGAAAAAGTGCAGTACATGCTCGATAAGCTGGAAATCAGAGGATTCACCATGTGGACCGATATTTACGGAAGAGGAAGTGTGACAGGCGATCCCCACATGAACACCCACACCTGGCCTGAACAAAACGGGGCCGTGCTCACCGTGGTGGAAGATCCCCTGGTAGACCAGGTACTGCATTATGTAAAGAAGATGGATGAGGAAAACCAGGACGTGGGCATTCGTGCTTTCGTATGGGAAATTACCGGTGGTTACTGAGGAAGCCGTTCCGCCTTTTCTTTAACATAGTTTCCATGGGAAAATAAATGTATCTTTGTATTCTGTCAGGCAGCCCGCGGGAGCAAACAATGGCACCTAGGAATAAGAATACAAAAAGAAAGGAATATAGCCAACTCAGATAATTGTCAGTAATCATGCCAACCATTTCAGAAAAAGGAATACTCATGCCGGCTTCCCCTATCAGGAAGCTGGTTCCCTTTGCAGAGGAAGCGAAAAGAAAAGGCCGCAGGGTGTATCACCTGAACATCGGCCAACCCGACATTCCCACCCCGGAAGTGGCTATGGAGGCCATCCGGAACACCGACCTGAAGGTAATCGAATACAGCCATTCTGCCGGTAACGAGTCGTACCGCCGCAAACTGGCCGGATACTACCGGTCGGTAGGGATCGATATCGACTATACCCAGCTGATGGTCACCACCGGCGGGTCGGAAGCTCTGTTGTTTTCCATGCTTTCGGTTCTGGATCCCGGCAACGAGGTGATTGTTCCCGAACCCTTTTATGCCAATTACAACAGCTTCGCCCTCATTGCCGGAGTGAAGGTGGTCCCGGTAACAGCCACTATAGAGAACAGGTTCGCCCTGCCTCCCATGGAGGAACTGGGGAAAAAGATCACTCAGAAAACCCGGGCCATTCTCATCTGCAATCCCAACAATCCCACCGGATACCTGTATTCCCGCGAAGAGCTGGAACAACTCAGGGAACTTGTGCTGAAGCACGACCTGTACCTGTTCGTGGATGAAGTATACCGTGAATTCTGCTACGACGGAAAATCTCATTTCTCGGCCCTGAACCTTCAGGGAACGGACCAGCACGTGATTGTGGTGGATTCCGTATCGAAAAGGTACAGCGCCTGCGGGGCACGCATCGGAGCCATCATCACCCGGAACAGCGAGGTGCTGCAAACGGCCCTGAAATTCGCCCAGGCCCGCCTCAGCCCACCCACCCTGGGCCAGATTCTGGGAGAAGCGGCCATCGATACACCTAAGTCTTATTTCGATGAAGTGTATCATGAATATATCGAGCGAAGAAACTATATGGTGGATGCTCTGAACCGCATGGAAGGAGTGATCTGCCCCATGCCGGGTGGTGCGTTTTATACCATCACCCAGTTGCCGGTAGACGACACCGACCGTTTTTCGCAATGGCTGCTAAGCGATTTTGAATACGAAAACCAGACCGTAATGCTGGCCCCGGCTTCCGGGTTTTATTCCCGCCCCGAACTGGGGAAAAAGCAGGTTCGCATTGCCTATGTGCTGAAGATCGACGATCTGAAAAACGCTATGAAATGCCTGGAGGAAGCCCTGAAGGTGTATCCTGGCAGAACGGTCTGACCCATATTCCTTTCAAATCCCTACAGATAAAGGCAGATCCGGCTTTCTGCCGTTCTGAATGACGCCCTCCAATTCGGAAGTCTCATTTTTCGGTGGTCATACCACATGGTCCGGCCCGGAAGGGAAAGCTTGCCTTCAGGGGAGAGGCTGGGAAGTGATTAGCCGGAAGGATCCATTTTGTTTTTAACTATGAACAAACTGATAATTAATTTCCAGGGAAAACGAATCTGAAAGGGAAAAATCTACGTAGCTGTGTCAGACAGGACAATCTATTTCAATTCATTAGGATAACAAAGAAATCCAACCTGTTCGTTGTTTTAAAATCACTTTTCCGGATGTTTGTTTCACTCCGGATACAGGAGATACGGTTTCCTCCGTTCCCGGAAAGCATTCAGGTCTCTCTTCCAGGCATATCTGATCTGGTATTTGTCTTTTCCTTCCATGATCATGGTCCGAAGCTCTGCCGTACCGGCCAGGCGGTCGAAATAAGGAGTGAAAAAGGTGGTATCATCCCCGTATTCCTCCCGGGCGGCGAGCAGCCAGTCGAGCACGATACCTGCTTGGTCGTGCAGAAAATCATCGGGCACTTCCCGCAGGTCCACCCCGTAGCAGGTTTCCCCCTCAAGCGGCGGACGGTCGCTCACCCCGGGAACGGCCACCGGCGTGAATTCCAGGGGATTGCCTTTAAAAGCCGGGTGCCCGAACACCTGAAAAGGAAAATCCGTGCCCCTTCCCACACTCACCACCGTTCCCTCGAAAAGGACCAGCGAAGGATACAGGTACACCGCCTTCATATTCGGCAGGTTGGGTGAAGGAGGGACCGGAAGTTCATAAAAGGTTCGGTGGGTATAGTTCTCACAGGGAATCACCGTGAGGCTGCACTGTAATCCTTCCCCCAGCCAGCCTTCTCCGTTTATCATCCGGGCCAGCTCACCCAGGGTCATACCGTGTACGAAAGGAATGGGATGCATCCCCACGAAAGAACGGTATGCCGGTTCCAGAATGGGCCCATCCACAAAATACCCGTTGGGATTGGGCCGGTCCAGCACCATGAGTTCCACCCCGTTTTCCGCACAGGCTTCCATTACATGATGCATGGTCGACAGGTAGGTATAGCACCGTACCCCCACATCCTGCAGATCGTATACCACCACATCCAGCCCTTCCAGGTCTCCCGCCCGGGGTTTGCGCCTCTCCCCGTACAGGGAAACAACCGGGATACCGGTCACCTCATCTTTTTCATGAACCACGGCTCCGTCGGCGTGGTTGCCACGAAAACCGTGCTCCGGTGTAAATATCCTGCACAGGGCAATCCCTTCTTCCCTGAAAACATCCACCAGGTGCCGGTCGCCCACCATGCTGGTATGGTTCGCCACCAGGCCCACCCTTTTGCCCCGCAATACGGGCAGGTATGCTTCCGTACGTTCGGCTGCCGTCCTTACCTGGGCATAGCAGGCAACAGCCATGACCTGTGAAAGGACAAAAACCAGGAAGCCATATTTTCTGATCATGCCAGCATTGTTTTGTTGCGGAATAAACCGGCCTGTTCTTCGGTCAAATTTACTACTTTTACGTCATCATCAAAATCAGAAGTCGCTGAATACAGAATGGTTCATAGCACGCCGCATCCTGGTGGACCCGGAAAGCCATAAATCTTTTTCCAGGCCCATCATCCTTATAGCCATTGCCGGCATAGCCCTGGGACTGACCGTCATGATCCTGTCGGTGGCCATCGTAACGGGCTTCAAACAGGAAATACGTGACAAGGTGGTCGGATTCGGATCGCATATCCAGATTATGAACTTCGACAGCAACACCTCGTACGAAACGGTCCCCATCAGCAGGCAGCAGCCTTTCCTGCCGAAAATTGAGAATTTCCCGGGGATCAGGCACATCCAGGTGTTCGGGATCAAGGCCGGTATCATCAAAACCGAAAACGACATCGAGGGCGTGGTACTCAAAGGAGTGGGTCCGGATTTCGACTGGTCGTTTTTCCGCGAAAACCTGGTAGCGGGCGCCGTTCCCGCAATCACCGATTCGGCCCGAACAAACCAGGTGGTGATCTCCAAACAACTGTCAGAACGGCTCATGCTGAACCTGGGTGATGATTTTGCCATGTATTTCGTTCAGGAACCGCCCCGTGTCCGGCGCTTCACTGTACACGGGATCTACGAAACCAGCCTGGTGGATTTCGACGAAAAGTTCATTCTGGCCGACCTGCAGCATATCCAGAGCCTGAACAACTGGGAAAACAATCAGATCAGCGGGTTCGAGATCCTGATAGACAATTTTGACGAACTCGACTTCCTTACCTGGGTGGTTACCCGGGAAGTGGGCCTGCAATTCCAGGAAAACGGAGCCCTTTTAAAGGTAATCAGCATACGCAACCGCTATCCGCAGATATTCGACTGGCTGAACCTGCAGGACATGAACGTGGCCATCATCCTCATCCTGATGTTTCTGGTGGCCGGGTTCAACATGGTTTCGGGACTACTGATCCTGATCCTCGAACGCACCCAGATGATCGGAATACTAAAATCCCTGGGAGCCGAAAACGCCAGGATCCGCCGCATATTCCTGTACCAGGCAGCCTTTCTCATTTCCCGCGGCCTGTTCTGGGGGAACCTGCTGGGCATCGGGCTCTGCCTGCTGCAATACCATTTCGGTATCGTGCGGCTTGACCAGGCTTCCTATTATCTCGACAGGGTTCCCATCCACTTCAACCTGTTCCACCTGCTGGCCCTGAATATAGGCACTCTGCTCCTTACCGTCCTGATGCTTGTAGTTCCCTCACGCGTGATCTCGGGCATCAGTCCGGTACGTGCCATCCGTTTCGAATGAAACCTGACAGAAACCCCGGCTTCCCCGTGTAACCGCGTCAACCGGCCATTTTTCCGCATACATGTTGAAAAGTATAGAAATACGTATTTGTTAACTGGGCAAACCCCACTATCTTGCGGGCCATCTAGCCCCTGTTTATGAAGAAAAAGTTCAGCGCGGTAAAGCAATACGAAAAAACCCGGAAAGCCATCGGGTACGTTCCGCTCAGGAAAGCCACCCTGAAAGATTATCAGCGCATCGGATTTCTTTCGGGACTGGAAGTGCACCAGCAACTGAAAACCGGGAAAAAACTGTTCTGCCGTTGCCCGGCCGGTATATATAACGATGATGACGATTTCAGCGCCGAGGTAATCAGGCACATGCGCCCTACCCTGAGCGAGCTGGGCGAATACGACGGAACCGCCCTGATGGAATTCAAAACCCGCAAAGAAATTGTTTACCGTATCCATAACGATACCTCCTGCACTTACGAAATTGACGACACCCCTCCCTTCCCCATCAACCGGGAAGCCCTGGAGATCGCCCTGGAAATATCCCTGCTTTGCAAGCTCAATATTGTTGGCGAGGTACATATCACCCGGAAACAGTATCTTGACGGCAGCATCCCCACCGGTTTTCAGCGCACAGCCATTCTGGGGGTGGAAGGAGAGATCCGGCTGAAAAACAAAAAGGTACGCCTGCTACAGCTCAGCATCGAAGAAGATTCCTGCCGGGAAATATCCGATGTGGGGCACCGCCGGATCTTCAAAACCGACCGGCTGGGCATGCCCCTGATCGAGACCGTGACCTATCCCGATATGTTCACCCCCGAGGAGCTTCGCGAGGCGGCGGAATACATTCGCTTCCTGAACCGGAGCACCGGCAAGGTGCGAACGGGCATGGGCGCGGCCCGGGAAGATGTAAATGTGAGCTGCCGCGGAGGAAGCAGGGTGGAGATCAAAGGAGTGGCCCACAACAGCTGGATCCCCGAACTGTCACACAACGAAGCCTTCCGGCAATATGCCCTGCTGAACATCCGCAGCCTGCTGAACGAAAGGTTCCCGGAAGGCCGGGAATGGAAGCCCGTAATAAAGGAAATATCAGGCCACGACTATCCGTTCAAAACACCCATCATTGCGGAAGCCTGTGAAAAATTCGGAAAAGTGCTGGCGGTAAACCTGCCCGGGTTTCACGGCATCCTTTCGCATTTCACCCAGCCGGGAAAAGGATTTGCCAGCGAACTGTCCGACAGGCTGAAAGTCATTGCATGCATTGAAAAACCCAATATGATCTGCTCGGAAGAGCTGGAAAAACCCATGGCGGCAGTCGACCTGGAACAGGTAAAAAGCTTGCTGGATGCCGGGGAAAACGACGCCCAGCTGGTGATATGGGGACCCGAAGATGACATTCCCACCGCCCTGGAAACCATCGAGGAACGTTGTCTGATTGCTTTTGAAGGGGTTCCCAGGGAAACCCGGAAATCCATGCCCGACGGGACCACCCTGTTCGAACGGGTACTGCCGGGTCCCGACCGGATGTATCCCGATACGGACTCCCCTCCCATACCCCTGGAAAACGATTACATAGAAAAACTGAAGCAAAACCTTCCCCCCGATGTGGCCGACCGGTACCGCCAGCTTTCGGAATGGAAAGTGCCCCGGGACACATACTTTTTTCTTCTGAGAAAGAACCTGGTCCCTTTGATGGAGAAGATCCACCGGAAAACGGACATCTCCCACCGTTTTATCGGCACTTTCCTGGGACACACCCTGAAACATCTGGAAGGAAAGATCCCTCCCCATCCGCATTTCGATTACGAAAAAATCTACGGGCTGTTCAGCTACCTGCACGAAAACGGGCTGGACCCCGCACTGGCACGTTATATGCTTCCCGAGATCATGAAACACCCGGACATGCAGTTCGGGTCGGTGCTGACTACCATCTGTTTCAAAAAGAGAAAAGAAAAAGAACTGCTGGCCCCCATCGGTTTTCTGTACGAAAAATTCAAAGATACCGCCCGGCACCCCACACGGGAAAATGCCATCCACTGGCTGATGGGCCAGGTGCAGAAACAGGCGGCAGGAAACATGCCCCTGGCTGTGTTAAGGTTGAAAATAGAAGAAAGGCTGAAAACAATGGAGGCATAAGGGGAAAAAACAACAAAAACCCGAACCATGGCAGACGATATTTTTCAGGGATACAAAGGCAGGGCACTGGAAGTGCTGAAAAAATACCATGTCAGGGTATGGGGTCAGGCCGTGATCAAGAGCACCCGCGGAGAATTCCGGGGCACGGTCCTTCCCAGGTCGGAAAACGACGACGACAAACACATCGTTCTGAAGATCAGTACGGGATACAACATCGGGATTGATATTTTTACCATCGAACATATGGAAGAAGTGGGATACCAGAAGGCCCATTACAAAATTCCCGAAAAGGAATTCCCCTTCACCCCGCATCTTCCTTCGGTCAAGCTGTTCGGAACCGGAGGCACCATTGCTTCCCGCCTGGATTACCGCACAGGAGCCGTTATCCCTGCATTCTCACCAGGAGAATTATACGGGGCGGTACCCGAACTGGCCGATATCTGCAACCTGAGCACGGAAAAGCTGTTTGCCGTTTTCAGCGAGAACATGGGTCCCGATCAGTACCTCGTCCTGGCCAGAGCCATCGGGAAGGAGATCGAGAACGGCATTGACGGAATCATCATCGGCCACGGCACCGATACCCTGCACCATACGGCTGCGGCCCTATCATTCATGGTACAGAATCCGCCCGTACCCATTATTCTGGTGGGCTCGCAGCGTTCTTCCGACCGGCCCTCCTCCGATTCCACCCTCAACCTGCTGCATGCTGCCTATGCCGCCGGACACAGCGACATTGCCGAAGTGCTGGTTTGTATGTTCGGGCCTACTTCCGACGAATACGGTTTTCTGCACCGGGGCACCCGGGTGAGAAAAATGCATTCCTCCTACCGTTCCACCTTCCGAACCATTGGGGATACCCCGGTAGCCACCGTAACCCGCGATTCGGTAAAACCCATCAAGCGCCACTACCACATCCGGAGAAAAGACCGGAATGTCACCATCATGCCCTATTGGGACCACCGGGTTACCATGGTTTACTATTATCCACATATGGATCCGGAAATCATCGACATGCTGGTAGACAGGGGATACAAAGGGATCGTGATCGTGGGGACGGGCCTGGGACATGTAAACCGCGAACTGTATCCTGCCCTGGAAAGAGCCACACGGAAAGGAGTTGTACTGTACATGACCCTGCAGACCATCTGGGGATATGTGCATATGTACGTATATGAAACCGGAAGGGACATGCTGGCCAAGGGGGTGATCCCGGCCGGCAACATGCTTCCCGAAGTAGCTTTCATCAAACTGGGGTGGGCGCTGGGCCAGACATCCGACCCGGAAAAGATCCGGGAAATCATGCTTACTCCGGTAAACGACGAGATCACCGACAGGGAAACCTACAACGGTTATCTGGTGTACCAGGGCGGAGTTCCTGAAGTGGATGAATTTATCCGCCGGGTACACAAATAATCAGCAGGAAACGGGGCAGGGTTTTCCGCACAGAATCCCTATTTTTACAAACAGTTTGCAGGAAAATTGATTAAAGATCTGATCGACATACTTTCCCGCGAGTTGCAAAAACCGCTTCCCGGGCCATCGGGTCAGAACCGGATGGCCCCTTCCGACCGTACCAGGCTGAGGTTTCCCTCGGAACCCGGGGAGAACAGCAGCACAGCCGCCGTATTACTGCTTCTGTACCCACGCCATGGCAAAATCCATACGGTATTCATCCAGCGCCCTTCCTATCCCGGGATACACGGAGGTCAGATCAGCCTTCCGGGAGGAAAAAGCGAACCGGTGGACCTTTCGCCGGAAGATACTGCTCTGAGGGAAACCAGCGAAGAGATCGGTATCACACCTTCCTCCGTATTGCTACTGGGAAGGCTCAGCCCGCTTTACATCCCGGTAAGCGATACCATGGTACAACCGGTAGTGGGGACCGTAACCAAACCACCTGCATTCCGGCCCGATCCCACGGAAGTGGAATTTGTGATCGAAACCGCCCTGGAAGAACTGATCGGTCCACAGTCGGTGCACCATAAAACGGAAATATGGGACGGGCATAAACTGGACATTCCGTATTATGATCTGATGGGGTATCACGTGTGGGGCGCCACGGCAATGATCCTGAGCGAGTTTACCGAGCTTTTTCAGCGATCTGGTCTTCGGCTTCCCGGGTGATATTCAAATAATGTTTATACCGTTCAAGAATTTCGATGACAAAACGATAAGGCTCTTCGCCCCGGCAGTAACCGTATTCCGCCACGGGATCCCGGTAATATTTCGGGAGACTTTTGTTCAAAAGGAAAAAATCCACATTCCCGTCCCATTTGTCAGGGTCTTTTCCGTATTTTACAGCCAGCCGGCGGGCATCCAGCACATGCCCTACACCCACGTTGTAAGCGGCCAGCACAAACTTGATCCTTTCCTCGGGGTCTTCTACCTTGTCGGCAAAAATGCTTTCAAGCCAGCGGATAAATTTCACCCCGGCTTCAATGTTCTTCTCGGGAGAAGATTGACGTCCCACTCCGTACCGGGCAGCTGTGGAAGGCATCAGTTGCATGAGCCCGAAAGCTCCCGCCCATGACTCCACATGGGGATAGAATCGTGATTCCTGATAAATGAGCGATGCAACCAGGCGCCAGTCCCAATCGATCATTTCACTGTACCTCTTAATGGCCTCGTCGTAGGGAGAGATCTTTCCGCTGCTCAGCGTAAAGAAATCGCTCCGCATGATATCGGCCGAACGCTGATTCTTGAAATATTTATTATAGATCAGAGCATACGAAAGGGAAGAACGGTAGCTTTTCAGCCACTCGTCAATCTCCCTCTTCAGTTCATGGGATTTTTTCCGCACGGCCCAGGCAAGGTTCTGGGGAAAACTGATGGCAGTAGCCACATCGATCTCGGGATGATAAGTCTGATTCACCAGGGCCACATTTTCGTCGCTTACGGTATAATCAATCTCACCGCTGGCTACCAGGGAGATCAGCTCTTCCGCTTCCTGGGAGACTTCAATCACATGAATGCTGTCGCCGATTTCTTCGGACAGGTTTTTCAGCCGGGAAACGAAAGCCGCATTTTGCTGGACATAAATCGTTTTACCGGCCAGATCGAGCTGGTTTCTGATCAGCACCCGGTCCAGTTCCGAAGGGTGCATCGACCGCCAGTTTTTTGGTTTACGTTGCACCAGCACCTGGCGTGTCTGTCCGATAGGATAAGTAAATTCCACTTTCTTACCCCGTTCCCGGGTAATGGTCAGGTTATTGGCTATCAGGTCGCAGTCGCCCCGGTTCAGGGCATCAAAAGAAGCTTCCAGGTCGTTCTCCACCACCAGCTCCAGTCTGATGTTCAAATGGTCGGAAAGATCCCTGAGCATTTCGTACTGGAATCCCATGGGTTCGCCCCGGTAAATAAAATAGTTGATCGAATTGTATTCAGTGGAAGCAATCAGTTTTCCCCTGTCTCTTATTTCCGGAAGATCGATATCGGCAACATAGAAATCGACTAAAACCGGTGCGGAATATTTTCCTTTACAGGAAACGGCACCTGCCAGCAAGCAGAGCAACAGGCGAACGAACCATCGAACCGTCTGTTTTTCAACCATGACATGAGGCAACGGTTGGTTACTTAAATATATAAAAAACATATGATTTTACCGAATCCGCCCGATTATTTAGACCGGAAACAAGTAAGGCATCAATCGTAGAATGTCCAGGCCAGTCCGAACTTGAACATCCTGTCGTTCATGGGATAATGCAGAACGGTAAAATAACGGGGTGGCAGTAATCCGGAATGTACATGCTCGAATTTCAGAAAGAAACGGGTCCTTTTGATCTTCAGGTTCAGAAATACATCGAAGTATGGATAATTCCCGATTTTCTTCGCCCTCTGGTTATAGAACAAACCTGTGGCAGGCACATATCCCGGACCATAATAGGCCGTATGGTACCACAGGTCGAATCCCAGCTGATAGTAAAGGGTTCCCCCGGTAGACCGGAAGAAGATACGATAGTCGAACCAGGTGGACTGGTAATAGCTGACTCCGGGAAGAGGTATGACGGCCTCGTTGGAGGAATATTGCAGAAGCAGCCTGTGGCGGGAACGAAATTTTCCAAAGTGAAACGTTTTGACGGCATCGGCCGAAAGAACGGAAACGGGAGAGGCCTGCTGGCGCGGGATGCCCGCCGTATCCAGGTATACATAATTATCTGCCAGCACATAGGTGCCCTGCAGGGAAAACCTTCTTTCGTTGCTGTACAGTTTCCCTGACCAGCGGGTATCGGTGATGTTGCCAAACGAATGCGACCAGATGTAATGGTTTGACTGATACCCGTTGAGGAAGTACTGTGGTTTACGGTTTTCAAGACTTCCTGAAAGCAAGAGGAAAACGGGTTTCCTGTTCCCAAAGCGAAACTGCATATTGCCGTTCAGCAACAGGTTGCCCTGCTTGTATCCGTTCAGGTACAAATGGCCTCCCGCATTCCATCGGAACAGGCGTGTCAGGGCATTTTCCATATAGAAATTCACCCGGATGTTCTGCCGATCATTGATGCGGTGTTCTCTCAGGATGGTATCGTTCATGGGAACCCCATTCACCGTGTGGGAGGTTATCACGGTATCGATGGGAATTCTGTTGGCAAAACGTTCCCATTCATGGGTGGCCCCTGCCCGGAGAAGGAGGCTGACTTTCCGGGTGGTATCGGTAAGAAATTCGAATTGCAGGGTGTTCCTGACCGACCGGAAATAAGCCGAATCGTTTGTCTGGGTCTGATCGATATAGCTCGTATCATAAAAACCCGACCCGGGGTTGTTATCGGTATAGGTGCGGCTGGATTTTTCATATTCCAGCAAATGTGAAAAAATCCCTGCCAGTTTTATTTTCCTGCCAGTGTTTTCCGTGCTGTCGGTTTGCTGTGCGGTGAATCCGGCCTGTCCCACCACATAGGTCTGCACCAGGCTCACATCGGTATGATGAAGCAGCGATTGGGCGTTACTCAGGGTATTGGGAAGATTGATGGCCAGTTCTTTGGGTTTGGCGGTTCCCAGGTCATCGTCATTCACCAACCCACCGTTTTCCTGCACTTCCATTTTGTTAATATTCAGGGAAACATGCAGGTTGTATTTATCTCTTTCGAAACTGGAAAAAAAGCGAAAGAGGGGCAGCCGGGTTTTCTGCCAGGTGTATTGTCCGTTGGAAGAGATCAGATCGTAGCTGATACCGGCATTGAACCGGGGGTCAATATTCTGTGTATGCAATACATGCAGAGTTTGTTCCTGGTTCACCTTGGCTCCGGCAGTGGAATACTGCAGTTGGGTAAAGGGGCGTTTGGTGCTGTAAAAACGGGTATTCCTGCCCAGGTGCAGGTAGGGCAGGTAAGGGTCCAGAAAGATAAATTCCCGGTTACGGGCTCGCGACAGGAAATCCATGCTGAGGACGGGAGCCCCCAGGTTTCCTGTGGTAGCCGGGAAGTCGGTTTTTTCGAGTGCCGGATGTATAACCTGGAATCCTGCCATCAGGGTATCTACCGGGGCACGTTCTTTTTTCAGGTAGTCGTCAGTAAGTTCCCAGCTGTGGATGATCACGGTATCGGGCACCTGGGCAATAACCGGGAATGCATACAGGAGCATAACCAGGGACCATATGGAATAAAGCCGGGATTTCATGTGGGATAAAGATAAGAATAAGTTGGAAGATGAGAACCCTTTCCGTTTCCCGCCAGCAGATAGGGAGCAGAAAGAGGCGCTAATAAAAAAGCCCTTCCCGGAAACCGGAAAGGGCTTTAGTAAAAAGTCGGCGACGACCTACTCTCCCACAAATGCAGTACCATCGGCGCTGACGGGCTTAACTTCTCTGTTCGGAATGGGTAGAGGTGGAACCCCGTCGCTAAAGTCACCTTAAGCTCTTCAATATTTTCGACGTATTGGCAAATCAATTGTATGGAGTCACTCTGCAGAAAGTTCACGGGTAATTAGTACTGCTCGGCTTTGACATTACTGCCTTTACACCTGCAGCCTATCAACGTCCTGGTCTGGGACGACCCTTAAGGGAGATCTCATCTTGGGGCGAGCTTCGTACTTAGATGCTTTCAGTACTTATCTCTTCCAGACATAGCTACCCTGCGATGCAGCTGGCGCCACAACAGGTACACTAGCGGTCTGTCCAACACGGTCCTCTCGTACTAGTGTCAGCCCCCCTCAAATCTCCAACGCCCACAACAGATAGGGACCGAACTGTCTCACGACGTTCTGAACCCAGCTCACGTGCCACTTTAATCGGCGAACAGCCGAACCCTTGGGACCTTCTTCAGCCCCAGGATGTGACGAGCCGACATCGAGGTGCCAAACCGCTCCGTCGATATGAGCTCTTGGGAGCGATCAGCCTGTTATCCCCGGAGTACCTTTTATCCTTTGAGCGATGGCCCTTCCATACGGAACCACCGGATCACTATGCCCAACTTTCGTTCCTGATCGACTTGTCAGTCTCACAGTCAAGCGCCCTTATGCCATTACACTCTACGCATGGTTACCATTCATGCTGAGGGCACCTTTGGGAGCCTCCGTTACTCTTTTGGAGGCGACCACCCCAGTCAAACTACCCACCAAACACTGTTCCCAGACATTTATCGTCAGGGTTAGATTCCAGATAAGCAAAGGCTGGTATTTCAACGGTGACTCCACGGCTCCTGGCGAAGCCGCTTCATAGTCTCCCAGCTATCCTACACATCGCATATCCAAAACCAATGTTAAGCTGTAGTAAAGGTTCACGGGGTCTTTCCGTCCCGTTGCGGGTATCCGGCATCTTCACCGGAACTACAATTTCACCGAGCTCATGGCTGAGACAGTGCCCAGATCGTTACACCATTCGTGCAGGTCGGAACTTACCCGACAAGGAATTTCGCTACCTTAGGACCGTTATAGTTACGGCCGCCGTTTACTGGGGCTTCGATTCAGAGCTTCTCCCCAACGAGTTGTCAGGAATAACCCCCCCTCTTAACCTTCCAGCACCGGGCAGGTGTCAGACCCTATACATCATCTTTCGATTTAGCAGAGCCTTGTGTTTTTGATAAACAGTCGCCTGGGCCATTTCTCTGCGTCCCGCCAGAAGCGGGAGTCCTTTATTCCGAAGTTACAGGACCATTTTGCCTAGTTCCTTAGCCATGAATCACTCGAGCACCTTAGGATACTCTCCCTGACTACCTGTGTCGGTTTGCGGTACGGGTAGCCAATACCTGAAGCTTAGAGGTTTTTCTTGGAAGCCTGATTAGGGTCACTATCCGCTTGCCCGAAGGCTCACGGTACTATCAGGTTCAGCACCCCCGAGCTGTTAACCCGGGGATATACCTACACCCTTCAACGTACTATTCCGTCAGTACGCGGACCTTTCACTCCTCCGTCACCCCATCGCAGTATTGGCCAGTACAGGAATATTAACCTGTTGTCCATCGGCTACGCCATTCGGCTTCACCTTAGGACCCGACTAACCCTGATCCGATTAGCGTTGATCAGGAAACCTTAGTCTTACGGTGAGCAGGTTTCTCGCCTGCTTTATCGTTACTTATGCCTACATTTTCTTTTCCAGCCGTTCCACCATGCCTCACGACACAGCTTCGGCACAACTGGAATGCTCCCCTACCTTCTCCCGCCAGAGGCGGAAGAACCATAGCTTCGGTAATATGCTTCATGCCCGATTATTATCCATGCACGACCGCTCGACTAGTGAGCTGTTACGCACTCTTTAAATGAATGGCTGCTTCCAAGCCAACATCCTAGCTGTCAAAGCAGTCGCACCACGTTTGAACAACTTAGCATATATTTGGGGACCTTAGCTGATGGTCTGGGTTGTTTCCCTTTTGGCGCCGGACCTTAGCACCCAACGCCTCACTCCCGTGAAACATCTCATAGCATTCGGAGTTTGTCAAGGGTTGATAGGCGGTGAAGCCCTCTAGCCTTATCAGTAGCTCTACCTCTATGAGACTTAACACGAGGCTGCACCTAAATGCATTTCGGGGAGTACGAGCTATTTCTCAGTTTGATTGGCCTTTCACCCCTACCCACAACTCATCCAAAGACTTTTCAACGTCTACTGGTTCGGTCCTCCACCCCGTGTTATCGGGGCTTCAACCTGGTCATGGGTAGATCACCAAGTTTCGCGTCTGCCCCCACTAACTAGACGCCCTGTTCAGACTTGCTTTCGCTTCGGCTACGTCCCTGAAGGACTTAACCTTGCTAGTGAGGAGCAACTCGTAGGCTCATTATGCAAAAGGCACGCCGTCATCCCGCCATAGGCGGGACTCCGACCGCTTGTAAGCGCAAGGTTTCAGGTACTATTTCACTCCCCTGTTCGGGGTTCTTTTCACCTTTCCCTCACGGTACTAGTTCACTATCGGTCTCTCAGGAGTATTTAGCCTTACCAGATGGTCCTGGCAGATTCAGACAGGATTTCTCGTGTCCCGCCCTACTCAGGATCCTGCTAGGAATGAACCTTCTTACGTGTACGGGACTATCACCCTCTATGGTTCAACTTTCCAGAAGATTCTACTTCAAATGATCATTCCATATTGCAGTCCTACAACCCCAGTGTCGCCGAAACGACACTGGTTTGGGCTGTTCCCCGTTCGCTCGCCACTACTTAGGGAATCACTATTGTTTTCTTTTCCTCCGGGTACTTAGATGTTTCAGTTCTCCGGGTTTGCCCTCCGCCATAGACGGAGTGACACCGCTTCACGGTGCCGGGTTGCCCCATTCGGAAATCCACGGATCATCAGTTATTTGCACCTCCCCGCAGCTTATCGCAGCTTGTCACGTCCTTCATCGCCTCTGAGAGCCAAGGCATCCACCCTGCGCTCTTACTTACTTTCTTACAGTATCTATGCTCGATACAATTGATTTGAGTTGCCAATACGTCAAAGAACCCTTTGTCCGCCGAAGCTGAAACCTTCGTTGATAATTGCCTCGCCGGAACTGCCCGCCTTCGCCGAAGCGGCGGCAGACACTGTGGAGAATATCGGAGTCGAACCGATGACCTCCTGCTTGCAAAGCAGGCGCTCTAGCCAACTGAGCTAATCCCCCCAGAGTGCTTTTTCCCTGTTTTCATCCTCCTCAACATTTCCTTTCCAGGGAACTGGTAGTCCCGCCCAGATTTGAACTGGGGACCTCTACATTATCAGTGTAGCGCTCTAACCAACTGAGCTACGGGACTGTTATTTGATCATTCACCCTATACTCAGCGGTTGAGACGGTACCGGATCGGAAAGCCGCCGGGCGGCGTTCCTGCCATATGGCAATCACCCACTGAGCCACAGGCATTCCCCTGTATACTACGCTACAGATCTTCCTTCCACACTCTCGGGATGGGTTATATTGATAAAAAGAGGAAGCAGATGCGAAAGGCCATTACCATAAACCTCTCCAGAAAGGAGGTGTTCCAGCCACACCTTCCGGTACGGCTACCTTGTTACGACTTAGCCCCAGTCACTGGTTTTACCCTAGGCCGCTCCTTGCGGTTACGGACTTCAGGCACCCCCAGCTTCCATGGCTTGACGGGCGGTGTGTACAAGACCCGGGAACGTATTCACCGCGCCGTGGCTGATGCGCGATTACTAGCGAATCCAACTTCACGAAGTCGAATTGCAGACTTCGATCCGAACTGAGACCGGTTTTCGAGATTAGCATCCACTCGCGTGGTAGCTGCCCTTTGTACCGGCCATTGTAACACGTGTGTAGCCCTGGACATAAGGGCCGTGCTGATTTGACGTCATCCCCACCTTCCTCACAGCTTACGCTGGCAGTTTTCTTAGAGTCCCCGGCATTACCCGCTGGCAACTAAGAATAGGGGTTGCGCTCGTTATGGGACTTAACCCGACACCTCACGGCACGAGCTGACGACAACCATGCAGCACCTTGCAGACCGTCCGAAGAAAGACCAGTTTCCCAGTCTGTCGTTCTGCATTTAAGCCCAGGTAAGGTTCCTCGCGTATCATCGAATTAAACCACATGTTCCTCCGCTTGTGCGGGTCCCCGTCAATTCCTTTGAGTTTCAACCTTGCGGTCGTACTCCCCAGGTGGATCACTTAATGCTTTCGCTTAGCCGCTGACAGTATATCGCCAACAGCGAGTGATCATCGTTTACAGCGTGGACTACCAGGGTATCTAATCCTGTTCGCTCCCCACGCTTTCGTGCCTCAGCGTCAGTTACAGTCTAGTGAGCTGCCTTCGCAATCGGTGTTCTGTGTAATATCTATGCATTTCACCGCTACATTACACGTTCCGCCCACCTCGACTGCACTCAAGAATAACAGTATCAATGGCAGTTCTACGGTTAAGCCGCAGGATTTCACCACTGACTTACTATTCCGCCTACGCACCCTTTAAACCCAATGAATCCGGATAACGCTTGCATCCTCCGTATTACCGCGGCTGCTGGCACGGAGTTAGCCGATGCTTATTCGTACGGTACCGTCAACCCCGGACACGTCCGGGGGTTTCTTCCCATACAAAAGCAGTTTACAACCCATAGGGCCGTCATCCTGCACGCGGCATGGCTGGGTCAGACTTGCGTCCATTGCCCAATATTCCTCACTGCTGCCTCCCGTAGGAGTCTGGTCCGTGTCTCAGTACCAGTGTGGGGGATCATCCTCTCAGACCCCCTAGACATCGTTGCCTTGGTGAGCCGTTACCTCACCAACAAGCTAATGTCACGCATGCCCATCTCAAACCGCCGGAGCTTTAATCCGAAAACCATGCGATTACCGGATACTATGGGGTATTAATCCGAATTTCTTCGGGCTATCCCCCAGTTCGAGGAAGGTTGCATACGCGTTACTCACCCGTTCGCCGGTCGTCAGCAGGTATTGCTACCTCTGTTACCCCTCGACTTGCATGTGTTAAGCCTGCCGCTAGCGTTCATCCTGAGCCAGGATCAAACTCTTCGTTGTAAAAAAAAAGTTTAATCTCTCTCAAGATTCATAGTAATGCTCTGGAATTAACCAGGTTACCTTTCGCACTGCTTTGCCTCTTCAATCGTTCAAAGAACCGTTTATTCAAATTTGGACTGCAAAGATAACACCCACATTTAATCTTTGCAAACAAAAATTCAAAATTTTTAAAGAACTTTTCGCCACATGGCGTTCAAAGCGGCTGCAAATATAGACAGCATTTTCTTATCTGCAATACCCCTCCGCCACTTTTTTTCAGCCTTTTTCATAACCGCCTCATCCTTCCGTAAATAGAATTTTAACAGCTTTTCACAATGCCCCCTCCCACCATTCCCGCAAAAAAGCATTATCTTCGCCCCGCAAGGTTTTATAATACTATTGTATAATAACTGGAATTGTGCACAGGAATCTGATCATCATACCTACCTACAACGAAAAGGAAAATATCGGAAAGATCATCCCCGCCATACTGGCACAACCCGTTCCTTTTCATGTGCTGGTGGTCGACGACGGATCACCCGACGGAACGGCTTCCCTGGTTAAAGAACTTCAAAAAAAATACCCGGGAAAAGTCTTCCTCATCGAAAGAGAAGATAAAAAAGGTCTGGGAACCGCCTACATCGCAGGATTCCACTGGGGGCTCGAAAAGGGGTACGATTATATCTTCGAAATGGATGCCGATTTCTCCCATAATCCCGATGACCTTCCGGTGCTGTACCGTACCTGTGCGGAAAAAGGAGTCGACCTGGCCATCGGATCCCGGTATATCAGCGGAGTAAATGTGGTAAACTGGCCCCTGGGAAGGGTCATCATGTCGTACCTGGCTTCCATCTACGTTCGCCTCGTTACCGGAATGCACATCAAAGACACCACGGCCGGCTTCAAATGTTATTCCAGAAAAGTGCTCGAAACCATCGACCTGGAACGGATCCGGTTCAAAGGATACGCCTTCCAGATTGAAATGAAATTCACTACCTGGAAACACGGATTCCGCCTGGTGGAAGTGCCCATCATTTTTACCGACCGGAAATACGGCCATTCGAAAATGAGCGGGGGAATATTCAACGAAGCCCTGTGGGGGGTCATCGCCATGAAAGTGCGCAGCTGGTTCCACAGGTACCCGAAACCATCCTGACAATCTATCCCCATGCAAGAATTCATTATCCGCAATGCCTGGCTCGTAAACGAAGGACAACGCTTCCGGGGGCACCTGCACATCCGCCATGAAATGATCCACCGCATCTATTCCGAAGAACTTCCTCTGGAAGTGATGCATATCCCCTTTCTGGACGCCGGCGGCCGGTACCTGCTGCCCGGTGTGATCGACGAGCATGTGCATTTCAGGGAACCCGGGCTCACCCATAAAGCCAACCTGTATACCGAATCGCTGGCAGCCGTTGCCGGCGGGGTTACCTCGTTTATGGATATGCCCAATACCCTTCCGCAAACAGTTACCCGGTTCCTGCTGGAAGAAAAATTCGCCATCGCTTCCGTACGCTCCCTGGCTAATTTCTCCTTTTACCTGGGCGCCACCAACGACAACCTTCAGGAAATAGTGAAAACCGACCCCCGCACCACCTGCGGGATCAAGCTTTTCCTGGGAGCCAGCACCGGGAATATGCTGGTGGATAATAGCCGGGCCCTGGCCGCCATTTTTGAACAGGCACCTACCCTGGTGGCCGTACATGCCGAACATGAACCCACCATCAGGGAAAACATGGCCCGTTTTACCTCGCGCTACGGGAACCGGATCCCCATGACAATGCATGCCCAGATACGCAGTGCGGATGCCTGTATCCGTTCCACCAGCAATGCCCTGAAACTGGCTCAGCGCTACGGAACCCGACTGCACGTGCTTCACCTGTCCACTGCGGCCGAAACAAAACTGTTCGACCCCTCTCCCGGGGTGGCTGGTAAAAAGTTTACCGCAGAAGCCTGCGTGCATCACCTCTGGTTTACGGAAGAAGATGCTGCCGAAAAAGGAACCCTGGTAAAATGGAACCCGGCCATCAAAACCACGGCCGACCGCGAGGGACTCCGTCAGGCACTTATGGAAAACCGGCTCGATGTGGTGGCCACAGATCATGCCCCCCACACCCGTGAAGAAAAAGCCAAACCCTACCGGGAAGCCCCCTCAGGGGGTCCGATGGTGCAGCATTCTCTGCCGGCCATGCTGGAACTGCACCGAAAGGGGATCTTCCCGCTGGAAGAGGTGGTACGAAAAATGTGCCACGCTCCGGCCGATATGTTCCGGATCGACCGGAGAGGTTATCTGCGCGAAGGCTACTATGCCGATCTGGTGCTGGTGGATCCCGACCGCTCATGGACCGTCGGCCCCGATAACATCCGCTATAAATGCGGATGGTCGCCTCTTGAGGGAACAGAGCTCAGCCATGCCGTTACCCACACCTGGGTGAACGGGAACCTGGTGTTCGAGAACGGCCAGATCCACGATAAATACAAAGGAATGCGCCTGGTTTTCAACCGGTAAAAACTCGAGGCCATGAAAACACATGCAATCCCCCTGTTATTCCTGTCCACGCTGGTAATGATCTCCGCCGGCTGCCGGTCACGCTCAGGGGACACCCCGCCACATCCCTCCGACTCTGCCGTGATCATTACCGATGTGGCAACAGAGGCCATCAGCCTGGCCCCTTCCATCACCTATGACATTACCGTGAAAAACCCCGATCCAGACGACTGGTGGACGACCGAATGCCTGGAAGAACTGGAGCTGAAAAAACTGGTGGATATCGTTTTCGACGCGGTATATGACGGGAAACTCACTCCCTGGCATTACCACGAAGAAAGGCCCATGACCGTAAAAGAGATCAGAAAGCTGGAGAAGGACCCGGAATTCGACCGCTCACGGATCGGAAAGGTCCAGTTCATTGAAGACTGGCATTTCAACCCGGAAACTCTGCATTTTCAAAAAAGGGTCAGGGCCCTGATGCTGGCCTACGAACTTTATGATGCGGAAGGAAAGGTGCGAGGATACAAGGCGGCCTTTCAGGTGTTCCTGAATCCCTGATCCCAACCCGGAAAAACCGTTCCCTGGTCAATCTGTCATCCGGTAATCCGGCGTTTCTTGTTCATCCGTCAACGATTTATATTTTTGTCGAAAAATGTCATTTGCTATGCTCCACGAAGAAGATATCCTTGACAATGCCCTGCGCCATGTTGCAGAGAAAATGATCGTGGCGGCCCGCACCGCACCAAAGGCCAGGGGAAAAAACAACCTGTTCACCGCCCTGGCAGGCAAGGGGGAAATTGAAAAACTGGCCCGCAGAATGGAAGAAATCGCCCGTGAATCGGGTGAAGCGTTTTTTGCCCGCGATGCCGGCAACATCAGGCAATCGCCCTGGATGGTGCTGCTGGGAACCCGTATCGAACCGGCCGGACTGAAAGTATGCGGAATGTGCGGATTTGAAAACTGCGATGAAAAAAGAAAATACCCCGACACCCCCTGTGTTTTCAACACGGGTGACCTGGGTATTGCCTTGGGCTCGGCCGTGAGCGTGGCCATGGACCACCGGGCAGACAACCGGATTATGTATACGGTGGGACAGGCGGCACTCGACCTGAAACTGTTTCCACCGGAAGTCAGGATCATCTATGGGATTCCTCTGTCGGCCACTTCCAAAAACCCCTTTTTTGACAGGAAATGAAATGGAAGAATGAAGAAGTGAGGAAGGGTTCTGCCTGTCTGCCGGCAGCAGAGGTTGCGAGTTACGGATTACGTGTCGACATGTAGTCAATAGTCAATGCCAAAATACCAGGAAACGATCATATCCGCATTTTCTTCAACTCCCCCACTCCCCTCACCATATTCAATGAGACTTTCCATCCGCTTCGCATCGTTCCCGGATGGAACATGTCAATTAACCCGTAACACATAGCACCTGCCTGCCGGCAGGAGGAACACGGAATACAAAATATTTACCCCATAATTTGGAAAATATGTTATTTATTTCTAACATTGTGTTAGATTTATAAAACATATGACATGAAAAAAACAATTGTTATGTTCGTTGTGGCCGCCATGGTCATCATTTCCATTGTTTTGTGGATACTCAATGCAGAATTCACCTGGGACACACAGGAAATACTGATGGTGGGCGGCGCGTTCATCCTCGTGGGGTTTGCCCTTTTCCTGGGAATAAGCAGGCTGCGCAGCAACCTGCGGAAAGAACCGGCAGAAGACGAGTTTTCGAAGAAAATCATGACCCGTGCTTCTTCCCTTTCCTATTACATTTCCCTTTACCTCTGGCTCGTGCTCATGTACCTCAGCGACAAAACCCGCCTGGAATGCCATACCCTGATCGGGGCCGGGATCATGGGTATGGCCCTGGTCTTTTTCCTGAGCTGGGTGGGGGTAAAACTTTCCCGGACCGGCCATGAATAACCGGATCAGGGAATTACGGGCCCGCCATAACCTCTCCCAGCTGGAACTTGCGCAAAAAGTAGGGGTAAGAAGGGAAACCATTGTATTCCTGGAAAAGGGAAAGTACAACCCCTCGCTCAGGCTGGCCCACGACATTGCCCGGGTATTCGGCCTGCCCGTAGAGGAAGTTTTCCTGTTCCGTGACGATGAATGAAAAGATCATTATCGGAGTTTCCGGATGGCATCCGGGATGAAAATATTTCGGCCGGAAATTCGTTGTTTTATTAAATCAGTTGTTTCATGAAAACTGT
>Ga0190334_1000090_pt1 | contig 43384 bp, 36 predicted proteins | sample 48720478_MG_FD_161270 | JGI IMG/M metagenome (GOLD analysis project Ga0190334, IMG submission 161270) | Hydrothermal vent sediment bacterial communities from Southern Trench, Guaymas Basin, Mexico - 4872-04-7-8_MG | ecosystem: Environmental > Aquatic > Marine > Hydrothermal vents > Sediment ... | reverse complement strand
AGCTGCCACTGGCCTTGCTCACGCAGGATGCAACCCAAGGAGCCGTCAGGTAGAAAGGCGTAGGTCGATAGGCCAAACACCCATTGTGCGGCCCCGAATTCGGCCTGGCTCGGCGCCAGCGGCTGCGTGCCCCGCTCATAGGCCGCATAGAGGTTCCACCATCCTGTTCGGTCGGAGACAAAGTGCAAGACCCCCTGTGGGCTCCACTCCGGCTGGAAAATGGATTCCTTCGGTCCCCCGGCGATTTGCTGCACATCGATCAGCGCACTGCCCTCGAAGCGAGCCTGGAAGAGTTCGGTTCCATCCCAAGGCATGCGGGGATGGTCCCATGCGAGCCAGCAAACCTGCCGGCCAGAAGGGCTGAATCGCGGATTGCTGTAGAAATCGTGGCCGCCATGGACGACGCGCGGCGGCCCGTCGCCGGCGAGTGGAACGAGCACAAGCTCATTGATGACACCCTCGGAGGTGTGCGATTCGCGCACCGTCAAGATCCATCGCCCATCCGGAGACACTCGACCATCCGCATAGCGCAGGCTCCGGGGGGTGGAGGGCATGGGCGTGATGGCGACGGGCGATCGCGAAGCCTCCTGTCTGTACAGGCGCTGATCCTCGTCGTTCGAGAAGATGATGGTTGAGCCGTGCAGACAATATGAGCCGCCTCCATATTCATGCACTCGTGAGCGCACGCTGTATCCATCCGGCGTGACTCTCTCGACCCTCCCATCCGGATGCCGGCGCATAATCACCGAGCGCCCGGCCTCTTGCGGCTGAGCCTCGATCCAGTAGACCGTACGCCCATCAATCTGGATCTCGCGTGGAAGCGCCGAGCTGCCGCGACCGCCCTCTGCAACCATCCGGGCGGAGATTGGCGATCTCCAACTGCCATAGGGCCTTGATTTCTTTGGGGGCATGCCTTACCTTTCCGCGAGTGCCGCGAGCGACCGGGCAATGTTCGAGAAGCGCATGCATCATGGCGCCAGGAACCGGGTTTGCCTAGGGACAAGCATTCTGGAGATGCTGCTCGTACGTCTCTGCGAATAAATGTCGCCCAGAGCCATCACATGCGGCTCGAAAGTAGAGTTCGGAGGTTGTGGCGGGAAAGGCCACCGCCTGCAGGGAGGCAAGACCCGGGTTGGCGATCGGGCCGGGGGGAAGCCCGGTAATCCGGTATGTGTTATAGGGTGATTCGACCTGCAAGTCGGCTGTGGTCAAGGGCGCTTTCCACCAGGAGCCATCCGCCTGCCGGCCAAGGGCATATTGGACTGTGGGATCTGCATCGAGTGTCATGCCCTGCCGCAGGCGGTTCAGGAAGACGGCTGCGATGCGCGGCCGCTCCTCGGTCACGACCGCTTCACGCTCAATGATCGAAGCCAGGGTCAATGCCTGGTAGAGTGTCAGGCCTTGTTGGGCGAAGCCCTCACGCAACTCAGGATTTACCTTGCGTTCGAAATTCTCGAGCATTCGGCGGACGAGTCCCGGAGCATCCTCGTGTGGGGCCAGCAAGTAGGTATCGGGGAATAAGAAGCCCTCTAGAGAGTATCCAGGGGGCACTTGGGCCGAGAAGCTGTAGCCGGGCAGGGAGAGCCGTGTGGCCTCCAAGAAGGCCTCAGGCGCGATGCTGGCGCCGACTGCCGCCAGAGCCTCAGCCATCTGCTCCCGGCGCCACCCCTCTGGGAAAGTAATCAGCAGAAGATTGGACTGCGCTGATTGCAGCGCCTCCGCGAGCTCGTGGATCGACATCTGGCCTGTGAGGCTGTAGGTGCCAGCCTGAATGCCGCGATCCAAGCCGCGGTAGCGCAGATAGGCCCGAAAGAGTGCGGGGTCTCGAACGATCCCCGCCTCGGACATGCGGCCGATCACCATATCTGCGCTTTCGCCCTCGGCGATGTGCAGTGCCAGGACCGCCTCGGGTAGGCCAGCGGGCCGCTCGAGGTCGCGGCTGCGAATGGCCAGATAGGCGCCGAGCAAGGTCTCCTGCGCTGCGGGCAAGTCGGAACCAGCCGGGCCGATCTGGTCCGAAAGACTTGGCAGGCCGAAGAGGAGCGATCCCGCAAGCCAAACCCCCAGACAGATCACCGAGGCGAGTGTTGCCAGCAGGAGGAGTGTAAGGCAGGTCCTAAGCGGTCTGGGCATCCAGATAATCCTGCAAGATCACCGCCGCGGCGCGAGCATCCAATTCGGCTCGGGCGCCGGGTAGCCGTATCGCCTCCGCCGTGGACCCGCTTTCATCCCAAGGCACGACGGGGATCTCGGTGGCTGCTCCGAGAGCCTTAAGGAGCCGCAGCGCTTTGCGGGCTTGGGGGCCAGCTTTTCCATCCATATCGTAGGGTATCCCTACCAGGATCATTGATGCTTCCTGCTCCTGGGCGATGCGCAAGATCTGCTTCACGTCTTCCCTTCTCGAACGATGCTGCAGCGTTCGCAGGGGCCTTGCCAGGGTGCGGGTGGGGTCGCTGACGGCCAAACCGATCCGGACATCCCCTGGGTCAATGGCGAGGATGCGGCTCACGCGCCTTCCACCTCCCATGGATACAGGATCGAGATGCGCTCCGCGTGCATCGGCATCCACGGCCACCAGGGCGGCCAAATGGAGACGTCCGGATCCACTTGAGTCTGGGTTGCACGCTCGAGGATTGGGGCGGTCTGGGTGGCCGGAGATGCGCGCAGGAGTTGGCGGGCCTGCTGCCGATCTATAGGCGAGTAGGCCCATGCCTTGGCCGAAATCGTCAATGTCGGAGCCTCCGTCTCAGTGCCGATTTCGGGCTCGTTGGCATCCGCCACGCTGAGGCTTCCGGGAATGATTTCCTCGCCGGGTTTGAGCTCTTGGCGCAAGCTGGCTTCCAGCGTGCTCAGGAGGTCCATCTCCCGATAGGACCAGCCCTCGACGCGAACCAGCATCTGAAGGCCGAGAGTGTCGGCAGGCTCGCCAAGGGGGCGGTCGTAGGCTTTCTGCAGCGTCTCTTGTATTGCGAGACTTGCTGGGAGCAGCCGCTCGCCTGACGCCAGCTTGGCCGAAAGCAGCTGGGCTGCCTGCTGAAGGAGCTGGGATTCGAGCAATTCCCGAGCGCGCGCTTGATCAGCAGTGGAGACGACATAGCCCAGCGTTTGGCTTCCGCCAGACGTCGGCGCTGGGTTGGTGACAGCGACCTTCAATCCCAGGGGGCCGTCGATGGCAGTGATGGCACCGGCGGGCAGGTTGCCGGCCGAACCTGGTACGGATGCCGCAATGGGCGCGCGTGATTCCGCGCCCTTTCGGGCCTCTAGATACGCCGGACGGCCGGTGACGAAGAAGATCTCCGGGGCTTCGAGGGAGCGGACTGTGGTTCCACGCGGAACGGTGATGGACTCGTCCGTAAGGTTCTGAAAGATGACCTCGCCCTGCGCAGATTCATGCGGGATCAGCGCCCGACCCGAGGTGGGAATGCGAGTTTGCCCCTCGACAGTCACGCTCACTCTCTCGGCCGGCAGTGTATCTTCGGGCACTTCGAGATCCGTTTCCGCTTCAACCAGCGCCAATACGACGGTGCGCTCCATAGGGCGCTGGTGCGGGTGGACCACGATCCTGGCCGCGGGCAGCCAGAATAAGGCGAGTGAAAGCAGGCTGATCCATGGCAGGGCGAATAGAAGAGCGCGTGCGGCGGGGGGCAATGGCTTGCTGGCAGGCCTAGGCGCGGGAAGTTCCAAAGCACGTCGCGTTGGCCGGATCGGGTTGCACGAAGGGACTCGCCGCGAGCGCCATCCAGCTTCGGGCATGGACTCGAGCGAATCGAACACCGGGATCCCCAAGTGATCCGCATGTGCACGCACATCCGGATCCAGGCAAATCAGCGCCAGTTGAGCCCCTTTATGTTCGGACGCGCGCTGTAGGAGCCGCAAGTCCAGGCGGCGCGTTAAAGCGCGGCCTCGCGCTGGCCATACCATCACAATGCGCGGGGCCTTGGCCCAGGCTATCTTATCCCGGGCAGATGCCTGGTCGTCTTCGGGATCGAGGTAAACAATTTGGATCTTCACAGCGGGGCGCGCTTACCTTAGGAGCCCTTCGCTTGCAGGCGGCTTCGGAACCATTCGGGGACGATTGCCAGCGCATCTTCAAGGCGCCCGGGATCCTTCCCCCCAGCCTGCGCCAGAGTAGGCTTACCGCCTCCGCCGCCTCCCATGATCTCGGCCATCGCTCGCGCCAGCTCCCCGGCGTGCAGGCCGCGGGCTGGTAGGTCCTCGCTCAAAGCCGTGACGACGATAGGACGCCCATCCACGCTTGTCGTCAGTGCTACGGCCCGTTTTCGATGGCCAGAGCGGAATCGATCGGCGAGCTCCCGCAGGATCTCGGGATTCGCGCCGTCGATATGGCCGAAGAGAACTGCGATGTCCTCAATCTCGACCGGCTCGAGCCTCTCGAAAGCCGCAACGGCTGCCTGCTTCGTCGCAGCTTGTAACTGCTTCTCAAGACGGAGTCGCTCCTCCAGGATGGCCTGAAGCCGGACCGCGACCTCTTCCGGAGGCGCGCCGAGAAGGTCGGCGGCCTTGTCAAGGACCGCCAGGCGGTCGTGGATGAGCCGCATGGCGCCGCGCCCTGTGAGCGCCTCGATCCTGCGGATGCCCGAGGCGACGCTGCTCTCGCTCACAATAACGAACGGACCGATGATCCCGGTCTCCGGCACGTGGGTGCCGCCGCATAGCTCGAAGGATAGCGTGCGCTCGTCTCCAATTCGGACGGTGCGAACCACATCCCCATAGGTCTCCCCAAAGAGCGCCATCGCCCCCTCGGCGACAGCTTGCTCACGGGGTTCGTGTTCGATCCGAAGCGGGTAGTTAGCAAGTATGGCGTGGTTAACCCAGGCCTCGATGCGGTCGAGCTGCTCGCGGGTGACCGCTTCGGGATGCGTGAAGTCAAACCGCAGGCGGTCAGGCGCGACAAGAGAGCCAGCTTGCCGGACATGATGGCCGAGCACTTCCCGCAGGGCGGCATGCAGCAGGTGGGTGGCAGTGTGGTTGCGCATGATGTCAAGCCGCCGCTCGGTGTCCAGCGCCGCCCGGGCAGGATCGCCGATGCGGGGGTTGCCTTCCACAACTTCGCCGACATGCAGGATGAGGCCTTCGACAGGCTTGCGCACGGTCTCGATCCGCACCTCCCAGGGTGATTCATTCCGTCCGCTGACAACGCCGGTGTCAGATACCTGGCCGCCGGCTTCCACATAGAAGGGGGTAGCGGGCAAGACGAGCTCCACCTTCTCGCCGGGGCTGGCGGATTCGACTTCCTGCCCATCCTTCAGAAGCGCAAGCACCTCACCGTCGGCCGCCATGGAGCCATAGGGGTCATATAGAACCCCGGTCTCCGGAAGAAGTCCCTTGGTGGTCAGGCGCTCCAGCAGAGCGCGATAGGCGAGGGCGTCTTCGGTAGCGAGCTCACCCATGGCCTCTCCGGCGCCAGAGGCGATGCGGTGCTTCTCCATGGCCTCGTGGAAGCCCGGCTCGTCGACCTCCATGCCGTGCTCGCGAAGGACGTCGCGTGTAATCTCGAGCGGCAGACCGTAGGTGGCATAGAGCTCGAAGGCCTTTTCTCCGGCGATGCGATTCTGGCCGTCGACGCGCGTCGAGGCGATCATCTCGTCAAGGTGAGCAAGACCGGTATCGATCGTGCGGTGAAATCGCCGTTCTTCATCGCTGATGGTCTGCAGAATGGCGCTGCGATTCTTGCGAAGCTCGGTATAGAAATCGCCATAGTGCTCGATGACGGTTTCCGCTACCTGCGCCAGAAAAGGCTCATCGAGGCCGATCATGGCCCCGAAGCGGCTCGCCCGCCGGATGATCATGCGGCAGACGTAGTTTCTGCCTATATTGCCTGGCACCACGCCATCAGCGATGAGAAAGGAGGCGGCACGGCCATGATCGGCGATCACGCGGTAGGGTGTGAAGTGCTCGTCTCGGGCGGCTTCATCATGGCCTGCCAAGGCCATGATAGTATCCATGATGGGCATGAAGAGATCGGTGCGGTAGTTGGAAGGGGTGTTCTGAAGCACGGATACGATGCGCTCGAAACCCATCCCCGTGTCCACGTGTTTCGCCGGGAGGGGATGAAGCTCCGTTGGGCTGGTTCGACTGTATTGGATGAAGACCAGATTCCAGAGCTCCAGAAAACGCTGGCAATCGCCGTTGACGCGGCAGACGTGCCCGGGCTGATCCTTGCGATCGCAGAACTCTTCGCCACGGTCGAGATGGATCTCGCTATCGGGGCCGCAAGGCCCCGTCTCGGCCATTTCCCAGAAATTCTCCTCCCGCCCAAAGAAGAGCAAATGGTCAGGATCGAAGCCTGGCTGGCGAAGCCAGATCTCGGCCGCTTCATCGTCGCGCGGGATCTCGCCGCGTTCGTCCTCGAAGCAAGTGGCCCATAGACGGTCCTTGGGTAGCCCCCAGACCTCGGTGAGCAATTCCCAAGCCCAGGAGATGGCTTCATGCTTGTAATAGTCGCCGAAGGACCAATTCCCAAGCATCTCGAAGAAGGTATGGTGAGTGTCGTCGCGACCGACATCATCGAGATCGTTGTGCTTTCCAGCAACGCGCATACATTTCTGCGCGTCGGCCACACGGGTATAGGGACGTTTGCCGGTTCCCAGGAACACATCCTTGAATTGCACCATCCCGGAGTTGGTGAAGAGCAGCGTTTGGTCGCCACCGGGGACCAACGACATGGATGGGACAATCGTGTGGTCTCGCTGTTTGAAGAAATCCAGGAAGGCCTGCCGTATCTCAGCGCTTTTCATTCTTTGCACCCTGGTTCACTGATCGCACCTGCGGGAAGAAAATCCGACTTCGATAGGGGCATTATACGCTACACAAACCGGCCCTTCAACCGCATAGGACCGCAAGCGATCCTTGACCGTCAGCGAAGCGTTATGATAGACTTCGATGCGTTACGGGGGTGTAGTGTAGTGGCCTAACACGCTGCCCTGTCAAGGCAGAGACCGCGGGTTCGAATCCCGTCATCCCCGCCAATGCGCCCGAGATTGCTCGGGCGCTAACCTTTTGCTCACCGCTCGGTCACGCGCGGGGTGTGAAGTCGGGCTATACTGCAGCCACTGGGGATTCTCCAAGGGTGCCAAACCCGCTGCCTGTGCCGAGCGGTGACCAGCCCAATCTGATTTGAAAGGACGGGACGATGCAAGATCCACGCCTCCAAAGCCTAGCAAGCATTCTCATTCACTATTCCGCAAAAGTACAAGAAGGGCAGCAGTTGGCCGTTTTTGGACCGCAGGGGGCCATCCCGCTGCTGAACGCAATTTATGAGGAAGCGATATTGGCGGGAGCTCATGCCTACACGTTCGTGCGCGATGCCTATGGGCGCCCTGGGCTCTCCGGACAGGACGCGCTTTTCTATCGCTTGGCCAGCGATGCGCAGCTCTCGCGCCCAGATCCTTTTATGAAGCTGATGCTCGAAACCTCGGACGCCTGGATTCGAATCGATGCGCCTGACAATACTCGTCGCCTTTCTGCCGTCGACCCAGCCAAGGAGATCCTGCGCAGCCATGGCAATCAACCTTTGCGGGAGATCTTCAGGAGAAGGCATGCCAGCGGTGAGCTGCGGTGGGTCTATACGCTCTTTCCGACGGCGGCGCTGGCGCAGGAAGCGGAGATGAGCCTGCGGGAATTCGAGGATTTCACCTACAGCGCCTGCTATGCTGACCGGCCTGATCCGATCGCGGAGTGGCAGAGGTTCCACTCGACGCAGCGACGCTGGGTTGATTGGCTGGAGGGCAAGCGCAGCGTGGAAGTGCGCGGGCCGGAGGTTGATTTGCGTTTTTCAATCGAGGGCAGGTCCTTCATCAATTGCGCGGGAGAGATCAACCTTCCTGATGGCGAAATCTATACCGGCCCAGTTGAGGACTCGGTGGAAGGCTGGATCCGCTTCAGCTATCCCGCAATCTACCATGGCCGCTCGGTGGAAGGGGTCGAGCTTCGGTTCGAGAAGGGCCGCGTGGTGCAGGCCAGCGCCACGAAGGGTCAGGACTTTCTGCACCAGATCATGGAGACAGATGCAGGTGCCCGCTATGTCGGCGAGTTCGCCATCGGGACCAACCAGCACATTCAGCGATTTTCCCGCAACATCCTGTTCGATGAGAAGATCGGCGGAACGATCCATCTTGCCCTGGGCTCGGGCTATCCGGAGACGGGCTCGCGCAATGAGAGCAGTGTGCATTGGGATATGATCTGCAATATGCGGAATGGGGGGCAGATCCTCGTTGACGGTGAAGTCTTCTACGATTCGGGCGAGTTCCAAATCTAGGCGTGCGGTGCGGGATGTAGACTGATCGCCATTCGGCTCCACCTAGGAAGCTTCAGTGGGTGTTGCGCTTCCATGCAGTGGGCTTAGCTCGTTCTCCAACTCGCGCAGGAATTGCTCTGTATACAGCCGGTAGTATCGACCACGGGCACGGAGCAGGTCGGCATGGCTTCCTGCCTCCACGATCTTCCCCCCTTCGATGAACAATATGCGGTCGGCTCGCCGGATGGTCGAGAGACGGTGGGCGATGATGAAGCTGGTGCAGGCACGTGTGAGCGCCTCCATACCCTTCTGAATACGGGCCTCCGTCAAGGTATCGACCGAGCTGGTAGCCTCGTCCATAATAAAAATTTCGGGCTCTGCTAGAACTGCGCGCGCCAGGCTGATGAGTTGCTTCTGCCCGACTGAGAGCAAAATGCCGCCCTCACCGACCTCCGTGTCGTAGCCTTGCTTAAGCTCGCGAATGAAGTCATCCGCGCCGGCGATCCGCGCTGCCGCGATGATTTCATCATCGGTCGCGCTAAGGCGGCCGTAGCGAATATTCTCGCGGATGCTCCCCGAGAAGAGATGGGGTGTTTGGAGCACAACCCCGATGCGGGATTGGATCGCCTCCAGCGAGAATTGCGTATAGTCGCGACCACCGATGGTGATTCGCCCATCTTTGGGCTCATAGAAGCGGCACACCAGGTTGACGATCGTGGTCTTGCCGCCGCCCGTTGGGCCCACAAGGGCAATCGTTTCACCGCGGCGGACATGGAGGTTGAAGTCCTGGAGAATGGGTTTGCCATCACCATAGTGGAAGCTCACATGCTCGAAATGGATGTCTCCGCGCAGATGGCCGGGATCATAAGCTCCAGGGCGGTCTTGTACTTCTGGAACTGAATCGATGAGCGAGAAGACGCGCTCGGCTGAAGCAATGGCGCGCTGCATTTCTGCGTATACTCGCGCCAGATCCTGGATCGGCCAGAGCATCAGGGTGATATAGGTAATGAAGGCCTGCAATCCCCCGATCGTCAGCCCGCCAAGCTTGATTTGCAATCCGCCATACCAAGCGATGGCGCCCGTGGCGAATGAGCTCAAGAACAACACAACCGGCAGGAAGAGCGCGGAGAGCCATGCTGCACGATAGCCAGCGCGGTACATCTCGGAGGTTAGGTTCTGGAACTCTTCCAGGCTGCGGGCCTCGCGATTGAGCGATTTGATGACCCGAACGCCAGAGATATGCTCGTTATAGGCAGCCGTGATGAGCGAATTGGCCTTGCGCACGCGGCGGAAGTGAATCAGGATGCGGCGTTTGAATTGCGCGGCGACGACCACCAGAAGCGGGATGAGCGCCACTACGATCAAAGCCAGAGTCGTATGGATGCGCAGCATGAAGAAGATCGCCGTACCGATATTAAGGACTGCCCAGGTCACGTCGAGGAAACCCCAGGTCACGAGGTCTGCAATGCGCTCAGAATCGGAGGTCACGCGAGACATAATCCAACCAATGGGGGTGCGGTCGAAGTAGGAGAGGGATAGTTCCTGGAGGTGGTTGAAGGTGCGTTTGCGCAGGTCGTATTGCACGCGCTCGCCCAGGATTCCTGCCAGATAGATGAATCCGAAGACCCCGCCGACCTGGATCATGGTCAGCGCTCCGTAGAGGATCATGATCCGGTCTAGCGCAGGGACATCGGCAGGCAGGATCCCCTCGTCAATGATGCGTTTGCCGAGATACGTGAAATATGAATCCAGGGCAGATACGAGGGCGATACAGACCAGGAAACCAATCAACCATGGCCAATGCGGCCGTGTAAGCCCCAGGATCCTGGCGATAGTGCGCCCGTTGAATTGGGTCTCGAACTCCTCCTCTTGAAAGTTAGCCCGCGTCATGGGTGAGCTCCTGCTCGAGCGCGGCCTCGATATGAGTCTGGGCTTCGTAGATGCGACGATAGATGCCATCCTGCCGGATGAGATCTTCATGTTTACCTTGCTGTGTAATCTTGCCAGCCTGCAGGACGAGAATCTGATCGGCGGTCATCAGGCTTTGAATGCGATGGGCGATGATGAAAGTGGTTCTCCCCTGCATGAGTCTTTCCAGCGCGCTCCTTATCTCGGCCTCCGTGATCAAATCCACCGATGAGGTCGAGTCATCCAGAATCAGGATGCGGGGGTCTTTCAGCAGCACGCGCGCGATCGCCACCCTTTGCTTCTGCCCTCCGGAAAGTGTGACCCCTCGCTCCCCGATGATCGTATCGTAGCCATTAGGGAAGGATAGGATAGCTTCATGGATGGCGGCGGCGCGGGCGGCCGACTCGACCTCCTCCAAAGTAACCTCGCGGTCTACACCCAAGGCGATATTCTCCCGAATGCTTCGGGTGAAGAGCGTTGGCTCTTGCTCGACGATCCCAATCTGACTGCGCAGAAAGGCACGCGAATAGGATTGCAGCTCGCGTCCATCAAGCCTAAGGCTTCCCTGCGTGTAGTCATAGAACCGGGGCAGCAGATGGACCAAGCTGCTCTTGCCCGAGCCCGTCGGACCCAATAGGGCTACTACCTCGCCAGGCTCTACACGGAAGCTGATGTCCTGCAGAATCGGCGGCCCGCTATTATAGGCGAAGCCGACGCGGTCGAATACGATCTCCCCCCTCAGGTGATCCGGGGAAGGGCGATGCCCTTCAGCAAGGGGTTCCTGCGGCTCCCGAAGGATCTCAAGCAGGCGGCCAAAGGAGACCAATCCCATGGATGCATGAACGATCAGCCGGCCGAGGTTTCGCATCGGCCAGATGATCCAGATGAGCATGCCCGCGTAGGCCAAGTAGGAACCGAGGCTCAGGCTGCCCGCGATGACGTAACGCGCTCCCAGATAAAGCCCTGCCAAGAATTGAAGGTTTGCCAAGGTGTCCGATGCTGGCCAGAAGAGCGAATGCATCGTAAGCAGGTGCCGGCCGCGCTGAAACTTCTCCCAGTTCTCGCGCTCAAACTTATCGCGCTCGAATGCTTGGCGGGCAAAGGCCTTGACGACGCGTATGGCGCTGAGATTCTCTTGAAGAACGGTTGACAGGATGGCTTCCTGCTGCTGATAGGCCTCATAGGCGGTGTACACCCTGCGGAAGAAGAAGTAAGACAGCAGTACGATCGCAGGCACTGCCAAGACGGACCGCCAAGCCAAGCCGGCGTGGATGGAAGCAATGGCCGTGAAGTTTGCGCCAAAGAGCAGCAAAATGCGGCCCACGCCCACCAAATGGTCTGCAAAAAAGCGCCTGAGCGCATCCACATCCGAGGTGCAGCGCTGGATGAGCTCGCCGGTGGGCGTGTGGTCGTGGTACTTGAAAGGCAGACGCTGGATATGATCGAAGAGGTGTTCGCGAAGGCGCAGGGCCACACCTTCGGAGGTTCGTGCTGCCAAGGCCCCGCTCAAGAAGGAAAACCCGCCCTGGAGGGCGGCAATTCCCACGAAGACAAGACCGGCACCGAATAGAGTGGCGGCCGAAGGCGATGAAGGGAGAATGGTGTCCACCAAGCGCCGAAGCCACAGGTAGGCCCCGGTTCGAGCCAACGCGCTCAGGCCTAGACCGGCGACTGCAATGCCATAGATCAGGCGGTATCCGCGAGTTAAACGCCATAATCCCCTCAGACGGCCGGCCTGCGCCAGTTTGCCCCAATCTAGGGTGGTCGGTGTGGGAGTTTGCATGGACATAAGGCATGCCTCTGATGTATTGAGAGATGCTGGCTCGCGCCGCCAGGGCTCCGGAGGGCCGCGATGTGCACCGGCTTTTCGGCTCGGGGATGGCTCTGCCGGAGGGCTGGAACGCTTCAGGCGAAGGAATTCTAACATCTTATTCGCGCACCGGGTTCAGGCAGGACCTCCCCCTCGGTGCGAAGGGCTGGGCGGAGATGCCTGCTTGACACCCGCGGAATCGCTGTGGTATTCTCAGCCGGCCGTAGCGGGCTACATCGTCTCCAGCAGGAGGGGGAAAATGGGGGACGCCTTGCGATATTGGGTGGGTTTCAGTTGTGTTCACGGCATCGGTGCAGCGCGGATAAGTCTGCTGCGCCGCTTCTTTGGGGACCTGGAGACCGCCTGGCATGCGACTGCGGACGAGTATGCCAGGGCAGGGCTGGGGCCCAAGACCATCGAAGCCCTGATCGAGACACGGCAGCGCCTGGATCTGGACGAGGAATTGCGGCGGATCGATCGCATGGGTTTCAGGGTCGTCACAATTGAGGACGAAGCCTATCCCACCCGGCTCCTCGAAATCGATGCGCCCCCGCCCGTACTCTACCTTTGGGGAGAGGTCGCCGAGGCTGACAGATGGGCGGTTGCCGTGGTGGGAACACGGCGCCCAAGCCGCTATGGGCGATCGGTGGCAGGAGAGATTGGCCGGGAACTGGCAGCTAGCGGCCTAACGGTCATATCAGGGCTGGCGCGGGGGATAGACGGGATCGCCCACCAGGCCGCGCTGGAAGCCGGAGGGCGCACTGTGGCCGTACTGGGATCTGGGCTGGATGTGATCTATCCGCCGGAGCATCGCGGCCTGGCAGCCAAGATCGCCCGCCAGGGAGCGGTGATCAGTGATTATGCACTGGGAACGAAGCCGGAGGGCCGCAATTTTCCACCCCGGAACCGCATCATAAGCGGCCTCTCGATGGCCGTGGTGATTGTGGAGGCAGGCGAGTCGAGCGGGGCACTCATCACCGCTGATTTTGCGGTCGATCAGGGACGCGAGGTCTTCGCAGTCCCGGGGGATATCACTAGGCGGTCGAGCCGGGGGACCAACGCCCTGATTCAAGCAGGGGCACACCCTTGGCTCGGCGTGCAAGATGCGCTGGAGATCCTGAATCTCGAGATGATGGCGGTACAAACGGAAGCCAGCGAAACGCTTCCGGAAGACGATATCGAGCGGACATTGCTGGAAATCTTGGGGCGTGACCCTCTGCATGTCGATGAAATCCGGGCACGCTCGCAGCTGACCTCAGCGCAGGTGAATGCCGGGCTGGCGATGCTAGAGTTGAAAGGTCGGGCCCGTCAGGTCGGCGGGATGCATTATGTGCGTCTCCGCGAGGCGGGCCTGCCCTACCGGGTGGATTGAGAATGATGACGGATCACTTTTATGCGGCTATCATGGCCGGCGGCGGCGGCACCCGCCTGTGGCCGCTCTCTCGAAGACGAAGGCCGAAGCAATCGCTGGCCCTTTTTGGCGATCGCAGCCTCTTCCGTATGGCCGTTGACCGCGTTCTGCCCATTATTCCGCCGGAGCGCATTCTCATCTTGACCGTCGAGGATCAGATGGGGCTGCTCCGGGAGCAAGCGCCAGAGGTCCCAGAAGCCAACTTCATTCTCGAGCCGGCGCCCAGGGGCACCGCATCGGCTATCGGACTGGCCGCTGTCCATCTCATGCAAAGGGATCCGGAAGCCGTCATGGCCTGTCTGACTGCTGATCACTACATCGGCAATACGCCTCGCTTCCGGGAAGTCCTGCTCGCGGCGCACGATGCCGCGATGCAGGGTAGCTTGATCACCCTGGGCATCACACCCAGCCGGCCAGACCCCGGGTATGGATATATACGCCGTGGAGCACCTGAGGCTCGGCATCGCGGCTTCCAGGCATTTCGCGTGCTGTCCTTTCAAGAGAAGCCCTCTCCCGAGACGGCCGAGGCATATATCGCAAGCGGGGAGTATAGCTGGAATTCAGGCATGTTCATCTGGCGGGCGCAGGCGATTCTGGATGAGATCGCCCTTCAGATGCCGGCGCTGCATCAGGGACTGGGGGCGATTCGAGCGGCGTTAGGCAAAGATGACGAGCAAGAGATCGTCCGGCAGGTCTGGAAAGGGCTGGATACCGTCACGGTCGATTATGGGATCATGGAAGGCGCGAGGGATGTGCTTGTCATCCCCGCCGATGACCTGGCATGGACAGATGTTGGAGATTGGGGCCGCCTTTTTGATATCCTCGAGAAGGATCCCCATGGGAACCTGAGCATCGGAGGAGAGGGGCTTATCGAGGGGGGCAGCGGCAACTTCATTGTGCTGGATGTGGGCGATGCCCGGAAATTGGTGGCCTTGCTCGATGTCGAGGATCTGGTCGTTGTGGATACCGGCGATGCGCTCCTTGTGTGTAAGCGCCAGCAAGCCCATCGAGTCAAAGAGCTGGTCGAGTTATTGAAGCGCGGCGGGAGGGATGACCTCTTGTAGTCGTTGGGAGCAGGTTTGTGGAAGCCTATTGTGTGCGTTGCAAGCAGAAGCGTGAGATTGCGGAAGCAGAGCCAACCTTTACTTCATCAGGCGTTCCGGCAACGAAAGGAAAGTGCCCGGTTTGCGGCACAAAGCTGTACCGCATGGGTCGCACGCCGGAGCATGAGGGCCTCGAGCCCCCTGAAGCCCCGAAAGGCGTGAAGCGCCGGGCGAAGCAAATCCGGCGGAAGGGCAAGCTGGTCATCGTCGAATCTCCCGCCAAAGCCCGCACCGTTGGCCGAATTCTAGGGGAGGGCTTTGCTGTCAAGGCTTCTGTCGGGCATGTGCGGGACTTGCTGCGGTCAAGGCTTTCTGTGGATGTGGAACATGATTTCGAGCCCAGCTATCGTGTGCCAAATGAGAAACGGGAGGTAGTCAAGGCGCTGAAAGCCGAGGCTGCGAAGGCAGAGGAAGTCTATCTTGCGACGGATCCCGACCGCGAAGGCGAGGCGATAGCCTGGCATTTGATGGAGTCCGCAGATATCGAGTCCGAACGGGCGAAGCGGGTGGTCTTCCACGAGATCACGACGCCGGCCGTGAAGGAAGCCTTCGAGCATCCCCGCCGGCTGGATATGGATTTGGTTAACGCTCAACAGGCGCGTCGGATCCTGGACCGTCTCGTTGGCTACAACCTGAGCCCTCTTCTATGGCGCAAGGTTCGCGGCAGGCTCTCAGCCGGTAGGGTGCAGTCCGTGGCCCTGCGCATGCTTGTCGAGCGCGAGCGCGAGATTCGCAACTTTGTCCCGCAGGAATACTGGAGCCTCGACGGAGAGTTCCAGCATCCAGAGAAGCCCCCGTCCTTTCGTGCAAAATTGATGCAGGTTGACGGGCGCAAGGCCGAATTGCCCGATGAAGGGACCGTTCAGTCGTTGCTGGCGGATCTCAGCGATGGAAGCTTCGCGGTATCGGAAGTTCGGCGAGGAAGACGGATCCGGAAGCCAGCGGCACCCTTCACAACCAGCACGATGCAGCAGACAGCTTCGCGTCGCTTCAGCTTCACGGCTCGGCGGACCATGGCCATTGCCCAGCAGCTCTATGAAGGCGTCGATCTGGGAGAGGATGGCTCACCTACAGGCCTGATCACCTATATGCGGACGGATTCGACGCAGGTCTCCGAGCAGGCTCTTGTCGAGGTGCGTGAGCATATCGGTGAGCAATTCGGTCCGGAGTTTCTGCCGGCAAGAGCGGTGCGCTATGCCGCGCGAGCGCGCGGCGCCCAGGAAGCACACGAGGCCATCCGCCCCACATCTGTTGGGCGCACACCTGAGTCGCTCAAAGAGTATCTGAATAAGGATCAATACCGTCTCTACGATCTTATCTGGCGCCGCTTTGTGGCCTCGCAGATGAACCCTGCTGTGTATGACACCATGGTGTTGGAGGTCGAAGGGCGCGGCGCGCAGCATAGCTATCTGTTCCGTGCATCGACATCAGCGCTCCGCTTTCCGGGCTATCTCGAGGTCTATCAGGAAAGCAAACTTGATGAGAACGGCGCGGGGAACAGGAAAGATGAGCCCATCCAGCTGCCCAACTTGGAGAAGGGCGATCGACTTGACTTGGTTGAGCTGCACCCGGAGCAGCACTTTACACAGCCCCCACCTCGCTACACCGATGCATCGCTCATTCGGGCTATGGAGGAACATGGCATCGGAAGGCCCTCGACATATGCGCCGACGATCTCAACCCTGCGCCAGCGGGGATATGTGAAGCGCCAGGACCGCCGCCTGGTTCCCACCGAGGTCGGGGAACTCGTGACGGATCTGCTGATGGAGCACTTCCCTAACATTGTGGACTTGGGCTTCACGGCGGAAATGGAGGCGGAGCTAGACGAGATTGCCTCCGGGGAGCGTCATTGGGTCGATGTTGTGCGCACCTTCTACGGCCCCTTTGCGGAGCAGCTTGCCAAGGCGGCCGAGGAGATGCCGGAGATGCGCGCCGAGCCGGAGGAGATCGGCCGATCGTGCCCCGAATGCGGAAGCCCGTTGGTCCTGAGGCAGGGGCGCTATGGCCCCTTCATCGGCTGCTCAGACTTTCCTGCATGCCGCTATACCGAACCCATCTTGGACAAGATTGGCGTCGCCTGCCCACTGGATGGTGGTGACCTGGTTCGGCGGCGGACACGCCGGGGCCGGATCTTCTATGGCTGTGCCAATTACCCCGAGTGTGAATTCACCTCCTGGAAACGCCCTCTGCCCACAGCATGCCCACAGTGTGGAGGCTTGCTCGTGGTGGAAAACAAGAGTCATGCCGCATGCATTAAATGCGGCCATGTTCTGGATCTAAGCGGTATTGAGGGCGAACCGGCCGATCTGGCATGAAAGCTGCACCCTAGGCCATTGCCGAACCATTTCACACGGTCTACAATCATCGGGCCGTGCGCAGCGCGCGGCAGCTTCGGTAGAGGAGCTTGCTGCTTTCGAGGAGCGAGGGCGATGGAAACCGTAAGAGCTTATTTCAAGAAGAAGTCCGTTCTGATTGGGGCGGTGCTCATCGTGGGAATCGCTTTGGGCCTGCTCTATGCCTGGGTGATCAATCCCGTCGAGTGGATAAACGGCGAGCCGGCGCAATTGCGCGAGGACCTGCGCGTCGATTATCTGCGTATGGTTATCGAATCCTACGATGCCAACCTCGATGCAGAGCTGGCGATGCGCCGATTCAAGGCGCTTGGCGATTTCGGAGATGAAACGCTGGAACTGGTAGCGGCCGACCCGGGAGAGGTAAGCGCAAGCGCGCTGCAGAAGTTCCAGGCGCTGGTGGCGATCGAAGCCCCCGAGATCGGCGCTTCTGGCGAGGCGGAGCAGCCCTCCGTCCCCGCCGAGGAAGAGCCGGCGGAGGAGGTTTCCGCTGCACGTCCCTCCGCAGCCCGCTACATCCTGCCCGTCTGTGGGGCCACGCTGCTGCTGGGAGCCTTGCTGGGAGTCGCACTGCTCCTGCGGCGTCGACTCGAGGCGCGCGAGACAGGCCTGGGGATGGACTTTGACTCCGTGGAAGAGGCCGAATACGAGGCTGCCCCGCACGTGGCCGAGCCAATGGCTGCGGTCGAAGAGGAGCCGCTCGCGACCTTCCGAACAACCTACACCATCGGCGACGATCTCTATGATGATTCTTTCAGCATCGAGAGCCCTGCCACTGGAGATTTCCTCGGCGAGTGCGGGGTGGGGATCGCCGATGTGATCGGGGTAGGCGAGCCCAAGAAGGTCTCAGCTTTTGAGGTCTGGCTCTTTGATAAGAACGATATCCAGACGGTGACGAAGATTCTGCTTTCCAGCTATGCTTTCAAAGACGAAGAGACGCGCGGCCGGCTGGCAGCCAAGGGCGACTTGATCCTTGCCGAGAGCGGTGAGACCATCACGCTGGACACCGCCAGCCTCCAAGTGGAGGCGCGCATCGTCGATATGAGCTACGGAGAAGGTGCCCTGCCCGCCGAGAGCTTCTTCGATCGAATGACAATCGAGATTAGGGCCCGGGCAAAGACCACCTAATCGTCCTTGCGATCACGAATGCAGAAAGGCGATGGGGCTGTCCCAAAAGGACAGCCCCATTGTGTATTTTCAGGCTTCGATTTCGTGGTGGTAAAGAACCTGGCAGGTCGGCTAGAAGACGTCTATGATTTCAAATTGGATCGTGCCCGCGGGGGTTTCGGCCATGCCGATCTGCCCAGCCTTCTTCCCCATCAATGCCTTTCCAATCGGAGACTCATGCGAAATCTTCCCCTGCCGTGGGTTAGCCTCCTTGAGGCCGACAAGAGTGTAGGTGACTTCCTCACCCTCAGGAACGAATCGCAACCTGACGCGGCTTCCAAGGTTCACGACGCCATTACTCACATTCTCGACGATTTGGGCTTCCCGGAGCAGGGTCTGCAGCTCTTGGATCTTTCCCTCGAGAAAGGCTTGCTCCTCCTTGGCGGCAATGTAATCTGCATTCTCGCTCAGATCGCCTTGCGAAATGGCGTGCCGCAGACGCTGCGCCAACTCCGGTCGCCTAACCTGAATGAGGTGTTCAAGCTCTGCCTTGAGCTTTTCGGCGCCTTCCGGCGTGAGATACCATTCCTTGTTCTCTGACATTGCTTGCTACCCTGCCTTCGTTAAAGTGATACTTGGGGGTCAAAGAGACGGCTGTGTTCTGTAAGCGCAAAACGGTCGGTCATGCCTGCGATATAGTCACCAACAACGCTAAGGAGATCGCTTCTTTTGGCCTTCTCCTGGATGGAGCGGGGAAGGATTTGGGGCGTGCTGGTGTAGGCCTGGAACAGGTCTTCCAGGATTCGCTCGGCCTTTACCTGCATGCGATAGACGCGGTAGTGACGATACATGTTCTCATAAAGGAATGCCTTTAGCTCGCGGTTCATGCCCTGCATTTCGGGCGAGGCCTGGACCACATTCGCGGGCAGGCGCTGGATATCTTCCGGCGAAGTTGCGCCCGAATTCTGGATTGCCTGAGAGGTTGCCTGAAGGATATCCGAAACAAGCAGACCGATCAGCCTTCGAATCAGGCGATGGCGGTCTAGCTCGGTGAGCGGCTCGCCCTCCCATCCGACACTATCGGCGACTGCCTGCCAGAGGCCAAGAGGCCTCAAATCGGCTGGATGGATCAGGCCCGAGCGCAGGCCGTCGTCGAGGTCGTGGGCGGTATATGCGGTCTCATCCGCGGCGTTGGCAATCTGGGCCTCCAGATGACCACGCTTCTCGGGGTCATAGTCGGCGGCGTCGGAAGCATCGTACTCGGTTTCGTGCTTGATGATGCCTTCTCGGACCTCCCAGGTGAGATTCAGTCCGGGGAAATCCGGGTATCGCCGCTCGAGCTGGGTGACGATGCGCAATGATTGGGTGTTGTGGTTGAACCCCCCGTGATCTTTCATCAAGCGCGCCAGCGCCCGCTCGCCTGCGTGGCCGAAAGGCGTGTGGCCGAGGTCATGCGCAAGACATATCGCCTCGACCAGGTCCTCGTTTGCGCCCAGGGCCCTCGCCAGCGTGCGTCCGATTTGGGCGACTTCGAGCGTGTGCGTAAGCCGGGTGCGATAGTAATCGCCCTCGGTAATCACGAACACCTGGGTCTTGTATTCCAGGCGCCGGAACGCCGTTGTATGCAGAATGCGGTCGCGATCGCGCTGGAAGAGCGTGCGATACGCGGGCTCATCCTCGGGATAGGCGCGGCCGCGCGAGACCCGGCTCCGAAATCCATAGGGAGCCAATTGCTGGTCCTCCCAATCCTCGAGTTGTTCGCGGCTGATGAGCATGGTCTGCTGTCTCCCGAATGCGCGTCAGTGTAACCGACGGCCTACAACGCTGTCAACGCAGTTTTGACATCCGACGGTGATTTAGCGGATAATCCCTGGTGTCCGATCTGAGAGGCGCAAGCAGTGAGCATGGCAACCACGTTCCCGACACCAGAGTGGGTTGATGCCTTGGCGGCCAAACTCAATAGCGATGAGCGCTATGCGCAAGTGGCTAAGAACTGGGAAGGGGATATGATCGTCGAGATTGAGGATGACACTGTGGATCACCCAGCCAGCCCCCCCTCACGGATTTATCTCGATCTCTGGCATGGCCGCTGTCGGCAGGCCCGCATCCTGTCAGAGGATGAGAAGCCGCCGGAGGCTGCCTTTATCCTACACGCTTCGCTTTCGAACATCCTGAAGATCTTCCAGGGAGAACTCGATCCGATGCAGGCGATGCTCACGCGCCGCCTGCGCGTGGAGGGGAATCTCGCCTATATGCTGCGGAACGTGCCCACGGTCCTTGAGTTCGTCCGTTGCTGTCGTGAGATCCCTCTCTCGCAATCTGGCATCCTCTGAGGAGATCCGACGCCAAAGAGGTTGAGAGGAGCCTGCAATGGCTAGCTATCTGGTCATCCATGAAGTCCGCGAATATCCCAAGACGCAGGAGGAATGGTTGGGGCTTTGGGAGAGCATTTGGAGGAAGACAAGCGGCGCGACCCATTGGCGCGGGACCTTCTACTCTCCCGAAGGAAACCGGCTCTATTGCATCTGGGATGCGGATCAGGTGGAGGATATCGAGTCTTGCTTCGAGAGTACTGAGCTAGATCGGATTGCGCCCATCCAGCAGGTTCTGGTTGGGGCGTACTTCGATGTGGCCGCCTTTGGCGAGCAAGCCGTCTAGGAAGATGGGCATGACCGTGATTGCCAACGGGAGGTCATGACATGACCATCCCAGGAGATTCTGCAAACTACGATTTCGTCATCATCGGCTCAGGCTTCGGTGGCAGCGTCTCCGCGATGCGGCTGGCTGAGAAAGGCTATCGAGTAGCAGTGCTCGAGCGGGGCCGCCGCTACCGCGATGAGGATTTCCCCCGCAGCAATTGGGAGCTGTGGAACTACCTTTGGCTACCTGCCTTGCGGTGCTTTGGCTTTCTCCAATTGACGTTCTTCCGGGATGTGCTGGCGCTCCATTGGAGTGGCGTGGGGGGCGGCAGCCTCGGCTACGCCAACGTCCTTGTCGAACCCGATGACAAGATGTTCCAGTCGCCTGCGTGGCGGGACCTCGCAGATTGGCGCAGCATGCTGAAGCCACACCTGGAGCAGGCCAAGCGCATGCTCGGCCGTAGCCGCAATCCGCATCTGACCCCGGCCGATGAGCTCATGCGGAGAGTTGCCGGGGAGATGGGCCGGGGAGATACCTTCGCACCTGTGGATGTCGGAGTGTACTTCGGTGAGCCGGGGGTCGAGCATCCCGACCCTTACTTCGGTGGGGAGGGGCCAACACGTTCGGGGTGCACGCTTTGCGGCGGCTGCATGATCGGCTGCCGCTTCAACGCCAAGAACACGCTGCCGAAGAATTACCTGCACTTCGCCGAGAAGTGGGGTGCGGAGATTTGGCCGGAATTGGAAGTGACAGGCATTTGGCCGCTCGCTGAGCCGACCAGCGGGGGCATGCGTTATCGGATCGAATACCGCAGGGTCACCAGTGCTCTTGGCAGGCCGAAGGGGATGGTCCTGGCCCGCAACGTTGTGGTGGCAGCAGGCGTGGTGGGGACCTTGAAGCTTCTGTTTCAGTGCCGGGACCGGCTGAAATCGCTCCCGAATCTCTCGGCGCGCTTGGGAGAAAACGTCCGCACGAACAGCGAGGCGCTGCTGGGCGTGACGGATCCCGACCCGGATTGCGATCACACGGAGGGACTGGCAATCGGATCGGTATTCCAGGCGGATGAGGTCACGCATATCGAACCCTTCCGCTTTCCAAGGGGATCATCCTTTATGTACCGCTTGCTGGGTGCGCCTCTCTTCGAGGCCGGGGACGCGGGGGTGGGGAGGCGGGCGCTGCGGCTTCTTGCCGAAATACTGTGGCATCCGATTGCTACATTGGAAGCGAAACTAAGCCCTGGCTGGGGTCACCGGACATTCGGGCTGCTCGTCATGCAGACCGAGGACAACATCCTGCGAGTTGGACTCGGCCGCGGCCCAGAAACGCTGTTCCGCTTGGGGCTGAGGTCAAGCCGAGAAGTGGAGAGACCTGTTCCAGGAGAGATCCCGATCGGTCACGAAGTCGCCCGAGCCATGGCCGGAAAACTGGGTGGCTTGCCTGTAGGGAATATCGTCGAGGGTCTGCTGAATGCGCCCATCACGGCCCATATTCTTGGGGGCAACCCCATGGGACACCATGTAGGTGAAGGCGTAGTCGATCTGCGCTTCGAAGTCCATGGCTATCCAGGACTCTACATCGTTGATGGCAGCATCATCCCCGCGAACCCGGGCTTGAACCCCAGCCTCACGCTCACTGCGTTGGCGGAATATGCCATGAGCCTGATCCCGCCGAAGAATAAGGCCTCTTGATGATTCGGTTCACGAATGGACGCGGAGACAAAAATGGGGCAACCATTCTACCGATTGCTTGAAGTGGACCTGAGCACGGGTGAGCGAATTCGCCGTGTGATCCCCGAGGAGACGAGACGGGCATTCCTGGGCGGGGCTGGCCTGGCGGCCGCTCTGCTGGCTGGAGACCTCAAGCCCGATCTGGATCCGTTTAGTCCTGAAGCCCCGTTGCTCTTTGCCACGGGCCCGCTGACGGGGACGGCGGGTCCCGCTGTCGGCCGCTATGTTGTTTGCGGGAAATCCCCTGCGACCGGCTACTGGGCGGAATCGAACGCCGGCGGGTCCTTCGGGGTGGCATTGCGCCTCGCGGGGGTCGATGCGCTCCTGCTGCGAGGCGTGGCTTCCGCTCCCAGCTACCTGTGGATTTGTGACGGCGATCTCGAACTGCGCGACGCACGACATCTTTGGGGGATCATGGACACGTATGAAACCCAGGCTGCCATTCGAAATGAGCTGGGGCCGAAGGCAGGACATATTGTTTGCATCGGATTGGCGGGCGAGCGGCGGCTGCCATTCGGCCTGATCCTGGGGGATCATGGCAGGGTGGCGGGCCGTGCCGGTATGGGCGCGTTGATGGGCTCGAAGAACCTCAAAGCGATCGCGGCGAGCGGCAAGCAGCGGATACCGATCGCAGACCATGATGCCTATGCCAAACTGCGGAGCAGGATCAACCGTGAGCTCCGCAGCGATCTCATGAGCCAGGGATTGCGAGATTTTGGAACAGGAAGCGGATCGGATGTGTTCGATTATTTCGGGGTGATGCCCAAGCGATATTTCCGCGCGGGAACATTGGCGGGTGTTGAGACGATCTCGGGTCCAACCATGGCCGAGACCATCCTCGCCGGCGTTAGCGCTTGTCATGGATGCGTGATTGCCTGTGGCCGGAAAGTCAAGCTCGAGGATGGCGAGGAGCGTAAGGGACCTGAATACGAGTCCATTGTGGGCTTCGGGCCCAACCTGGGCATCACCGATCTAGCCGCCATCACGCGACTGGCGGAGCTCTGCGATCGATATGGCATGGATACGATCTCGGTCTCCAACACCTTGGGGCTGGCCATGGCCCTGGTGGAGGATGGCGTGCTGGATGGGGATGATTGGCGTGCGCTGGACCTTCACTGGGGCGATGCCCAAGCTGTGGAGAAGCTGATCCACTCCCTGGCGCATGGCCAAGGGTTGGGCGCATGGCTGGAGCATGGCGCCCGGGCGCTGGCCGAGAAGGCAGGGGCTCCGGAGACTGCGGTCGAGGTGAAGGGGCTCGAGTTGGCCTATCACGACCCGCGAGGCAGCGCGGGCATGGCCCTGGTGTATGCAACCTCGCCCCGCGGGGCCTGCCACAATCAGGGCCCCTATTACCTGGTCGAACTTGGGCAAACACGCGAGGAAGTTGGGGTGGGCTTATCGGACCGGCGCGGGGGGCCAGAGATCGCAGCGAATGTGGCCAGGCAGCAAGATTGGGTGAGCTTGCTGAACAACCTGGTAATGTGCATCTTCGCCAACGTTCCCGCGGAGGATATCCAGAAACTGGTTAACAGCGCCACCGGTTTTGACTATACACTGGAGGCGTTGATTGAGGTCGGCGAGCGGTCCTGGCATCTCAAGCGTCTGATCAATGGCAAGCTGGGGGCTGTGCCAGGCGAGGATTCGTATCCCGCCCCGCTCACCCGGCCGCTTGAAGATGGCGGGGCGGCTGGCTTCGTGCCGCCTTTCGAGGAGATGCTCGAGGCGTATTATCATGTTCGTGGTTGGGATGCAAGATCGGGCATGCCCACTGGCGACACGCTTCGAAGGTTGGGCCTTCAGAGCGAAGGCCGGAATCCATAGATCCATATGTAGGAGGAGATACCGTTGGCGAAGATCGTGACTGTGGAACAAATGCGAGCGATTGAGCGCGCTGCCGATGCGTCTGGCCTCAGCTACGACCAGATGATGGAAAACGCCGGCCAGGCTGTGGCGGATGCGATACTGCGCCGCTGGCCAGAGATAGCCGGTTGGCGGGCTGTCATTCTCGTCGGGCCAGGGAACAACGGCGGAGACGGATTGGTCGTGGGGTACCATCTCATGCAGGCTGGAACGCAGGTCGTGATCTATCTGACCAGTGAGAGATCCGAGCAGGATGATGCCAACCTGGCGCGGATAGTGGAGGGTGGGGCGCTCGTGGTTAGGGCGGAGGAGGATCATCGCTGGCGACTGCTGCGCAAGAGTCTCGAATCGGCCGATTTGGTCGTAGATGCGCTGTTGGGGACCGGCGCCCGGCCGCCATTGCGGGGGGTGATCAAGGAGGTGTTAGGCCTCACGAGAAAGACGATTGAGCAAAGGCGGACGCGACCGGTAATCGTAGCGGTTGATTGCCCTTCCGGCCTGGACTGCGACACGGGCGAGATCGATGATCTGCATCTGGCAGCCGACCTGACCGTGACGCTGGCTGCCGCAAAACCTGGGCTGTTCAAGTTCCCGGCTGCGGAGGCCGTGGGCGCGCTGGAAGTCGGCGATATTGGTATTCCGGAGGACCTGGAACCCTATAGGGAGGTTTCGCTCGAGCTGGCGACTCCCGAGGTGGTGAAAGCATGGCTCCCGCGCCGGCCCCGCAATGCCCACAAGGGAACCTTCGGCAGGATCGTGATCGTCGCCGGCTCCGCGAACTTCCCTGGGGCCGCTGGGCTGGCGGGGATGGGGGCCTATCGCGCCGGTGCCGGATTGGTCACGCTTGCGGTGCCGACACCAATCCAAAGCCAGCTCGTGGCGCTCTTGCCTGAGGCAACATGGTTGCTATTGCCGCATGAACTGGGCGTCTTCGAAGAGGCGGCCGCCGAGGTTCTGCGCAGGCAACTGGGCCACGCGAACGCAATGCTGCTGGGTCCAGGGTTCGGACTCGAAAAGCCCACCCGGGAATTCCTGAAGGCCTTGCTCACCGGGGACGGCGCCGAAGGCCGGGGCCGGCTCGGGTTTATTCATGAGGATGAGGGCGGCCCCGAGGTCCATTTGCCGCCTTGCGTTGTGGACGCAGATGGTTTGAAGCTCCTGGTAGATATCGAAGGCTGGGAGAGCCTGTTGCCTAGGCCGGCCGTGCTGACCCCACACCCGGGCGAATTTGCCATCATGACGGGGCTTTCGATCCCGGAAATTCAGAGCGATCGCGTGGCAAAGGCTCGAGAATATGCCGCCAAGTGGGGACATGTAGTGGTTCTCAAAGGGGCGTTCAGCGTGGTTGCGGAGCCAGGAGGCAGGGCCGCGGTGGTGCCGTTTGCCACGCCGGCGCTTGCGCGAGCTGGCACGGGAGATGTCCTGGCGGGGGCGATCGCAGCCTTGCGGGGGCAGGGTCTAGGACCCTTCGAAGCTGCAGTCCTTGGAGCGTACCTGCATGGCCGGGCGGGCGAATTGGCCGCGGACCTCCTGGGAACGGTGGCCAGCGTTCTGGCGGGAGACGTAGCCGAGGCATTGGCGGAAGCCATCGCCGAATTAGAGATTTGAGCCCGAGGTCAGGGTGCTGGAAATGAGAGCGGGCTGCCTACCTTCGGCAGCCCGCTGCTTTGGCGTTGCTATGAGTAGCATAGCTGCTGCGACTAGGCCTCGGCGGCTCCGCCCTCGATCTCGTCACGTTTCCGCTTGGCGGCCTTCTTGCCGGTTTCGACGGCTTTCTCAATCTTGGATTTTTGCTCCTCAAGGATGACCTGGCCGCGCTTCTGAAGCTCCTCGGCGCGTTCTTTGGCCTCTTGGGCGAGAGCCTCGGCCTTGGCGCGTGTCTCCGACACGGATTGCTCGACCTGATCCTTGAGTTCGATGCTCTTTTCGCGAATCATGCCCCGGGTCTCCTCGCCGGATTGAGGAGCCATGAGCAGCGCGACGGCTGCTCCCACAAATCCCCCGATGAAGAAGCCGGTTACGAATGCGCCAAATTCACCATTTTTCTCTGACATTGTTCCTCCTCCTTGGTTCCTGGTTATCGCTCGTCGGAGCGCCGGATTCGAATCAGGTCGATGACCCTTCGTATCGCAGCGAAAGAGCTATTGACCTTCACAACGGGTTGCACAAGATGGTCGCTTAAGAAGCGAGTAGTGCCCTGCAAAGTTCCCACTGTGTCCTTGGTCGAATCGAGTATTGGCTTGATCTCGTTCCGCAGCAGGTCTGTAAGGCGCGCCACCTGGTAGATCAGCAGGATGAGCGCAAGACCGATGATCAGAAACTCGACTGCCATAAAGATAATGACAATGTCGCGTATGATTTCCGTTTGCGCGGGATGACGGACCATGGCGACGACTGCGAAACCCACGCCAATGAACAGCAGCACCAGGGTGGCAACTCCGATTCCCACCCAGACGCGCATGCGTCGCTCGGCCTGCCGGCTCTCGAGGTCCACGTGCTCGTCTTTCTCACTGGAGGGAGTGGTTGCTGCTTCCATCATGGGCATACCATTATAGCATAGGGGCGATGGATTAGCCTTCGCGTGGTACAGGGCGCAGAAGCGTGCCGGAAATCAGTAGGCCAAGAACGGCTCCCAGGAGCGCGGGGAAGAAGTTCAGCGAGCCAAGGCGCCAGAAATGCCAGCCGGCGAGCTCCCCGAAGAAGTGACCGGCGAGGAATGAAACCCAGGTTGAGAGCGCCAGCGCAGCCCAATATCGCATAGTCCCTCCGCGAATCAGGATCGCCAAAGATGTCAGGGTGAGGGCGGCAAGAACGCTCAAAGCCAATCCGTGGATGGTCATGGCAGGATAGTCCCTCCGCCAAGGCATATTTCGTTTTGATAAAAGACGGCTCGCTGTCCCGGGGTGATATCTGGGAGGGCTTGATCCAGCAGGACTTTAACCTGGTCGCCGTTCAAGGGCATAAGCCTGGCACCGACCTCGCTGGCCTTATAGCGCACTCGGACGAGCAGTGGATCGCCAGGATCGGGGGGCTCGCCGGCAATCCAGTGGGTATCGCCGATCTGGAATTGCTTGCGGCCCAATTGACTGCGAGTTCCCACGAGCAGCGTATTCCTGGGAAGATCCTTCTCGATGACATAGAGCGGTTCTGCGTGTGCGATTCCCAGGCCCCGACGCTGGCCGATAGTGTAGGCTGCCAGCCCATGATGAGTGCCCAAGACTTCGCCCGCTAGATTTTCAATCGGCCCGGGCTCAAGGGAGTGGGGCCTCTGGCTGCGCAAGAAATCACGGTAATCCATGCCGCCCAGAAAGCAGAGGTCCTGGCTTTCCTCGCGTTGGGCGGAGGGAAAGCCTCTTGATCGAGCGTAACGCCGCACCTCCTGCTTGGTCCAGTCGCCAAGCGGCAAGATTGTGCAGGATAGCTGCTGCTGTGTTAGCACGCTCAAGACGTAGGACTGGTCCTTACTGCGATCGCATGCCCGTAGCAGCAGTCGCCGGTCTGCGTGCGATTGCAGCCGCGCGTAATGGCCTGTGGCAAGATGAGTGGCGCCGATGGCTTGGGCTTGCTCAAGCAAGAAGCCCCAGCGCACAAAGCGATTGCACTGCAGACAGGGGTTCGGTGTTATGCCATGCGCATAGCCATTGACGAAGCTATCCACAACGTACTGCTTGAACACCTCACGTGCGTCCAGAACATGAAAGGGAATGCCAAGCTGCGCGGCCACGGCGCGTGCATTTGCGACATCCCGAGGAGTGCAGCAGCGATTTTCGGTTTCGGGGCCTGCGCTCCAAAGGCGGAGCATGAGGCCGATGATTTGCTCGCCTTGCTCTTGGAGCAGGGCGGCGGCCACGGAGCTATCCACGCCGCCGCTCATGCCTACGGCGATGACTCGATTGCTCATCCCTGGTCCTGCGCAGATGTTGCCCGCACGCGGGGAACGATCTCAACCAGGCTCTCGATCAAATCCCTGATCGAGGCCTCATCATTCGAAGCGCCCAGCGTGATCCGCAAGGCTCCCAGGCTCCACTCAGGCTCAAGCCCGATGGCCTGGAGCACGCGTGAGGGCTCAGGCATGCCGGCTTTGCAGGCAGAGCCCGAAGAGCATGCGAACCCTGCCAGATCGAGCGCAGCCAGCAGGGCGTTCGAGTCGACAGCCCGCAGTGCGAAGGAAATGTGATTCGGAAGGCGGGCCGTCGGATGGCCTGTAAGGCGGACGTCTGTCAGGCGGTCAAGAATTTCGGCGATGATTTGATCTCGCCACTGCCGATATTTGGTCGCATGCTCCTCGCTCCTCTCACGGGCAAGGGATAAGGCATGGGCGAGGCCCACAATCGAGGGCACATTATGAGTGCCGGCGCGAAGCTGGCGCTCTTGGCCGCCGCCGGTCTGCACGGCCTCAAGCCCAAGGTCATTCCGGTGGTAAAGGATCCCGATGCCTTTGGGGCCATAGAACTTATGCGCGCTTAAGGGCAGCATATCCACTTGCAGGGCGTTGACATCCATGGGCAAGTAATTGACTGCCTGAACCGCATCGGTATGGAATGGGACGCTTGCCTGCCGACACACTTCGCCGATTTCAGCAATGGGATTCACGCTGCCAATCTCATTGCTGGCATAAATAATCGATACGAGGGCCGTTTCTGGGCGGAGGCGCGTTGCGACCTCATCGGGTGAAACACGGCCATAGGCATCGATTGGCAGCAGCTCGAGTTCGAAGCCTTCGTGGGCTTCCAGATCTCTAAGCGTGTTTAGGACCGAAGGGTGCTCGACGGGAGTGGTGAGAAGATGTTGCTTTCCCTCTGTTCTCAGTTTGATGCGGGCAAGCCCTCGCAAGCCCAAGTTATTGGATTCCGTAGCGCCGCTGGTGAATAGGATTTCCTCGGGGAGGCAACCCAGAAGGGAAGCGACTCTCTGGCGGGCCATCTCGACGGCGGCCTCGGCCTCCTGGCCCCATTGATGCAAGGAGGAAGGGTTGCCAAAGCGCTCCGCATAGAACGGCTGCATGGCCTGCAGCACCTCGGGTGCCACAGGCGTGGTAGCAGAATGGTCAAAATAGCGGCTGAGGTCGGGCATGGCCAGGATTCTATCACGCCATGCGTTCAGCTCTCTCCCTTTCTAGAGGCTCCTTCATCGCGCTAAGAGCGATATAATGAGGCGGTTGGAATCGCCAAAGGAGGTTTGGGGTATGGAGAACATGATCGAAGCCATCCACGCGCGAGAGGTGCTCGACTCGCGCGGGAACCCAACCGTGGAAGTGGAAGTGGCTCTCTTCGGGGGAGCCTGGGGGAGGGCCATCGTGCCATCCGGCGCGTCGACCGGAGTCCATGAGGCGCTGGAGCTGCGCGACGGCGATCGGGGGCGCTATGGCGGCAAGGGCGTCCTGAAGGCCGTCGAGCATGTAAATGGGGAGATCGCAGAACTTATTACGGGCTGGGAAGTCACGGAGCAACGGGCCATTGACCAGGCAATGCTGGAATTGGACGGCACCGAAAACAAGTCCCGTCTTGGGGCCAACGCCATCCTCGGGGTGAGTCTCGCTGTGGCAAAAGCCGCCTCGAATGCGCTGGGGCTGCCGCTGTACCGATACCTGGGCGGCACGGATGCCCATATTCTGCCGGTGCCGATGATGAATATTCTCAACGGGGGCGCGCATACCGGCTGGCAATCTACCGACGCGCAGGAGTTCATGATCATGCCGCTCGGGGCGCCATCGTTTGCTGAGGGGCTCCGCTGGGGGGTGGAAATTTATCATACGTTGAAGCAAGTCTTGCGGAAGAAGGGCTATACGGCGCTGGTCGGCGATGAGGGCGGCTATGCACCAGCCCTGAAGGCCAACGCAGAAGCCGTGGAGGTCATTCTGGAAGCGATCGAGGGAGCCGGCTACAAGCCTGGCGAGGATGTCTCCCTGGCGCTGGATCCGGCAGCCTCGGAATTCTATGATGGCGAGAAGGGCAAGTATGTCCTTCGGCGGGAGGGCAAGGAGCTGAGCGCCCCCGAGATGGTCGATTTCTGGAAGGCCTGGGTGGATCAATACCCGATTGTCTCAATAGAGGACGGTCTTGCGCAGGATGACTGGGAGGGCTGGCAATTGCTTACCCAGACGATCGGTGGCCGGGTGCAAATTGTCGGGGACGATTTGCTGGTCACCAATCCGAAGCGAGTGAGGAAGGCGGTAGAGATGGGGGCCTGCAATGCCTTGCTCGTCAAAGTCAATCAAATAGGGACGCTCACGGAAACCATGGAGGCGGTGAGGCTCTGCCGCGCAGGCTCGTGGAACGCTGTGGTCTCTCACCGCTCGGGCGAGACGGAGGATGCGACCATCGCGGATTTGGCGGTCGCCATGAACACAGGTCAGATTAAGACCGGCGCACCAGCGCGTTCAGACAGAGTGGCCAAGTACAATCAGTTGCTCCGAATTGAGGAAGAATTGGGTGAGGAGGGGATTTACGCAGGTTGGGCCGCGATCTCTGCAAAAGCGAAAACTACCTAGCAGCGACGAGACCAACGAGGCAAGGCGAAACGCCGGCGAGCTTTCGCCGGCGTTTCGCGTCGCTTGCAGGTCGCGGGCAGTCAATCGGTCTGGAGGGCAAAGGGCTCCTGCTCGGCAGGCGCGGGTGCACCGGGAGCAGGGGTGCCACAGTAAGGGCAAATCTGCCAGGGCAGTTCGAGCAGGCGTTGGCAAGCATGGCATACCTTGCGCAAGCGCGTATGGCAATGGGCGCAGATCTGCCAATCCGGGTCCGCGGCCGCGCCACAGCCAGGGCAGACGAGGCTTTGCTCAATCTGGGAGAGCAAGGCCTCTTCCTCCAGCGTGCGCTGGTAGGCCTCGTCCAGAGTCTCTCTCGGCCGGAGAATGACGTACAGCACGAGACCTGGCAGGGTGAGAAGACCCACGAGCAAGACCGATAGGATATGCACAAACCGGTCGTGCGAGCGAGAGCGGATGTCCCGCAGGGTCCAGAAGATCAAAGAGAGCCATAGGGCGGCCAGGAAGGCGCCAAAGAATGCGCTGAGATTGGTGAAGAGCCTGCCAAGTGCGGTGATGTCCATTGAAACCTCTGTGGAAAACGAGCGCATTATAGCATGGCGCGCCCGAAACATGATGCAACTTTCGGGCCGCTTTGACTCTGCCTGATGGCTGTACTATAGTGCAGACATAGAGGGGATAGCCAAGTTAGGGGAGCTATGGGATGGGGGAGAGCGAACATCGTCTCTATCGAATTAAAGACCTCGAACAGGGCGAACGCCCCCGCGAGCGTCTGGCGATTCTGGGGCCGGAGGCGCTCAGCGATAGCGAATTGCTCGCCATCCTGCTGCGCACAGGGCTCCGCGGGATGAATGCTGTGCAACTGGCCCGAAACTTGCTCCTTGACTCGGGGGGATTGACGGGCTTGCACCGCAAGAGCTTCGGCGAGCTCTGCCAGATGCGCGGAATTGGCGCGGCCAAGGCCGCACAGCTTAAGGCGGCCATCGAGCTCGGGCGGAGGCTTGCGACCGCACGCCCGGAGGAGCGGCCGAAGATCCAATCCCCCGAAGATGCCGCGGCGCAGGTGCTTTACGAGATGGGCGCATTGGAGGAAGAGAGGTTGCGCGTGCTCCTTCTCAACACCCGCAACGAGCTGATGCGGATAGTGGAGGTCTACCGCGGATCGCTTAACTCATCGCTCATCCGAGTCGGGGAGCTCTTCCGGGAGGCGATCCGGGAGAATGCCGCTGCCATCATCGTGGTGCACAATCATCCAAGCGGCGATCCCACGCCCAGCCCGGAGGATGTCGCGGTCACACGCGCCATCGTGGAAGCCGGGAAAACCATGGACATTGAGGTTCTCGATCATCTTGTGATTGGTAAGAACCGCTTTGTCTCTTTGAAGGCGCGCGGTCTGGGGTTCGTCTGACATTCGAGGGACGCGATGGAATATCAAATCCTCTTGCTGCCCCGGGAAGATTATTGGGAGTGGGTCGCTGCGTGCAGAGAGTACGCGCTGCGATACGGCGTCAATCTGACAAGGGATCCCGAATCGGCGGCTCGGTATATGGCGCCGGCTCAAGTGGTCACTTTTCCTCGAGCACAAGGCGCATTTGCGGAGCAAGGTGATCTGGAACGCTGGTTCTTCCGGAATCATCCTGGGATCCGGCTCGACCCTGTGGAGGCACAGACCCCCAAGGAGCTCGAGGTTCAATTGGCGCGCCGCATCGCTGCGGAGGATCGTTACGGGCAGAAACAGAAGCCTTTCTACCTGCTTTGGCCCACCGACTATCCCGTCATCACGCAGAAATTCGGCGCCAATCCGCAGATTTATGGCCGCTTTGGTCTTCCAGGCCATGAGGGCTTGGACATCCGTGCCAGGAAGGGAACACATATCTATTGCTGCGCGCCCGGTGAAGTCTACCGAGTGCATCTCGATCCGCGATCCCATCCCTATGGCATTCATGTCCGGGTGCGGCACAAGGATGGGTATAAGAGCGTCTACGCCCACCTGGACCAGGCCTTGGTTCAGGAGGGCCAGGTTGTGGAAGCGGGGGAACTGATCGCGTGGGCAGACTCGACCGGTGCCTCCACCGCTTCGCACCTGCACCTTACGCTTAAACGCGATGGCGCCACCAAGCGGGGCGAAACAGATTATCCAAAGGATATCCTGGATCCGACGCCTTACATCGTGTGGCCCGAGACGGGGCTGAGAAAATCGCTTGCGGAGCCCAATTGGGCGCCGGGTAAGTGCCTGATTGGCGTGCATGGGCGGGTGGATGGGCCCTTGACGGAAAAGGACCTGGAGGCAATCTTCGCGGCGAGAGTGGAAGCGATTAAGGTGAATCAGAACGAATCACCCAGGACCATTCAGCAGATGCGCGCTCGGCAGGCTAATCTCTTGCTCGCCGCCCGATTAGGCCTGGATTTTGCCGGAGAGCAGGTGACTCCGGAGGAATTCCTGCACAGTGTTTCAGATGATGTTAGGCGCTTGAGTCAAGCGGGGATACAATTCTTTGAAGTCCTTGCCAACCCGAATCTCCAGACCGAGGGCTGGCAGCGCTCTTGGAGGAACGGCGAAGAGTTCGCGCGCTGGTTCTTGGCAGCTTTGAAGGGTTTGCGGGAGCTATACCCGGCCGGCAAGTTCGGATTCCCCGGCTTGGCGCCTGGCGGCTTCGTTTCGGGCTGGCGCGGCGATGCCGACCTCTTTCTGGCCGAGGCTGAGGAGGCGGCTGAGCAGGCCGACTGGCTGGGCGTGCATTGCTATTGGACGGATAGCCGCAGCATGCACTCACATCAAGGCGGCATGGCCTTCCAGAAATACCGACAGCGGTTCCCGCAGAAGCTGTTGATGATCACGGAATTTGCGAATGTGGCGGCAGAGGTTTCGCCAGACGAGAAGGCGAGTCAATACCTCAGTTATTATCGCGCGCTGCGGACGCAACCTGGTGTGGGAGCGGCGTTTGCCTTCGCCCTCTCCGCCCATCAAGCCCACGAATCCGTCGTGTGGATCAGGGACGGGGCGCCCTCCATCACGGATTGGGTGGGCGCGAGGGATAGCTTCTAGATCGCTCCCCAAGGGACAGGAACTCTGCGCAGCCGGCCGCTGCGCTCCCGAATCTGGACGTAGCCATGCTGCATGCCAAAGTCATAGATCTTGTAGGTGACGCGGACATCCTGCTCGCAATAGGCAAGCACCTTTTCGATCAGCCCCTCCCTATACCAGGCAACCGCTGCAAGCCCGTCAGCGGATTTGCGTTCCCCTAGCGTGGCTTCCGCGAGGCTGTCTAGGCTGGGGCGGAAACCCAAACGTTCATAGAGATCAAGCATCAAATCCATTGACTTCTGGCGCATGGCGTGGTCCACGATCAGGCCATAGGGGCGCAGGACACTGTAATCGAAGCGGAGCAAGTTGTATCCAATGATGCGGCCTGCCGCCTGGAGCTCGGCGATCAACTCGGGGACGTCTGCTTCCAGGAAGTGACGGTATACGCCTTCATCGACCACGTAGACCACACCGGCGGCGAAGAGCATACGGTCAATATTGGACCAGCCTCCCACCTCGTTGGCTAGGTATTGCGTCTCAAGATCGAAAACCAGAGTCTTTCCTCTTGGTGCCATACTCTAACCTTTCGCCTGCGCCCGTCTAATGCGGAGGACCAGGAGCAAAATAGACGCGGAGATCAAGAGGAGCGCCGGAAGAGCGATCCATGCCAGCCGTTCAATGCTCAGGAGGGAATTCTGCCCACCCCTTCCGGAGAGCGTCTGCAGCCATTCAGCCTCTAGCTGGGATAAGGGCCGCTGATAGACGCGTTGAATGGCGCCCTCGCAGCTCGCTCCTTCCTGATATGCATCTAGGAGCCGGACCACCCCGCCTGAACCATAGACATCCAGAAGGTATTGGACAAACGACGCGGACTGCGCATAGGCCAGAATGCGGCTTTCGTTCTCCACTGGGAAGGAAGCGCAAAGGGAGGACAGCGGTAGCGTCGCGTCGGATGCGAGCGCCTCCTCCAGCGCTAGCCGGAGTGCTGCCGCCGGGGAGCTCTCCTGCAAGGTTGCAAAGCCTTCGTTCAGCCAGGCCGGGAGATTGTAGTAGCTCGCACCCATGCGCTGGTAGAGGAGCAGGTGCGTGATCTCGTGCGGAATTTGCCGCTCAAGGTCCTGCAGACCATCGTTGCTGGAAGCGGCCGAGACGAGGACCACTCCCAGTTCGGGGAGTGTGTGAGCCGCCGCGGAGGGAATTCCGCCGAGGCGCAGGCTCGCCTGGAGTTCGCCCGGCGAAGGGTATACATACACTTCCAGCGATTCCGGGGGAGTCAGACCCATCGGCTGGAGCTCGGCTAGACTTCGGCTGGTGAGATCCAGAATTGCCTGCCCGCGGTCGAGGTCGGCTCCGGTCCAATGAACGCGGACGCCTTCTCGGGCGTGCACCTGCCATGCATAGCGATTGTCCTCATACAGCAGGGTGGAAGGGATGGATTGGATGTTGCTGCCATCGGCTAGATCAAACTGCCACCAATACACGAGGCGCGAGAATGGCAAGAGCTGGAGCTCGGCGACCTCGATGGTTATCTCGAAGGCAGTTTGCGATTCGGCAGGTGAGTTTGTGATGAAAACAGAAGTCTCACCAGTTCCGCGCCGGAGGAAGAGCGCGGCCCGGAGGACCTGGAGAGGCGAATTGATCCCTGCCTGGAAGTGCAGCGCGCCACCGTACTCGTAGTCCACCGAAGGCAGGATTTCTTGCGCAGGGCCATGGGCCGCCGCGATGGGAGTCCACGCGGCCAACAAGATGGCGACAAGCAGTGAGGAGATGCCGGTGCGTTTCACGATGCTCCCAGAATGGCGAGAAGGGGCGTGAGGCTGAGAGGGCTAAGCAGCGTGGTCATCAGGATGGCGCTGGCCACGAAGTCTGGCTCGGTATCGAATTCCATGGCGATGATGCCAGTGAGCACGGCCGAGGGCATCGCGGCCTCGATGATCCCAACCGAGCGCCCCAGACCCTGGAGTGGGATCAGACTGGCGAGCGCGAAGGCAATCCCCGGGGCGACGACCAGGCGGAGCGCGGCAATCAATCCCAGCAGCCCACCTCGAAGCTGCAGTCCAGCTTTTCCCATTTGCATGCCCAGCACGATCAGCATCATAGGGATGGTCGCATCCGCGAGCAGAGCAATGGAGTCGGTCACGAAGAGTGGGAGCTGAAGCCCAGTGGCCCTGACGAGCAGAGCCAGCCATATGGCATGCACGGCCGGGATGCGCACCATTCCAAGCAATGCCTGCTTTGGCGGCGATCGACCGGCCTGGGCGATGAAGACGCCAAGTGAATTCGTCCAAAGGCTGGTGGTGACGAAGAACAGGCTCGCCCAGAGCAATCCCTGCTGACCAAAGGCAAAATGATTGAGGGGCAGGCCGTAATTGCCGGCGTTCATGAATGTACTGACGAGGATGAGGGCGGCGGCCATTCTTGGCTCCAGGCGCAGGAATTTACCTGCCAATGCTGAAATGGCGAGCATGCTTGTCATCATGAGCGAGGCAAATAGCATCATGCGAAGCATCTCGGCCCTCGGCAATTCGACGGCCACCAGCAGGCTGAACAGCAGAGCGGGCGTGAGCCCATAGAAGGTCAAATTGGAGATCGGTTTTGGGTCAAGCTTCAGCAGCCGCTGGAGGAGGTAGCCGGCGCCGGCAACGATCACGATGGGAAGGATATTTCCGGCGAAAAGCTGGAGGAGATGGATCAATCCGTGAGGTCCTCGTCGAGTTCATCAAAGTCAAGAAGCATGAAATCGGGCGTTCCCTTCAGGAACGAGATATGATCCAGGGCATCTTCGAGGTCCTGCGCCATCTGGGGATCCTCGCCGCGGGCCTTGAGCCGGCTGAGGGCCCGTTCGGCCTGGTCCCCACCGATTTGGCCCAATGACCACACTGCGGCGCGGCGTACAAGCTCATGGACATCATCCAGCAACTCGAGCAGGGTTGGAACAGCCTCGCGCATCTCGAGTTCGCCCGCGGCCCTGGCAGCCTCGCTCCGGAGAATGGGGGATGGGCTCTGCATCTCACGCAAGATCGTGTCTACCCAGCGGCGATTGTAGGAGCGGCCCATGGCCAACAGCGCTGAGCGCTTGCGGGAGTCATCGCTGGAAGCATAGGCTCGCTCGATGATCTCGATCACCTCCTGGCGGGAGGAGTAGCCCAGTGCCTCTACGCAGGGGCAAAAGAGACTGGAGTCGGGGTCCTCCGCGATGACCTCGAGGAAGAGCTCTTCGATTTCCGCCAGCAGCTGGGGGGGAATCTTTTCCAATTCGCCCAGCAAGAGGAATCGGCCCAGGGCAATGGCAGCCTCGGCACGAACTCGCAGCGAGGGGTCACTCCGCAGAGTGTCCAGCAGCGGAGGGACAAGCTTAGGATCTTCACACTCCCACAGGTTCCGGATGGCAAGCCGCCGGACCTCTTCGTCGGGATCCGTGATAGCGTGACGGTTGATGATCTCGAAGGTGAGTTCGATGTGGCGGTCGGCCTGATCCCCAAGGCGCTCGATGAGCAAGCGCCGCCTATCGACGCTCAGGCGCTGCCAAACTTCCACAAAGCGTTCGAGCCCCTTCCGGTCCAAATCCGAGAGGGAGGTCAGCCGGTCCGATGGGAGGGAGACGTTCTCGGCGGCTAGAAGTGCCAGGATCTCTTCGAACGATCGGCTCATGACGGCTCTACGGTAGTTGGATGGGGTTCACGAAGTCCTGAAGGTTGATGTAAATCATGAGGATCAGGATCAAAGCGAAACCGACAGCATGGGCGAAGCTCTCGATGCGCGGTGAGACCCGCTTACGGAAGACGGCCTCAAGAAATACGAACATCAGGCGGCCACCATCGAGCGCCGGAATGGGGAGCAGATTGGCCATCGCCAGGCCGAGGCTGATTACGCCGATGAGATTCAAGGTCACGAAAGGCCGCTGGGAGGCCTGGTCGATGTCATTGGCCCAGGCAAGCATGTCGTGGATGCCTTTAAGGCCGGTCACGCGAGTCTCTTGAGGTGTGGCGTCTCCGGCGAGCAGCCGCCCCGGCAGGCGCAGGATAGCAATCACCTGATTGCCCATGGATTGGGCGCTGAGCCGGGAGGCCTCTACCCAGCTCGTCCTTGCGCTTGGATACGTTAGGATGACGCCGATGGGCCCCTGGCCCTCGGGGTAATCCACTCTGGGTGTGAGTCGGAGTTCTAGATCATGATTGCCGCGCCGAACGCCGAGCCGGATGGGCTGGCCCAGCCGGGCGCGAATCGCCGTTTGCATGGCCGTGAAGCTATCTACCGGCACGTCATCCACATAGCGCACAAGGTCGCCCGGGCGGACGCCTGCTGCCGCCGCGGGCGTGTTTGGCACAACCTCGGCGATCATCACGCGCTGAAGATCAGGCGCAGCAAATTTGAAGGCCAGGAAGAAAGCCAGGAACGCGAGCAAGACGTTGGCGAGTGGGCCCGCGGAGAGCACCAAGGCGCGTGTGGTCTTGCTCGAGGCTGCGAGCCCGCCAGCGACTTCTGGATCGTCCTCGCCCGCAGGCCGCACGAAGCCTCCGAGGGGGATGAGATTGAGAGTGAAGATCGTACCGCCAATCTCGAAAAGAGTGGCAATACGCGGCGGGTAGCCGATTCCAAACTCTTCCACGCGCACGCCGCGCCAGCGGGCTGCCAGGAAGTGCCCTAGCTCGTGTGCAAGGATCAAAATACTAAGAACAAGTAGGAACAGCAGAAAATCCGGCAAGGCACCATTCCCCATTTGCAATGTGATCTTGCGATCGCGATTATATCACCCGGCCCCTGGTCTGATCAGAAGGCGGGCTTCCTGGCCGGGGTGGCAGCAAAGTATGGTCTGCACGCCGGGGATGGCTTGCAAGCGAGCCTGGATCTCTTCGGCGTGCGCTGCCGGACATAGGCAATGGACGTTTGGGCCGGCGTCCACGGTGTAGGCGACCTGCAGCCCCTGCGCCTGCCAGGCCAGGACGGTCTTCATGATTGCAAGAGTGGCTGGCTCCCAATAGTGGAGCGGCGGTGTGGACGTCATCATCACGGCGTGCATCAGATCCGAGTCCTGTTGCACTATGGTAGCCAGGCGCTGAAAGTCCCGTGCAAGCAGCGCATGCATGCACAGATCAAAGCGTCTGGGCGTATCCTCAACACGCGCTTTCTGAAGTGGGCTGGTCTCGGCCAAGCGGTGACCCTTGGAGGAGCCGACCTCTTTGGGCGAAGTGCTGACGATGGCGATGAGATCCACCAGCCCCCAGTGGCCTGCCCCAAGAATCGGTTCGGCAAACGCGGCGGCGTCTTCTTGGCCGGAGCGCAGGCGGACAAACCCGCCGAAGACCGATCGGGCGGCGGATCCCGAGCCCCGGCGCGCCAGACGCGATAGGCTCTTGCGGTCGAGGCCCAGGCCGTAGGCGGCATCGGCCGCCACCGCCAGCGCGGCGAAGGCCGCGGCGGAGGAGGCGATGCCCACGCCTTGGGGGAAATTCGACCATGTCTCGATGGAGGCGTACTCCCTGCGACCGGAGAGCTGGCGGACAATTTGGAGGAAGCGCGATACGCGCTCCAGCGGCTCGCCGGTTATCGGTCTGGAATCGGCTACCATGCGATCCGCATCCAATGCGGGATCTAGAGCCATGCGCACGCGGGTCTCGAGGCCGCCGAGGGTCATGGAGAGTGAATCGTTGGCCGGCAACCGGAGCTCATGATCTCGATTGCCCCAATATTTAATAAGGGCGATATTGGGGGAGGCGATGGCCTCCGTAGCGATGGGTGTCATCAACCCCATTCTAGCGTCTTTCTTCGCCTCTGTGCGAGTGGCGGGGAATCAACTCTCAACGACGATGACTTGTGTGCCGCCGGGCATAGAGACGGTGACGTCGCCGGGATCGGGTTGGACGACCGGGGTCGTCCAGCGGAAGATCCATTTGGCGTCTTGAGGCCGCGCGTTTACGCAACCATGGGACATCGGCACGCCGAAGTTATTGTGCCAGAAGGTGGCGTGGATGGCGACGCCATTTCCGACGAAGAGCGTTGTCCAGCCGATGCCCGGCAGATCGTATCCGCCGCCGGTTGTACCGCCGCTCATATGCAGCGAGACGACCTTTCTCCATGTGGGGTGAGCGCCTAATGGTGTGGCCCACTCATCCACTGGCTTGCCGGCGGCGTTGAATTTGGCGCCGGTGGACACCCGGCAGAAGAAGATCTCCCGCCCACCTTCGAAGCAAGACAGCGTCTGGTAGGTGACATCGACGACGATGCGTTTGTCCTCGATCTCGGGATGGATGGGCTCGAAGTCCTCTTGGGTCAGCGGGCGGAAGGCCTCTGCGCGGGCGCGGAAGATGTCGCCGTAGCCATAGCGCTCATTGATACGGTAGTATGTTTGCCCGGTTCTCTCATCTGTAAGTATTCGATCCACCCAGAGAATCTGACTGTAGTAAAGGCGGGGGTGCGGGTTTTGCTTGAGCCATGGGGAACGTGCGGGAGGATTCTCGAGGATCAGGTCCACCCATGGGATGGTGACCTCCACCCACATGCCATCTCCCAGGCCTGATCGGGGCAGGGTGATAAGTGGCTGATTGGGTTGGTTACGGATAGGTTGGAGCGAGCCGGCCCAGAGATAGCCGTCTGGCGTCTCGACCCAACGTTGGTTGATGCGATAGGGGTGATAACCCACGACTTCGCGAAGCCAAGCGACGACCGCATCCTCGTACAATGTTCCAACAGATGGGCTGGTGGCGTCCGGGCGGGCATGCAGATCCAGGCGACCGGTGGCCACACGTCCCAGCCGCTCGAAGTTCGGAAAATCGTCTGCACCCTCGAATCGAAGCCGAGGAAGGAACGCCCCACCGAGCGTCGCTCCGAGGCCCTTGAGGGCCTCACGGCGGCTCATGGCCATTTCAGGCATGGTCCCGGCCAAGATTGACCGGCAGCGCTGGGGGAATGATCAGGTGAGTCGGCATACGCACATTGTCCACAAGAACCTATTGTGGTCAAGAGGCTCAAAGGGCAGTTAGAATAGGCAGTGCGCTGGTCAGTGGTGCATAGGAGGCTGCATGCGTGACGGCATCGTGGGTCTGAAATTGCTCGTCTATTGTGCGGGGTTGACGCTCGTTGCGGCCTGCGGATCAGTCGCCAAACCCGAGGCGCCCACAGCATCCAATACGCCCATGGCGGCCACGAAAGTTCCATCGGCCACACCTGAGCCTCCCCCGCGCATCCTGATTTGGAGCGCATCGCCGATTGAGAGTGGCTGGCGAGCGCTTGTGGCTAGGACGGCGAAGGATTGGGCGTTTGAGCGAAGTTGGCTGTATGAAATGGTCTCGGGCAGCGCGGAGGGGATTTCTCTTGAGGATGCGGATCTGGTCTTGACACTTGGCCCAGTGCCCGATGCCGAGCTCCTGGCAGAGGGGCACCCGGATCTCTTCTTCATCGCCGTGGGCCACGCGGGACTGCAGCCTCAGTCGAATCTGGCAGTGGTGGGGGAGGAGGGCTTGAGGGAGGACCGGCTCGCTTTCATGGCCGGCTTCTTGGCGGCGCTGGTCACGGAGGATTGGAGGATCGGCGCAGTTGTCGGCCCAGGCGAAATGCCTGCCGAATCGCTTGAGACGGCCTTTAGCAGTGGCGTGATGTACTTCTGCGGTCTATGCCGGCCGGCCTATCCGCCCTTCTATGAGTATCCGCAGGCCGCGGCGCTGCAAGGTGCGGATCCCGGGGAGATGCAAACCGCGCTGGAGGCTCTCGAATCACGGGCGGTGGAAACGGTCTATCTGAACGAAGGGGCCATGTTGAGGGCCCAGGCCCAGCAGCTGGCTGCTTCTCGGTTCGGGTGGATCGTAAGCGCTGAGCCGCCTGCCTGGCTGGAGGGCGAGGCGCTTGCGATTGTGAGGTTCGATCTGGAAAACGCGATTCGGACGGCGCTGGAGACGTGGGTGGACGGCGGAGAGGGGCAGTCCTATCCGCTGCAAGTGGTCATCGAGGTCTTGAATGAGCAAGTGGTGACACCGGGACGCGAGAAGCTGGCGCGCGAGGTCTTGGCAGACCTGATGGATGGGGCGATTGACACCGGCGTGGATCTATCGCAGGAGTCGGCGAATCCCTAGGGCTGACGCTAAGCGCGGCGCCCAAAGTGCGGGCGCCGCGCGAGCGTATTGAGGGGATCTAATCTCTAAGTACGAATTTCCTGGCGCTGGAAAAGTACATAGGCCGCGGCAAAGAGCAGGATTACCGCTGCGATCATGCCGGTGAGATGCGGCCATATCAGCGCGAGGCTTTGCCCAAAGGGCAAGGGTGTCCCGAGCACTGCGCGGTGCAGTTGGATTGGAAGAACCGGGCCCAGGGCGCGCACGGTAGGATTGAGCATGGCAAGCACGATTTCAGCGTAGAGCATGTTAGGCGAGAGCCGCGCCAGCGCCAGCTCGAGACGCCTTTGGGCCAAGAACTCCTCCAAGAAACCGAAGCGTAGGGGCCGAAGAGATTGGGCCAGCATGCTTGCAAGCATGCCCCAGAACACGGTGAAGAAGAGCCAGGTCGCGATCGCAGCCAGTGCGGCCGTGGCAGGTTGGCGGAAGACAACGGAGTAAACCATCGCCACGCCCAGCCAAACACCTCCGTAGGCGATCGTGGCGAGCAGGAAGACGAGCCCGCGGGCCACCTCTTCGCCGCTTGGAGGGACGCCCAGGAACAGCAGCCCCAGGCCGGCCACAAGCAGCCAGATCGCGGTGAGGATGATCGAGAGAGTGGCGAGGCCGGAGAGATATTTGCCGAGCAGAAGGCCATCGCGGAAGATAGGCTGCGCAAGCACGCGACTCATCGTGCGGCGGTTAAACTCCCCGTTGATGAGGTCAAATCCCAGCGCTATGGCTACCAGGGGCGTGATGAAGCCAAGGAAAGCCACAAAGGCCGGAAGCGGATCACGGTCGGTCGTGAACAGGCGCAAGAAAAGGAAGGGGTCTTCGGCAACCGTCGTGCGGATGGATGTGACGGCGGCATAAACCGCCCCCGCGGCCGCCAGAAAGGCCAGGATCTCAAGGATGCGCATGCGGGCGCCGGTCAGGTGATCCGCGGTTTCCTTTGCCATGACGGTCCACATGCCCCGCCACGGGGATCCACTACGCTGCATAGGCCAACTCCTTGAAGTAATGCGTATAGACATCATCGAGGCTGAGCTCGCCTAATTGCATGCTATAAAGGTTGCCGTTGGCCTCGACGATGGTCTTGGCTATTTCCGACCGCAAGTCACGCTCGCATTCCACGGCGAGCTCCGCGTCGCTGATCTGCTCCACGCGCTGTACCCCAGGAATCTTCCTCAAGTGGTCCTGGAGTGCATCACCGGTGGCATGAACGCGAACGCGATAGGCCCTGCCCAGCACCTGGCTGGCGAGATCGCGGACGCTTCCCTCCAGCACCATGCGGCCCTCATGGAACAAACCCACGCGATCACATACTGCCTGGACCTGGTGGAGCAGGTGGGAGGCAAGCAGAATTGTCATGCCCTCCTGTTTTAAACCGCGGACGAGATCCAGGAACGCATGCGCCGCTTCAGGGTCCAGGCCGAGCGTAGGCTCGTCGAGGATGATCACTTCGGGCTTCTTGAGAAGCAATTCCGCGAGGCCCAGGCGCTGGCGCATGCCGTGCGAGAAGGTTCCTACTGGATTGTCGAGCACTTCAGGGCTGAGGCCCATTCGCGCCGTGGCTTCCTCGATGCGGCCGTCGAGCTCGGCGCGCGGGATTTG
>Ga0190334_1000088_pt1 | contig 43893 bp, 40 predicted proteins | sample 48720478_MG_FD_161270 | JGI IMG/M metagenome (GOLD analysis project Ga0190334, IMG submission 161270) | Hydrothermal vent sediment bacterial communities from Southern Trench, Guaymas Basin, Mexico - 4872-04-7-8_MG | ecosystem: Environmental > Aquatic > Marine > Hydrothermal vents > Sediment ... | reverse complement strand
CTAACTGGGGCTCTCCCGGGCGGCATTTCCCGGATAGTAGAGACATCCAAATCTCCATATGCTGTAAGAGCAAGAGTTCGTGGAATAGGAGTTGCGGTCATCACAAGGGTGTCCACCATTGTTCCTTTGGTCATAAGAGCTTCTCTCTGTTTAACCCCAAATCTGTGCTGTTCGTCAACGATCACAAGACCGAGATCCTTGAAATTCACATTTTCCTGGATGAGCGCGTGAGTTCCTATCACCACATCGATTTCACCAAGTGCAAGCTGTTTCTTAACCCGATCTTGCTCGCTTTTTTTCATAGAACCAACCAAGAGTCCAACTTTTACACCAACATGATCCAATTCTTTATGCAATTTTTCATATTGCTGGATCGCAAGAACAGACGTGGGAACCATCATGGCACTCTGATAACCAGCTTCGAAATTATCTATAATGGCCAATTCTGCTACAAAAGTTTTTCCAGATCCCACGTCTCCCTGAAGCATTCTGTTCATTGGCGTTGAGGCCTTCAAATCCTCTTTAATCTCTTCATAGACCTTGAGCTGATCCGCTGTGGGCTTAAAAGAGCGACTTTCAATAAATCGTCTGGAAAGTTCTCCGACTATTTGTTTGCTGATTCCCAGATCTTTTTTCTTCATTTTCGCTCTGTTGTGCAAAAGCGCCACTTCAAAGAGAAAGAGCTCTTCATAGGAAAGCCTTTCGCGGGCTTTATCGGCTTCATACAGGCTTTTTGGGAAATGCACAGCCAGCATTGCGTGCTCTCTGGGAAGAAGATCTCGTTTCTCCAATATTGACTGTGGGATAAATTCTCTAAAGGTTCCCACCACGGAGATGTTTTTGCGGATAATGCGCCTCATTATTCTTTGAGTTAGCCCGCTGGTTAAACTGTACACAGGAAGTATTTCTCGTTTCGGTTCACCGGTGATTTCCTCAATTTCGGGGGTGTTGATTTCATAAGGACCAAAGCTGTTTTTCTTTGGAACACCCGTAATGAGGTATTTCGCTCCTTTTTTTAAATATCTCGTTATATATTCCTGATTAAACCATTTCAACAGAATCTGACCAAAGCCATCTGAAACAACGGCGGTGATGATCACGTAATCCTTCACTCGCTTGACAGAATAATTCAAAAGTTCCGCCATCACGGTGACTTTTTCATCCTGACGTAAGGATGAGAGAGGTATGATTTTTCTTCTATCTTCGTAATCCCTCGGTAACCACCAGAGAAGCTCTTTTATCTTTTCTATCCCGAACTTGTGCAATAGCTTTGCGCGGTTCTCTCCAACACCCTTTGCAAACTTCACACTGGCTTCGGGATTTATCCTGTTTTGCTTTAATGCTTCAATTTCTTCTGATCCGGTTAGAAGAAAGACATTACGCATTTTATGGATCATCTTAAAGCCATTTTCTACCCGTTTTCGTTGCCTTTCGGGAGGCAATTTTTGAAGCACAGAGTAATAGCGGAGAAAAGGCAGGAGGTATTCCTTTAAATGCGGAAAGCACTTGAATTCTTCGGTATCGATATACCGAACAAGCCTGTTCAGCTCATTGAAAAGGGCTGACGGAGGGAGTTTGTTTTTAAGAAAGTCTTCAAGCTGTTCCTCGCTAAGGACAAGGAACTCTTCAAAAAGCATCTTAACCTCCAAAATTCAAATACATCAAATTCGCTATTCACTGTATATTTCCCTGATTCTATCATTGAAAATTTCTACATACCATTTTTTGCCATCTTTATAAGTCCTGATGGTATACCCGTTTAATTCAAGGGTTACAGCCTCTTCATGGTTCTTCGAAAAGTTCAGCACCTTAAGTGCTGAATCAACAGTTATAAGCTTTTTTGCGTTTTCAAGCCTTAAGCGCACAACAGCACTTGACTCTTTTATCAGGCTTAGAGAGTAAGTGCTCATCAAGGCAAGAAGTATTAACATCAGCAACGAAACACCGAATACTGTTGAATTACCCTTCTTCCTTTTGCACATAACCTATATAGGGAAGGTTTCTGTAGAATTCATCGTAATCCAACCCGTAACCGATTACGAACTTGTCATCTATCTTTTTCCCGACAAAATCGATTTCCACACCGTGTTCATGGATAGTTTTTTCAAGCAGAGAAACCAATTTCACATCGGCAGGGCGCTGTTTCCAAATATAGTTGATGATATACCTGAGTGTGTTTCCTGTGTCAACGATGTCCTCAACAAGAAGCACATACTTGCCCGTCAACGATTCATCTACCCAGGTCTTAACACGCACTTTCCCGGTGGTGGTCATGCCAGAATAGCTCGAAACATGAACGAAGTTATACCTTATTTTCAAATCGATTTCCTTCAGCAAATCGCTGTAGAAATGAACTGACCCCTTCAAAATACACACTGCCGTTATTTCATCGGTTAGGGGGGAATAGTATGCTGATATTTCCTCTGCGAGCCTTTTGACAGTTCTTTCTATTTCCTCCTTTGAAAATAGAACCTTCAATTTGGAGGGTTCTATGTCCATGTTTTCACCTCCGATTTAATGTATTATAACACCCTTTCACCGGTCCTTTAAGAGCGTAATCAGCTTTTATTCGGTCTAAACTGCTGAAGATATTTTAATTCAGCTGTCACGCCGATGCAGAAAAGAACGTGTTATTATACCTAAGAAGATTTAGCGGAGGAGAAAACATGAATGTAAATGTGAAAGCATTGAAATATTTCGTAGATTCCTCATCGATGGTTCTCCCTATAAAACCCAGCAGCCTTTTTGGTGAAGAGGTTGACGTTTTTTTGGAAGTGGGATTCGGAAATGGCGAGTTCCTGGTTGAAATGGCTGAGACCAATCCCAAAAAAGCCTTTATTGGTCTCGAGTTATCCCTAATTTCTCTGGTAAAGGTACAAAAGCAGCTCTATAAAAGGGGCCTCGAAAATGTCAGGGTTATACTGGTTGATGCTCGTTTTGGAACTAAAGAGCTGTTTTATAAAGAAAGCTTCTCAGGCTTTTATATGAACTTCCCCTGTCCCTGGCCTAAGAAAGGTCATGCTCGCAAAAGATTAAATGACAAACACTTCCTAAATAACATCGCCGCTCTTTTGAAAAGAGACGGTTTTTTTCAGTTGTACACAGATGATGAGGCCTTTGCCGCTGATTTTATGAAAAGTGCTGATGCAACGGGCTGTTTCAAAGAGATCGAACTTATTAAAAACCCAGACGCAGGGGTTAACACACGTTACGAGCAAAAATGGAAACGAGAAAACCGTGATATATTCAGAGTGCGCGGAAAGAAAGTCTTATCCCCCAACATTGAGAGATATTGTGGAGGTGATGAAATGCCTCATCGTTTAGTCAATGGAGGAATAAATGAAGATGCATTAAAGCTGATTACAAACAAGCACTTCAAAGGGAGCAATACCACTTATGTCTATAAGAACATATATCAGGATATGTTTAATCATCGCTACCTCGTAGAAACGATCGCCGTTGATGGTGACTTTGAGCAAAAGTTTTACATTGAAATAAAGAAAAAACCCGACAAAGAAGCCTGGATTGTCAGATTAAATGGGCACGGTCTTCCATACCGAACTAAAGCAGTAAAAGAAGCGGTTTTTAACTTGGCGGAAATGCTTAAAAGGGAGAGTTGAAATGAGAATATCCGTTATCGGTGCTGGAAGCTGGGGCACAGCCATGTCCAAAGTACTCGCCAATAGCGGCCACGAAGTTCTCCTCTGGGTGCGTGAAGCGGATCTATTGAACATGTTGCATGAATCCAGAAGGAGTTACTACATAGATATAGTTCTGCCAAATGATATCCTATTTACCGGTGATATTCAGCAGGCTATGAGTTTTTCCAACCTGGTTTTCAATGCCGTGCCGGTACAGTTCATACGAAAGGTTTTCGAAACTGTGGATCTCCATGAAAAAAAGATCGTCAACCTCTCCAAAGGAATCGAATTGACCTTTCTGAAAAGACCCTCGGAACTTTTCAAAGAGCTTGGGGCTCATAGTTGTATAACCCTTTCAGGTCCCAGCTATGCTGATGAAGTGGCAAAGGAGATTCCCACCACGGTTGTTTCGGCAGCTGAGGAGATCGAAGACGCAAGATTTGTAAGAGATCTTTTCAAGACCAGATATTTTCGTGTTTACAGTAACAACGATCAGATAGGCGTAGAAGTATCCGGGGCTCTTAAAAACGTGATTGCAATTGCCGCTGGAATTATCGATGGTATGGGAGGGTGGTACAACACAAAAGCTTCCCTGATAACCAGGGCAATAGTAGAATTCATAAGGCTGGGCAATTGCTTAGGCGCGAAGCCTGAAACTTTTGGCGGGCTGGCTGGAATTGGTGATCTCATTGTAACCTGCACCGGAAAATACAGTAGAAACAGAGCGGTTGGCGAAGAGCTTGCTAGAGGAAAAAAGATCGATGAAATTCTTCGTAGCCGGAAAACTGTAGCCGAAGGTGTACCTACCAGCAAGGCTGTTCACGAGCTTGCAAAACGTTTTAACATTGAGTTACCCATATCAAGCAAAGTATATCAAGTAATCTTTGAAGGCAAAAATCCCTGGCAAGCTATCGAAGAGCTCATGGCAAGAAGCCAAAAAGATGAAATCAACTGGCTGCAAAATCAGTAGTCACCGTGTTGCTTATTTCCGATATCAAACCCTTGATGTATTTGTTGTCTTTCAGCACACTATTGCCTATCTGTTTTACCGAATGAATAACAGTAGAGTGCTTCTTGCCTATGACCTGTGCGATTTCCTGTACACTTTTACCATATTCTTGTTTGAGGATATAGATGAAAAGTTGCCTGGCTTTTACCACATTTTTCGTTCTGGAAGTGCCTTTAATTTCTTCAGGGGTAACACCCATAACTTTCTCTACTGCTTTGAGCAACCTATCAACATCGGTTAATGGTCTTACTCTGGAACTGTCGGTTTGAAAAGAACCTATAATTTGCCTGGCAAAAGAGAGGTCTATTTCCTCTTTGTACATACTGCTCTGGATGATCAACTTGATTATCGCTCCCCTCAATCGCCTCAGGTTGCCATCTATTTTGCTCGCGAGTTCCATTGCAACATCATCGGAGAGATCGACTGATTCTCTCTTCGCAAGGCGTTTTGCTATCTCGTATCTGGTTTCGCGGGAAGGCGGCAAGATTTCCATAACCATGCCCATCTGGAAACGAGAAATCAAGCGATCTGGAAAACCATTCAGCTCATCAGGAGTTCTGTCGGAGCAAATAACAATTTGCTTCCCTGCATCGTGCAGTTCGTTAAAAGTATGGAAGAGTTCTCGTTGTGTTCCCTCTTTACCTATGAGAAATTGAACATCATCTATGAGAAGGACATCCGCTTTTTTCCTGTATTGAAATCTGAAATCCCGGATTGATCCCCTTTTAATGGAATCTACCATATCATTCATAAACTGTTCGCTGGTGATGTACAAAACCTTTTTCTCAGGGAACAACTCAAGTATTCTATGTGCTATTGCCTGTAATAGATGTGTTTTTCCCAATCCAACGCCACCGTAAATGAAAAAGGGGTTGAACTTGCCAGGCTTTCTGCAGATTTCCTGCGCTACCTCAAATAGCGCTTTGTTCTCTGTGCCCACAACGAAGTTTTCAAATGTATATTCAGGGTTGAGCTCAGACAATATAAGCGGCTTCTTTTTGACTAAGGGTCCTTTGTATTCATTGGCTTCGAAAACTTCTTTTGAAGGAGATTCGTAAATGATCTCAAAATTGAGGTCTTTTCCGAGGGCTTCATGAATAGCACGATGTATAACCTTTCCATATCTTGACTGAAGCCAGTCTTTTACGAAAAGGTTCCCCACTTTGAATATTACCTTATCCCCCGTGATCTCTTTGATCTCCAAGGTTGTAAACCAGTTGTCCCAGGTTTTCTTTGAGAGCTTTTTTTCGAGTATTCTGATAATCCTATGCGACACAATAACCTCCGAAGAATAGTAACCCTGAAGCACCGCAACAGGAAAAGTAAAGAGTAAAGAAGTTGAAGCTAAAACAATAATACCAGATTTTACATTCAATAAAAATGGTTCATTTTTGTGTTCCACTATAAAAGGGGGTAGTCAAAGCGACCACCCCCGAATATTTAGGTAAAAATTCAGAAACTATTCTACTTTAATTGCTTGAACAGGACAGGAATCAGCTGCATCCTGGGCACAGGAGGCCTCTGTTTCAGAAACGATTACTTCGGCTTTTCCATCGTCAGTCATTCTGAATACTTCCGGGCATAGCCCTTCACAAACTCCACAACCAATGCAAGCATCTTTGTCAATGTAAACCTTCATTACTACACCTCCATTTGAATTTTATAGGGAATTCATTTCTTTAGCGACCTCAATGAGCCTTTTAGCCATCAACATTCCAACACGTGCCTGCCCTTCGTGAGTACTTGCACCCACATGGGGAGTGGCAATTACGTTGTCCAATCCCAACAATTTCCTTCTCAATTCGTCGATTGGTGGCTCAACCTCGAAGACATCAAGAGCAGCTCCTGAAATCTTCCCGCTTATCAAAGCATTGTACAGGGCTTGCTCATCCACAATGCCTCCTCTGGCAGCATTAATAATTATAACACCGTCTTTCATGTTTGAAAATTCGCTCTCACCAATAAAGTGTTTTGTGTTTTCAGTTAAAGGTAGATGTAGAGTGATAACATCGGCTTCCTTCAGTAGATCATTCAGCTCTTCAGTCAAACGCACGGGCAATTCCGTTTCTTTAACAAAAGGATCATAGGCAATGATCTTCATTCCAAAGGCTGCAGCACGCTTCGCTACTTCTTTTCCTATGGCTCCAAAACCAACAATACCAAGAGTTTTCTCAAAAATCTCGTTTCCTTTTAGTGCCTTCTTTTCCCATTTTCCTTCTTTGAGCCCTTGAGTGCCACGAGGAATATGACGCACCAATGCAAGTAAAAGGCCAAGGGTTAATTCTGCCACGGATATGGCATTGGCACCTGGAGTGTTGTAAACCTTTATCCCCAGTTTTTTTGCTGTTTCAACATCTATGTTATCCAGCCCGGTTCCGGCTCGGCCTACAACCTTCAGCATTTTCCCCGCATTTAATACATCAGAGGTCACCTTAGTGGCGCTCCTCACAACGAGAAATTCAACGTCGCCTATGTTGTTGATAAGTTGTTCTTTATCAAGGTGCTCTGCAGTTAATTCAAAAAGTCCAGAAGATTTCAGCAGTTCCATGGCATCGTTGGAAAGAGGATCATTAACATGAAGTCTAAACATCAGACTCCCTCCCTCTCAAAGACCTCTTCAGCTGCCTTCAAGCCTGTACCGTAGTCGACATCATAGCCCAATTTTCTGAGAGCCATTTCAAGTGCCGAGATAGCGATTATCGTATCAAACTTTGACATATAACCCAGGTGAGCTATTCGGAAGATCTTACCTTTCATGCTTCCCTGCCCTCCGGCAATCGTTACGCCATATTCGTCTCGCATGAGTGAAACCAGTTTTCCACCATCGACGTTTTCCGGTACTTTAACAGCTGTCAAAACATTACCAGGACGTTTTGAGAAAAGTTCAAGACCGAGGGCTTTAACTCCAGCCCGGGTAGCATCAGCGAGAATCCTGTGGCGTTCCCAGACATTCTCCATACCCTCCTCTTTGAGCATTTCCACCGCTTTTTTCAACTGATAAATGAGATTAACAGCTGGTGTATAGGGAGCGGGATTTTTTTTGTAAGCGAAGGCATTGAAGTAATAACTCGGTGTTTTATTTTGCTTGGCTTTTTCCCAGGCGTCCTCACTGAACGTTATGAAGCCCAGTCCCGGTGGAAGCATAAACCCTTTTTGAGAACCCGCTACGACAACATCAAGATTCCACTCATCGGTTTTTAGGGGTTGAGCAATAAGGCCACTAATAGCATCAACGACTATTAGCTTTCCGTGTGCTTTAACTACCTTGGCAAAAGCTTCAATATCCATGACGGTTCCCGTTGATGTCTCACTGAGCGTGGTAAATACAGCCACAGCGTCTGGATGCTCTTTCAGCTTCTCGTCTATTATCTCGGGAGTGGCATAATCACCATATTCCAGTTCAATTGGAACTACATTAGCATCGTAAGTTTCACAAATCTGCTGCCAGCGTTCCCCGAATTTTCCGCTGACAACCACCAACACTTTTTCACCTGGTGATACAAGGTTAACTACTGCCATTTCCATGGCTCCCGTGCCAGAAGAAGCCAGCAAGAATAAGTCCTTGTTTGTCTGGAACACATATTTCGTGCCTTCAATGGCTTCTTCCATTATCTTCTTGAACTGTGGTGTTCTGTGGTGAATAGTTTCTTGTGCACCTTCCAAAAGAAGGTCGGTTGGAACCGGTGTCGGCCCTGGAGCGAGGAGATAGTTTTTCTTGATCATCTTTGCCATAGATGCACCCCCTTAGATTTAGATATGCTAGATATGTATTGAGTAATACCTTATTATCACATACATTGTCGCAACTATCCCTGATACCATCAACAGAGGAAATGTATATCTCATGTAATTCGAAAAGGTTAACTTCCCTCTTTTCAGTTTTTGGCTCATACCTGTCACAACCATGTTTGCAGCCGCGCCAACTATCGTTCCGTTACCCCCGTAACACGCCCCGAGCACCAACGCCCACCAGAGCGTATCGGAAAGAGCGACATTTCCACTGAAAATCAGTGCTGGATTCCCAATCATGCCTTTTACAATGGGGACCATGATCATCACCATCGGAACAGCGCTGACGAAACTCGAAAGCAATAATGGAAACCACAGAACGAAAAGCAACAGCATCAACGGATTATGCAACGAATTCACAAGAAAATTCACAATGACATTCATAAGCCCCACCGCTTCTAGACCATAAACGAGGGTGAACATTCCCAAAAAGAAAAAGATAGTACCCCACTCAATTTTATGAAAGAGCTTTTCCATTGTTTCTCCGTCGACTTTCATGACAAAGAGCGTAACCGCCGCTGCTAAAAGGGAAACAAGAGCAGGATCTATTCCCAGTGATGGCGGCAATGTAAAACCAACCAGAGTAAAAGCAAATATCGTCAACGAGATGCGTAACATCCTTTTATCCCTTATTTGAGAAAAGGGGTTGGTATTGGCAAACTTCTTCAGAATTTCTTGCTCCTCATCACTGAGTTTAAAGTATTTGCTTTCTTTCCACAAGAGGAGAATAAGGATGGTAACCAGTGTTATAATGACTACAGGGGAAACATTGCTCAAAAAATCATTAAAGCTCTTTCCAGCTGCAAAACCCACTATCATGTTAGGTGGATCACCTATCAGAGTCGCTGTCCCTCCAAGGTTAGCCGAGAGTATTATCATGATAAGGAAGGGAAATGGGTTCTTTTTCAAAGCATCGGTAACTGCAAGGACAACAGGTACAAAGACCATTACTGTGCTCACATTGTTCAAAAAGGCCGATGCCAAACCAACGATTATCGAGGTGAGAATGTATAAGAACCTGAAATTTCCCCGGCTCATTTTAACAACCGCAACAGCCATGAACTGAAAAAAACCCGACTCTTCGATAAAGGGAAGAATGATCATCATTCCTATGAGTAGGCCCAGTGTTTTGAAGTCAACAAAGCTACTCAGATTTTCAAGGTTAAGATTTTTGACCCCTTCTGGAAGAGCATCTGGAAAAGCGTTATTCAGCACCGCCGTCAAAAAAAGCAGTATCGCTCCACCTGCAAAAGCACTCGCAGCTTTGTCCATTTTGCCAGAGACAAGAAAATAATAAACAATGGACATAAGAACAAGTACTACACTACCGTATAGAAAAACCATGGCGGCACCCCCTGCAATAGTTTTCATGTTTGCAATTTATTGCATGCAACGTATTTCAACGTGAAAAAACTTCCAAAATCGTTATCTTCTGAATAATTTTATCAGAGCATTCTTTAGAAGGTTAACGCTAATATTTTTCATTATGGCATTAAATTGCTTTACCATTTGATGAAAAAGAATACCAATTTTTTATCAGGGGGTATGTATATGAAAGAATTCAAATTTTCAAAGATTGGTCAGAAACTCACTTCATCGATTATCAGAGAACTACTTAAGGACGTCAACATCCCCGGTATGATATCCTTTGGGGGAGGTGTTCCTGATCCCAAAACTTTTCCAAGATACAAGCTTTCAGAGGTGACGAAAGAAGTTTTAGAAAATGAGTTTTCTTTTTCCCTTCAATATGGCCCCACCGAAGGGGATGCCATCCTCAAAAAGTCATACATAAACTTTTTGAGGAAAAACGAAGGCATTGAAGGCCTTACAGAAGACAACCTGCTTATAACAGTAGGCTCTCAAAGTGCTCTCTACTTGCTTTCAACAACTTTACTGGATTCTGACAGCAAATATTTCGTTTCCAAACCCGTTTATCTCGGTGCTGCCAGCGCTTTTTCTATGAATTCGATGAACCACATAGACCTTCCTTTAACTGAAGACGGTATTAATACTGATTTCTTAGAAGAAAAACTCCTTGAACTTGATGAAAACGGTGAAATAAGCAAAGTCCGGTTTATTTACGTCATCCCTAATTTCCACAACCCGGCAGGAGTAACGTTGAACCTTGAACGCAGGAAGAAAATAATCGAATTAGCAGAAAAATACGACTTGTTGATCATCGAAGATGATCCCTACGGTGATCTTCGCTATGAAGGCGAAGGGGTTCCTTCCATGTTCAAGCTGGCTGGAAAAGACAGAGTGGTCATGTTAAAGACGTTTAGCAAAATTCTTTCTCCCGGCATGAGACTTGGTTTTGTCATCGGTCATGAAACACTCCTTAGAAAATTAGTACTCGCCAAGCAAGCGGTGGATCTTTGTACCCCAAGCCTTACACAGCGCATCGCAGGAAGGTTTCTTGAGAAGTATGATTTGAAAGAACTCTTAAAGCCTACCATAGATATTTACAGAAGAAAGAAAGATCTCATGCTCAAAGAACTGGAGGAGAATTTCGCGGATATAAAGGGAACTTACTGGACAAGACCACAGGGTGGATTGTTCATCTGGTTAACGCTGCCTGAAGGGTTCGATACCATGGAAATGATGGACCTGGGGAAGAAAAATGGAATACTGTTCATTCCCGGTACGGCTTTCTCCATAAGTGGCGGATGCGACAATTCTATGCGCCTTTCTTTCTGCCTCCCATCTGAAGAGGATATCGTGGAAGGGGTAAGAAGACTCAAGAAGACCGTTGTCGAATACGGAAAAGAAAAAGGATTACTCTGAGGGGGGAGCTGGATGAGAATACTCATCATAAATCCCGGATCAACTTCAACCAAAATCGGGATATACGAAAATAAAGAACTGAAAAGGAAAGAATATGTAAAGCACTCGCCTGAAGAGGAAGAGAATATGACCGTTCGCCAAAAGGTTGAATCAAGAGCTAAAACAATAGAAAAATTCCTTGCCACAAATGGTTATAGCGCCGAAGATTTCGATGCTGTTGCGTGTAGAGGTGGAATACTCCCTCCTTTAGAAAGTGGCACTTATCAGGTGGATGAAGATATGGTTCAATATCTCCTTCAAAAATCAATGTTCGATCATCCTTCAAATTACGCTGCCCCGATAGGTATGGCTCTTTCCAAAGGAGAAATTCCAGTGTTTATTACAGACCCTGTTTCGGTTGATGAATTGTGCCCTGAAGCCAGGCTAACAGGTATCCCGCAGCTCAAACGGCTTAGTCTTTTTCATGCGCTCAATATGAAAGCCGTGGCGAGGGAAGTGGCGAAGGAGATGGGAGCAGATATAAAGGACTTGACCTTCGTTATAGCCCACCTCGGCGGTGGCATCTCTGTTGGTCTCCAGGCAAAGGGAAAAATGATAGATGTCAACAACAGTAAAGATGAAGGCCCCTTTGGTCCTAACAGAACCGGAGACCTTCCAGTGGGTGATGTAGTCGAAAAGGCTTTCAGTGGCGATTTCGCTGAAAAAGAATTGATAAAGCGTTACTCCAGTAAAGGAGGGCTTATCGCTTATCTCGGGACGGACAATCTGCTTGATGTACTGGAGAAATCAAAATATGACAACAAGGCAAAGCAGGTGTTGGAAGCAATGATATATCAAATCGCAAAAGAAATAGGAGGCTTATGCGCTGCCGCAGGTGGAGATATAGATGCCATAATTCTCACAGGTGGAATGGCATACAATTCAGACTTTGTCGAGGGAATAAAAACCTATATTTCCAATTTTGGTCTTGTGGTGGTAAAGCCGGGCGACAATGAACTACTGTCTTTAGCACAGGGAGCTGAAAGAGTTCTCGAAGGCGAAGAAGAGGCGAAGCATCTTTCTTTGGAGGGGATAGCATGATAAAGAACCTTTCATCTCTCCTAAATCTTGCTCAGGGAAGCAAGAAAAAAGTCGCAGTAGCGGTTGCTGAAGACGAAGTTGTCTTGAAAGCCGTTAAGGCGGCAATAGACAACAAACTCGCAGAATTTCTGCTCTTTGGTAACCGCTCTGAACTGGAGGGGATGTGCTCTGAAATCGGTTTGACAGAAGGAATTGAAATAATTCCCACAGACAATTCTGCCGAAGCCATTGCTGGAGCTGTCGAGGCCATTGCAACCGGCCGGGCTGACCTGCTTATGAAAGGCAAAGTAAAAACGGGGGACTTGCTGAGTGTCTATCTCAAAGAAGAATATGGTCTCAGAACGGGGAGAACAATGAATCTGGTAAGCGTCTTTGAAATTCCTGGTTTTGATAGACTTCTCATTGTAACGGATGCTGGCATGGTAATAGCTCCCGACCTCCGACAGAAAGCGGATTCTATCGTAAACGCTTCCAGGGTTGCAGCAGCGCTGGGGATAAAAAAACCCAAAGTAGCTGTGTTAGGAGCAATCGAAGTGGTGAACGAAAAAATGCCCGCCACAATGGAAGCTGCTATCCTTTCAAAAATGGCGCAAAGGCACCAGATTTCAGATGTTGAAGTTGATGGCCCTCTGGCTCTAGATAATGCTGTATCAAAAGAGGCTGCAAAGCATAAGGGTATAGAAAGTCCTGTAGCAGGTAATGCTGATATCCTTGTAATGCCAGATATAGAAGCTGGTAATATTTTCTATAAAGCAATGGTTTTCCTTGGTGGAGCGCTTGTTGCAAGCACTATAATGGGCGGCAAGGTTCCCATTATACTCACTTCAAGAGCGGACTCGGATACCACCAAACTCTTATCCATTGCCCTGAACGTTTTGATTGCAAAGGGGGCTTCAAAGTGAAAATATTGGTTATCAACCCCGGATCAACCTCAACAAAACTCGCTATTTTCGAAGATGAGAGAATTATAGAAACAAAAACCATAAGACACACCTCTGAAGAACTCTCAGGCTTTTGCAATCTCTATTCACAGAAAGATTTCAGGAAAGAACTGATTGTCGAGTTCCTCAATGAAAGGGGATACTCTCTGAAGGAATTCGAAGCAATTGTAGGCAGGGGAGGTCTTTTAAGGCCCCTTCAGGGTGGTACTTACCAGGTCAATGAAAAAATGATCGAGGACCTAAAATCTGCAAAATACGGTGAACACGCTTCGAATCTTGGAGCTATTCTGGCCAAAGAACTTGCTGAAAAAGCTGGAGGAATCCCTGCTTTCATAGCCGATCCAGTTGTGGTCGACGAAATGAAGGAAGTGGCAAGATTTACCGGGCATCCAGATTTCCAGCGGAAATCCATTTTTCACGCGCTAAACCAAAAAGCTGTTGCTCGTTCTGTTGCCCAAAAATACGGCAAGAAGTACGAAGAAATGAATTTCGTTGTAGCACACATGGGTGGAGGCATCTCCATAGGTGCCCATGAAAAAGGAAGAGTAGTAGATGTAAACAATGCCCTGAACGGCGATGGCCCGTATACGCCTGAGAGATCCGGGACGCTTCCACTTACACAGCTTATCAAGCTCTGCTTCAGTGGAGAATACACAAAGAGCGAGATCAAAAAACTGATAAAGGGTAAAGGTGGGTTAGTTGCATATACAGGCACAAATGACTGTACAGTAATACAGCAAAAAATCCGGGAAGGTGATAAAGAGCTGGAACTATATTACCGGGGTATGGCGTATCAGATAATAAAGTGGATAGGCAAAATGGCTGCCGCTCTCAGAGGTGAGGTAGACGTGATCATTTTAACCGGTGGATTGGCTTATGATGACGGTTTTTTGGTACCCTGGATCAGCGAAAAGGTTTCATTCATTGCACCGGTGGAAGTCGTTCCCGGCGGAGACGAGGAGCTCGCCCTGGCTCTTGCAGCAAGCAGGGTGTTGAGGAGAGAAGAAGCCGTTAAATCTTATTGAGGTGAAAAGATGTTTGATAGCAGAATATCCGTTTTCATGGGGATGTTTGGCAGCGGAAAAACCGAGATTTCGCTGAATGTCGCCCTGGAGTTAAAAGAAAAATTCGAACACGTTGCCCTAGCTGATATAGATGTTATCAGTTCCTACTTCAGATCCAGAGATTACATCTCTGAGCTAGAGCGTATAGGCATAAGGCTTATCGCGCCTCATGGCGCATTGATGCATGCAGACCTTCCAATAATAACCGCAGCTGTCTATGGCTATATCTCCAACGAAACATACTCACTTATAATTGATGTTGGCGGTAACGATGATGGAGCTGTCGCTCTAGGCTCACTTAAAGTAGCTTTGGACGGAAAAGACGTACGCACTTATTTCGTGCTCAATCCTTATAGACCCTTCACAGATACAATTGAAAAGGCCGTAGAACATATAAGCCGGCTTTCGAAGGTGTCCAGAAGGAAGATCGATTATCTCATAAACAACGCCAACCTTGGCAATGAAACTACTTTAGAAAATATCAGATATGGGGAAAGGTTTGTAAGCGAGGTATCTAAACGTATCAACATACCTGTGCTGGCCACGGTGGTTGCCGATGGTATTTGCTTTAACGCAGAAAAGTTTCCGGTTTTCAAAATAAAAAAATTTCTCAAAACACCTTGGGACATCCGATAAATAGTACTAAATAGTACAAAAAGATGTCTTGCGCTGTGTAACACAGGCTGTACTATCGGTTATCCGTGAAGGATTCACCGAATACTTCGAAAACAGATTTACCTTTACCGGGTTACATAGTTTCCTGTAAATCGTTTTCATAATAATGCTAACTTAGTTTACTGCTCTAAAGGAGGGTTGAAAATGCCGAAGAATTTTGTTGTGATTGACGAAGAACGTTGTAAGGGCTGCGGACTGTGCATAAGCGTCTGCCCCAAGAAAGTGCTGGACTTTGCAGATCACTTTAACAGCAAAGGTTACCATCCCGCTACTCAGGTGGACAAAGAAAACTGTATTGGTTGCGGTTTTTGTTATATGATGTGCCCGGACACGGCGATAACTGTCTACCGTGAAAACGTCGAAGTAAAAGGATGAAGGGGGAAGAAATATGGCTGAAAAGGTAATGGTAAAAGGGAATGAAGCTATGGGCGAAGCCGCTGTAAGAGCGGGTTGCAGGCTCTATTTCGGATATCCAATCACACCGCAATCAGAACTCACTGAATACATGTCCAGAAGGCTTCCAGAAGTCGAAGGAACTTTTCTTCAATCCGAAAGTGAAGTCGCCGCTGTTAACATGATCTATGGTGCAGCCAGCACGGGTACCAGAGTGATGACTTCAACTTCAAGCCCGGGCTTTAGTCTTATGCAAGAAGGGATTTCTTACATAGCAGGTGCGGAATTACCAAGTGTATTTATCAACGTTGTACGAGGCGGCCCTGGATTGGGAGATATTCAGCCAGCACAGAGCGATTATTTTCAGGGAACAAAAGGCGGAGGCCATGGGGATTACCATTTAATCGTCCTTGCCCCGAGTTCCGTTCAGGAAGCAGTAGATCTGGTCCAACTGGCATTTGACCTGGCCGATAAGTATAGGAACCCTGTCCTTGTTCTTGCTGATGGGATGCTCGGACAGATGATGGAACCGGTGGAATTTCCGGAGTTCAGGGATTTAAACACCCTGCCAGATCATAGTTCCTGGGCAATGCAGGGTTGTGAAGGCAGAGAACCGCATAAGATAACCTCCTTCGATATTGATCCGATAAATCTGGAAAAAATGAATCTGGGATATCAAAAGAAATACAGAGAAATAGAAGCGAACGAGGTAAGATATGAAACCGAAATGATTGAAGATGCCGAATACCTTCTTGTTGGATATGGCACAATGGCGCGGATTCTTGGCACCGTTGTTAAGATGGCGCGGAACGAAGGCATCAAAGTTGGTCTTTTCAGGCCGATAACATTATGGCCCTTTCCATATAAAGAATTAGAATCTGCCGCTGAAGGGAAAAAGGCGCTCCTTACCGTCGAGATGTCCATGGGCCAGATGGTTGAAGATGTAAGATTGGCTATAAACGGAAAGATGCATGTTGATTTTTATGGACGAACTGGCGGTGTTGTCCCCACCCCTGAAGAAGTATTGCGGGAATTAAAAAAGATCGTTGAGAGGAGTGAATGAGATGGCGGCCAAGGCGATATTCAAAAAACCCCAGTCTCTTTCTGATAAGGAATTCACGTACTGCCCCGGGTGTCATCACGGAATTGTCCACAGGCTGGTTGCGGAAGTCATAGATGAACTTGGCATACAGGGTAAAACATTGATGGTAGCACCGGTAGGTTGTTCTGTTTTTGCATACACTTTCTTTGACGTTGATGGAACTGTTGCTGCCCATGGACGAGCCCCAGCAGTGGCCACCGGCATGAAGCGGGCAATGCCCGATAAAGTGGTTTTCACCTACCAGGGTGATGGAGATCTGGCCGCAATTGGAACCGCTGAAATAATCCACGCCGCCAATCGCGGGGAAAAGATCACGACGATTTTCATAAACAACGCCATATATGGGATGACAGGCGGGCAGATGGCTCCGACCACACTCTTAGGTATGAAAACAACAACATCACCCTATGGCAGAGAGGTGGACAGAGAAGGTTATCCAATACACGTCAGCGAGGTTTTGAAGGAGCTTTCAGGAGTAGCATACCTTGAGAGGGTAGCTGTCAGTTCACCAGCTGAAGTTAGAAAGGCCAAACAGGCTATAAAAAAGGCTTTTATGACCCAAATCAAGGGGCTTGGTTTTTCACTGGTCGAAGTTCTTTCAACCTGTCCAACCAACTGGGGACTCAGTCCAATCGAAGCCATTAACTGGCTAAACGAAAACATGAAAAAAGAGTATCCACTTGGTGTCTTCGTTGATAAGGTAGGTGAACTGAAATGAGCGAAAACATCTTGATAGCCGCTGGCTTTGGCGGACAGGGTGTAATGCTTCTCGGCCAGATACTGGCAACCGCAGCTATGTACGACAACAAACACAGCACCTGGCTCCCTTCATATGGTCCTGAAATGCGCGGTGGAACAGCCAACTGTACAGTAGTAATAAGTGACGAACTCATTGGTTCTCCCGTTACTGATTCTCCGGGAGAACTCATCATAATGAATATACCCTCGTTGTTGAAATTTGAACCAGCATTGAAGGAAGACGGGTTATTGATCCTCAATACATCTGTTGTGGATAGAGCACCTCAGAGAAAAGACGTTGAAGTCGTCAAAATAGATGCCAACAAGATAGCGGAAGAAATTGGCAATACAAAGATCTCAAACATGGTCATGCTTGGAGCCTATCTTGAAAAAACCGGCGCGGTAACCGTTGAAAGCGTAGAAAAAGCCCTCAGAAAGAAACTAACGGGGAAGAAAGCTGCACTCATTGAACTAAATCTAAAAGCCATTGAAGCCGGTATGAAATTAGCCAGAAAATAAAGCAACCAAAAAAGGGAGAGCTTGGCTCTCCTTTTTTTATTTATCCATCGCCTTTTCTATCTCTTTTTGAAAATTCAGCAAAATCTCAGGTTCCTCATAGAAAGTCCAAATGTTATCAGAAGTTTTCAAAACTAAAAAATAATCCAGATGTTTGGGTTTGCCAATGCTTTTTATATTTCTAATGGGGATGAATAGGTCCCTCATTCTAGGCAAGTAAGGCGTGACATCAGAAATCACCTGGTGAACGGCTACCTCTTTCAGCTCTTTCAGCGATATAGACATTAGCGTTTCGCCTTCATAGGGCAATCTCAAACTGAAGTATAATTTCTCTCCCGTGATAATCGCGTGTGTAGAGCTCATCTGAAGCTTTTCCAGTTTGGATATTCTCCCATAGGTAAACATGAGCGTCTTGACCTTACGCCTGTTTTTACGGCCTTTCAAATTGACTTTTCTTATGAGTTTCTCGCGGGGCATTTCATCCATGAGCCCGAGAAAAATTGTTATGGTCGCAACAACCGTTCCAAAAAGATGGCCGATTTTTCCAATATTCAAAAATAACGCCACAGCTTCAAGGATCATGGGGAAAATGGTCATGAGAATTAGCACCCAATATTCATAGCGCTTCCTCGTGATCACCATCAAGATCATACATCCCTCAATGACGAAAAAATAGAGAAGCGGGTTCAAAAGCATTCTTGCTAAAATAGCCACAAATAGTATGATGAGCGCAGCCATAAAATCACCACTTTCATTTTCCAACGCAAAAATTCTTGAATATTGTGTCCAGCAAATCTTCCTGGAGGTGCTTCCCCGTAAGTTCATCCAAAATTTTGATCGTTTGGTGAAGTAAAGAGGATATGATATCCATTGTAACACCACCTGCCAGAGCCTCCAGGGTTTCATTGAGATAATCAAGGGCCCTATTGCTAAGAGCCTTTTGCCTTTCCGTGATAAACAACTCGCCTTCATAAGGGTTCGATAGATCAGCCGTTTTCTCAAGCATCTTTTTTTCTAGGTCTCTCAATGATTCTCCAGAATTGGCGCTTATACATAATTCAACAGCTTCATGACATTTCGCTAGATCCAGTTTGTTGCCCAACAGAACGTATCTTTTCAATCTGGGCTTGATCGATTCAAATAGCTTTAGGTCCTGCTCAGGATCGGTCAAATCAACCATGAAAATCACCAGATCGGCTTGCTCGATTTCTTGTTTACTCCTATTTATCCCCAATTTTTCAATAGGGTTATCTGATTTTCTTATCCCGGCCGTATCGATTATCCTGAAATACGTACCATCGATGCTAAGTGCTTCTTCAATGGTATCTCTGGTTGTACCGGGGATATCGGTAACAATTGCCCTGTCTTTTCGAAGCAACGCGTTCAAAAGAGTTGATTTGCCAACATTTGGCCTGCCGGCTATCACAGTTCTTATCCCTTCAGTGAGGGCTATCCCGTTTTCTCCGTGTGCTACCAATTCCTCAAGGAGCCTTTTTACCTCCATGAGCAAACTATAAACTGCTTCGGTTGAAGCTTCTACTTCGCCGGGATAGTTTAGCTCTACTTCCACTTCAGCCATGGCTTTGATTAAAAGTTGCCTTATGGCTTCAATACTATGCCCAAGCTTTCCCTGATAGATAAACGATGCAGCTTCATGGGCTTTTCGCGTTTTTGCATTGATGAGGACTTCTATTGATTCAGCTTTCAACAAGTCCATTTTACCGTTCATCACGGCCCTTTTTGTGAATTCCCCGGGCATAGCTTCTCTGAACCCTGCTTTGAAAAGCGTCTCTATGATGAGCTTGAGAACCATAGGGCTCCCGTGTGAAATGAACTCAACCATGTCCTCGCCGGTATATGACCTGGGCGCTTTGTAGAATACCACTGTAAGCTCGTCTATCAGCTCGTCCCCAACAGTGAATTCAGTCAAGTAAAGCCTCCAGGGTTCTATCTTATTCTTATTCAGCTTTAAAAAAGGCACAACCCTTTCCAATACGTTCATCCCGGAACATCTTATAACGGCGAGAGCTGAGAAGCCTCTTGGTGTTGCAACGGCACAAATAGGGTCAAAAATCATCTTTTCCATCTCCCGATAGTAACTTGCGTAGTGTTTTCATGACAGAGTTTGGTTCAATACCATATATGAAAACCGAAGATTCCCTTTCGTTGTATATGAGTTTTAATCGACCCGGGTTCAGTGTTTCAAATCCTCTGGTGTCTTTAAATTCAAGCCTTATGAATTCCGAGTTTCTGTCGTAATCTATGAGCCTTATACCCATGCTGTGGGCAAACAGCCTTATTCTCGCAACTTCAAAAAGCGACTTTACTTCTTTTTTTGGTGGACCAAACCTATCGCTGAGTTCTTCATATAGTTCCCTCAGTTCCGCCACACTTCTGGATGTGGCAATTCTTCGGTATATCTTCAAACGTTCTATGGAATCTTCCACATAGGAATCTGGAATTACCATATCATAATATATCCCTTTTATTTCTGTGTCAATGGTTTCCTCCACTTCAGGCTTTTCGGGGAATTTTCCCAGGATCTCTCTTGCGGCTTTCTCCAGCATCTCATGATAAAGATAAAGCCCAATAGAGGAGATATTCCCCGACTGTTCGCTTCCCAGCAAGGCTCCTATGCCTCTTATCTCCATATCTCTCATTGCGAGTCTCAATCCACTTCCAGGACCCGAAAATTCCTTCAGTGCTTTCAATCTTTCTTTGGATTGAGCTGAGAAATTCTTAATATCATAGAGAAAATACGAGAAAGCCCTTCTGTTGCTTCTGCCAACACGACCACGAAGTTGATATAGCTGCGCGAGGCCATACCTTTGTGAATCGTCTACTATCAAGGTGTTGGCTCTTGGAATGTCTACCCCGCTCTCTATTATCGTTGTACAAAGAAGCATATCGAGGTTGCCACTGTAGAAATCGCCTATTACCTTTTCGAATTGCCTTTTGCCCATTTGTCCATGGGCCATTCCAATGGATACCTCCGGGAGCAATTTCTTCAAGTCCTCAAAAAGATCCGCTAATTCCTGAACCCTGTTGTGAACGTAGATCACCTGGCCACCTCGGTTTATCTCCCGCAACACAGCCGTTCTTATCAGCTTTTCATTCTTTGGCCCAACGTAAGTCTCCGCCCCTACCCTACCAACCGGTGGAGTCGCAATAATCGATAGTTCTCTAAGACCAGATAACGCCATATAGAGAGTTCTGGGGATAGGTGTAGCACTCATAGAAAGCACGTTTACTTTCAACCTCAACTTCTTGAAGTGCTCCTTCTGCATCACCCCGAAGAGCTGTTCTTCGTCTATTATCACCAAGCCAAGATCGTAAAATCGAACAGAATTTGACAGAAGACTGTGAGTGCCAACAACCACATCTATCGTGCCCTTTTTCAAGGACTTAAGCAGGTGTTCACGCTCTTTTCCGGTGGTGTAACGATCCAACAACTTAACCGAAACCCCCAGAGGTGAGAGCCTGGAATTGAAGCTCTCAAAATGCTGTCTGGCTAATACAGTAGTTGGAACAAGTACCGCAACTTGCTTCCCGGATGCCACTGCCCTAAAAGCCGCACGAATCGCCACTTCTGTCTTTCCAAACCCCGCATCTCCACTTACAAGGCGATCCATCGGCTTAGTTTGAGCAAGGTCATTGAGAACCTCTTCAATGGCTCTGAGCTGATCCTCCGTTTCAACATGTGGGAAGCTGTCTTTGAGCTTTTCTTCCAATTCTGGGTCACCACTGAGGACTATACCACTGGTATTTTCTCTTGCAGCGTACAGGGTAGCAAGTTCTTTGATTCGCCTCCTGATTTCTTTTTCCACCTGCTTTTTCTGTCTAGACCAGCGCTGCCCCTTTAATGAATTCAGCTGAATACCCTCTTCTTGGCCCACATACTTATGAACCCTGTCAACACGTTCTACTGGTACATACAGTTTTGTCCCTTCTCTGTATTCCAGCGTTAAATACTCACGCGTTCCCAAAGAGGACGAAATGGTTTTAACCCCTAGATAGCGTCCTATCCCATAATCTTTGTGAACCACAAGATCCCCTGTCCCCAGCTCGGTCCAATCAATAAGGGGAGTGCTCGGTATGAATTCGCGCTTCTTCTTTCGTCTTTCTGGAAGAACGGTTTCGCTCTCCTCGACAGTGGATTTTTCCCAATCCAAAAAGTTGGGTTCCCGATTATCAAGGATGGTGTAGTCGTGCAGTTTGAAAAAATATTCAGGGGTTAATCCAGCAAATCTCTTGTATAAAAACTTCTCAACTGGCTTTTCTTCAAGCATTTCCAGGACTTCCCTTTCAAGCCTTGAAAATTCATCAACCGCTTTATCGGGTTCTATGAAGATGAACGCAGTCTCTTTTGGCAAATAATCCGCAAGAATACTCTGAGATTTGTAGAACATACCGGATATCGTGTCGAGGTTGCAACTATCGTCGAGCTTAAAGGTGGCTTTCGCACCCATCTGCTTTTCCGCATAGGAAACCCTATCCATCGCTAATTTCAAATGCTCTTCCAATGTTAGGGCTTCGGCTCCAGGAACGAATTCGAAACTATCCAACCGTTCGATACTTCGTTGGGTTCCGGGATCAAACCGCCTGATAGATTCGATTTTATTGTCAAAGGTCTCTATTCTAACCGGATTATCATCACCAGGAACAAAAATGTCAATTATTCCGCCTTTAATGGAAAACTGGGCAGGTTCAGTTACGCTAAAAACCCTCTCGTAACCAAAAGCCTTTAGAATGGAGGTGTTCAATTTGAACTCCTTACCCGGGCTCAGTAAAAACAGACTCTTTCTGAAGAGATCTGGGGGCATTGTTTTTCTCAGGAAAGAGTGCATAGTAGTGGCAATAGTGGGTTCCTCTCCCTTTATAAGTTTTCTTAAAAGCCTGAGCCTGGTGCTTCTCACTGTATAAGAAGTGTTGATCTCTTCAAAAGGGAAAACATCATGAGATGGAAAGGGATCAACAGAAATCCCTTCCGAGAATCTCTCCAGCATTCGGATGAGCATTTTTTCAGTCGGCAAAATAATCACTGCGGGTTTTTCCAGCTTTCCTATATTTACGCCCAACCAATTTATGGGATCTTTTGTGTATATCAATTTTTTTGGCATGTTTTTCTCCTCACTTGTACCTTCGAATTTTATCATCCTTTTTAGAAAAAACAATCTCCATTTTCTTAAAATGACAGCATAAACATCGAGTGGTATAATATGTTTGCCGGGGGAGCCTTTTCGGCTGAGAGTGCGTACGGCGCAGACCCCTTGAACCTGATCCGGGTAATACCGGCGAAGGAAGGCTGAGGTTGCGCCGTCCCTTGGACGGTTTTTTTTTGGAGGTGTTGATTATGAAAAGGCTTTTTGTTATGCTGTTTCTCGTCTTTTCCCTTTGCCTATTGGCGGAGGAATTGATTGTTTATACTTACGACAGTCTTCTCCCCTTTGCAAGGGAAGCTTTTCCGATCTTTGAAAAGGAAACAGGAGTACAAGTACAGGTTAAAACCTTTGGAGATGCTGGAGCATTGTTAGCAAAGCTGATCTCCGAAAAGGGAAAAGCAGATGTAGATGTTGTAATTGGAATCGATAATCTTCTAGCCAAAAGAGCTTTTGACGAAGATCTCTTCATCAGTTATCTTCCAGACAACGCCCGATTGATTCGTGATTTAAACCTTATTTTTGACCCTTTGTGGAGACTCACACCCTATGACTACGGTGCCATTGCCTTTATTTACGACAAGAAAGAACTTGGCACGCTCTCACTTTCTTCCATGGATGAACTCACAGCCAAAGCTTTTAAGAAGAACATCATCATTGAGGACCCAAGAACTTCAAGTACAGGGCTGGCATTTCTGATGTGGACCTATGCGCTGTATGGCGATAATTTCCTTGATTTCTGGAAGAGCTTTAAGAATTCTGTGTTGACAATTTCCCTGGGGTGGGATGACGCCTTTGAAAAGTTCGAAGCTGGCGAAGCCCCAATGATGGTGAGTTATGCTACCGATGGAGCTTATTCATACGAATATTACGGTGAAGTTTCTTATGGCACCTTGATCCCTGGGAACAAGGGGTATGTACAGATAGAGGGTGCTGGTATTGTTAAATGGAGCAACAAGAAAGAGCTAGCGAAGAAATTCATCGATTTTCTCATCTCTCCTGAAGCTCAGGAACACATTCCGTTAAATCAATGGATGTTTCCTGTCGTAGAGGTTCAAATGCCCAAGTCTTTTGAGTATGCGCTTGTTCCCAAAGAGATTGTAACGGTCAAAGATGTGGATATAGAAAAGATAATTCATTTGTGGGAAAGTGTCATCTATTGATGCGACGTTCTACACTGGCCTTTTATCTGGCCCTTTTGTTTTTGAGCATTTTCGTTGTTTTACCACTTATAATAGCCTTTGGCACAGGTGATCTCGATACATTCATTGATGTCCTGAAGACTCCCTCGGTCTTGAGCATTTTAAGGTTTACATTGTTGCAGGCTGTTATAAGCACTTTTCTGGCATTCGCGGCAGGTTTGCCTGCCGCATATTATTACTCAAGGCACAACGATGGCCTGAGCTCACTTTTGTATTACACCACCTACATTCCCTTCTTCTTACCGGGGATTTCAATGGTTGTGGGTTTTCTGGTGTTGTTGGGGAGATATGGCTTAATAAATAATTTCATAGCCGCAGTTGGCTTGGAGCGCCAGCAGTTTTTATACAGCTTTGGCGCAATTTTACTTGGACACACCTTCTACAATTCGCCCATCACTCTGAGGATTGTGGGAAATGCACTCAAAAACCTTCCCGCAGAAATAATTGAAGCCGGTAGAGTCGATGGGAGTTCAAGGCTCAGGCTCTTTTGGTCTTTGGAATTACCACTAATAGTACCGGCAATTTTGAGTTCACTGATCCTAACCTTTTCTTATTGTTTCACATCCTTTGCCGTGGTGCTTATACTCGGGGGTTCGCAATATGCAACCTTGGAAGTTGCCATCTACATGTATCTAAAACTACTGGCTAGACCAGAAATTGCCATGGGTTTAGCTCTAGTTCAGTTCGTTTTCATTTTTGCTTTCGGTCTTTTCGGAACATTTTTTGAATCCAGGATATCACTACCGACTGGAAGCAGAATGAGTTACAAGAAAAGCTGGTTTTTCCTGGTCGCATTACTCTATTTGATTTTCGAATGGCTTCCAGTCTTCAGCGGTGTGTTTGGTTCAGTTTACGATTTTAGAAGATCGACTTTTTTCTTCGACAAGATCAGCAGCCTGTTCAGCTTTGAGCAGCTGGAAATCCTTGGCACTTCCATTCTGGCTACTATTTTTCGCTCTCTGATTTTGTCTTTAGTTGCGGCGTTTGTGGCAACGACAATTTCTTTTATCATCAGCTGGAGCGCCCAAAACTCAAAATTCGAAAATATCTCAATCAGGTTGACTTCCCTTGTGTGCATTTCCATCACCCCGGCTATCCTCGCACTGGGATACATTATTGCTTACAAGGCTCTTCCGCCACAGTTTAGCATGGTACTGCTGTACACAGTGGTGTCTTTTCCAGTGGTAATAAATCTTTTTCATGCTGAAATGGCGTCTTTCGATTCTGCCATTGTTGAAGCGGCAAAAATCGATGGGGCCAGATTCTGGCAGATACTTAGATATATTGTGGTGCCTGTTCTAAAACCCGCAATTGTTACGGGTTTTGCCATTACTTTTGCCATCGCCATGGGTGAATTCAGCGGATCGCTTATTCTCGGTGGTGATAAAGCTCCTACAATGACTGTGGCTATCTATCGGATGCTCTCAAGCAAACATATACCAGAAGCGAGACTGTTGAGCTCGCTTCTGGTTATCATAGTGCTGATCGTGATTTATGCCATTAATCGTTTGTCAATGGGTTTCAGAAGAAAGATATAAAGCGCAGCAAGCTTTCACAGGGCATTCATCACACATGGGATTCCTGGGTTTGCAAAGCCTTCTCCCAAATTCTACCATGGATCCGTTTATTGGCCCCCACAGCTTCTCATTCAGGATATTCATCAGTTCTCGTTCTGTATCTTCTGGAGAGGAGGTTTTCACCCAGCCAAGTCTGTTACTGATTCGATGCACGTGTGTATCAACAGCCAGAGCGGGAATGCCAAATGAAATATTCAGCACGATATTGGCTGTTTTTCGACCAACACCGGGAAGATCAAGAAGCTTGTGAAGCTCCGAGGGGACCTTCCCCTGATAACGTTCCAGGAGCTGTTTTGCCACCATGATAATGCGCTCCGCCTTTTGCCTGTACATGCCAGCAGGGCGGATGAGCTCGTAAAGTTCCTCAGGATCGGCTTTTGCAATAGACATCGGGTCTTTGTATCTGGCAAACAACCTTCTTGAAGCCTCATCGGTGTTTTCGTCTCGGGTTCTTTGGCTGAGTATGGTACTCACCAAAACTTTGAAAGGATCCTTTTCATTGTGCTTTCTTGGAAAAGCTTCGATTATTTTTCGTGCTATTTCATTTGGTTCACAATGTTTCATCTGGCATCTCCAAAAAAGCTTTATAAGCTCTGTAGGTTTCATAAAGATCGGCTTTCGAAGCTATTTCAAAGGGAGAATGCATCCCTAAAAGTGCAGGTCCAGCATCCAGTACATTCATACCCTTTTCTGCGAAGAATTTGGCTACTGTTCCCCCACCTCCGCGATCTACTTCACCGAGAATTCCTGTTTGCCAGTTCACCGAGGCACCGTTGAGAATTTTCCTGATCTTTGCCACAAACTCAGCTGAAGCCTCGCTTGTTCCACCTTTTCCTCCGCGACCAGTGTATTTTGTGAGAACTATACCATGTCCTAACCGTGGGGCGTTATCTGGATCGTGTGCATCCTCAAACATGGGATTGATGGCCGCGGCAACATCACCCGATAGCATGCTGGATTGCTCAACAGCCATCAAAGAACTCTCCCAGGGGTCATCTAACGATAGAAGGCGCGCTATGCGCAAAATGGCATTCATCCAGAAATAGCTCTTTGCTCCTGTGTTGCCATCGCTTCCAATTTCTTCCTTGTCAAGCAATAACACTCCGGCGGGTTTTGCCAGGTCTTTCGCATCTATCAAGGCGGTAATAGCCGTGTAAGCACATATTCGGTCATCGTGACCGTATGCACCAAGCATAGAGCGATCTATTCCTATTTCCCTGGGTTGAATTGCGGGAACGAGTTGAAGGTCAGCACTGAAAAGATCCTCTTCCTTCAGTCCATACTTTTCATGAATAGATTTCAAGAACGTGTATTTAACGGGATCTTTCTGATCATCTGCCTTATAGGGAATTGAAGCGGCAAGGGCGTTTAGGTCTTTTCCTTTGAAAACTTCTCGAAAATCACCTTTTCGGTTATCCAGATGAGGAAGCAAGTCGCTTATCACAAAAACGGGATCTCCAGGTGCATTACCGATGTTAATGTTTACTTTATCACCGTTTTCCAGCACAACTGTTCCAACGAGTGCAAGGGGGATATTCAGCCATTGATACTTCTTTATCCCGCCGTAATAATGTGTCTTGAGAAAGGCGAGCCCGGATTTTTCCTTTAGCGGTTTGGGCTTTAAGTCAAGCCTTGGCGAATCGATATGGGCTGCGACCATATTCAAGCCTTTTCTGAAGTTGCCGGCTATTTTAAAAGCCAACAGGGCTTTTCCGGATTTTACAAGATAAACCTTGTCACCGGTTTTGATATTTTCTTTTGCCGTCTCGTAATACTCCAGTGGTCTAAAGCCCGCTTTTTTCAGGAGTTCCACGGTTTCTTCCACCGCTAAACGCTCAGTAAGCGATTTTGTAATATAGTCCAGGTAGCCCCTTGAATAGGAATCAATGGTGTTGATGTCTCTCTTTTCCCATACCGAAGTTGTTTTGAAGCTAAGATTTTCCATGCCCTTTTCCCTCCTATTAATGCAAATACCTCTAAAACTATTTTAGCAGAAAACAAAACTCAGCTGTTGTATAATTGCGTTGAACTAATAAAATCATTTATATGTCAAAATAACGTTAGGGTGGTTTTGTGGACGAAAAAAAGCTGGTCGAAGGGTTGAAGAAAAAACAGCTTTGGGCTTATGAAGTGTTGTATGACAGGTACGCTCAGCGCCTTGGAAGTGTTATCAAGTCATATCTTGGGGTGGATGATGTAGATGATGTCATACAGGAAACTTTCATCAAGGTATTCAAAAACATAAAAAAGTTCAAAGGCAAATCAAAGCTTTCGACCTGGCTTTACAGGATTGCTGTGAACATATGCAAAGACACGATTGCCAAAAGAAAAAGACAAAATCATTTGCTCGTTGATTTTCAGGAAAGTGAGGATCAACGCATAAGCGAACCACCAGCACCTAACGATGTTTTCAAAGAGGTCATGGATGAGTTGAGTTTTGAAGAACTGATGGACATAGTCGCAAAATTGTCAGAAGAGGATCGCCTGCTTATCAAGTTGAGGGATATAGAAGGAATGAGTTATGATGAAATCGCAGAGATACTCGAGAAACCTGTTGGAACCGTGAAAAGCAGACTTCACTATGCAAGAAAGAGATTGAGGGAGCTGCTTGAGGAGGTTGAGTACGATGTCTAACCATGAATACGAAAAGGACTCCTTTGACGCGCTCATTGACAGTGTGATTAAAAAGCGTAAGCTTAGCGAGAGTGAAAAGGCTGAACTCAGAAGGTACGCTAAGTTCGTGAAGATATTAAGGGAGAGAACCAGCTATCGCCCCAGTGAATCTACAAAATTAAAGACACTCTCAAAAATACGCCAAAAGAAGTTACTGCCTTATCGTATTGCGCTGGCAACTGTAACTTCTTTTGTTATTTTAATATTGGGTCTGGGCTTTTTCATGGAAAACTCCATTTTGATAACTCCAAAGCCCGTTTTTCTGCTCAACAATGGTGAGTTTGACGCCGCTAGAAGTAGCCTCCTTTCCAATGGGGAACTCAGTTCTGCCCTTTCATCGGCAAACAAAATGTCCTCCGTCGAATCTTCTGTGGCCAATAGCACCAATGGCGATGAGCTGAAGAAGCACCTGGAAACAACCATCGATTTTATTGTAAACAAGGAAGAAAAAAACAACGCAGTTGTTTTGAGCACCAGCTTTTAATTCAGGAGCGTGGAACGAGTGAAGCTAAAACTTTTGGTCATCGTGTTCTTTGGAATATCAGCCGTTGTTTACGCCCTTTCTCTGGATGATGTTGTTAACAACCTCATTTCTTCCTCCTATGAAGTCACCAGAATAGTAAGGGAAACGGGGATAAGTTCTTCGATTAGAGTGGAAAGAGTCACCAAAATTGGTTCTTACAAACTGATAAGGATAAACACCCCTTTCAAGAACTATGTGTGGTTGCGTGGTTCCTTTGGCGAATATGTCATAATCAATAACATTGCCTTTGAGCCAGCTATAGACCTTAAAGACCTTGAAGATCAATTCATCGATCTGGTATTGTCAAAGAAATATGACTTACTTCTTTCACTCGACCTGCCGATTGGCTACAAGTTCATCATAAGAAGTGATTTCACAACTTATGAGGCTACTTTCGACGAGCATTTAAAATTGATGAAACTGAGAAAGAGTTATCCCTTCTATTCAATGGAAATAAGCTATCAGGATTATACAGCGCTATCCGATAGCAGCTCCGAAGAGCTTTCAAGATATATTTTCGGAGTAAAGAAAGTTAGAGCCCCTCTTAAACTTTCCAAAGAGTATCTGAAAAAACATTTCCAGTGGGTTGCCATGGACTTTTCTTACAATGGACAAACTACCACGTATACACTGTATTTTTATTCAACAGCTTTCGGAAAACTGGCTCTTTACCTTTTGACCGATGCCGAGAATACAGATCTGATAAATACCATCGATGAAATGTGCTCGAATTCACCTGTGTCTTACGCAGTGAGGAAGTTGGGCAATGTCATTGCGATATTGATTGGGCCAAAGACCCTGGAATTATCAGATATAATCGATTCTTTGCTTAAGTTAAAATAAACAAACAATTCACCATGCCGCCCTCAGGGCGGTTTTTTATTCGCTTTTAATAATATTGGTGTATAATCGAGAAATATCAGGAGGTCAATGCTTATGCATGTAAAAGAGGCGATCGATTTACTTAAAAGCAAAGGATACAGGATAACTCCTCAGAGGATTGCTATCTTAAAAGTGCTTGAAAACAACAAAGAACATCCTTCAGCTGAAGATATCTTTTTACAGGCAAGAAAATACAGCACATTTATTTCCTTTGCCAGTATTTACAACATTCTGGATATACTGGAAAAGGAAGGATTGATCAAGAGCATTTTTGGAATCGATGGCATAAAGCATTACGACCCGGACACTTCTTGCCATGCCCATTTTTTTTGCAAAAAATGTGGGCGGCTTTTGGATTTGAAGGACAATTTCATTGAACTATCCCGCTTCAAGGAAAGCCTTTCCAGGTATGATGTGGAAAGTGTTGAGGTAATAGTCACAGGAATTTGCCCTGACTGCAAAAAGGAATTATAACGGAGGTGTTGAAATTCATGGCAGAACCCTTGATCGATTTGCAAAGTGCCTTGGAAGAAATCGATAAGGTATCGGAACTTTCAGCCTTGCAAAACATAAAGGCAAAATATCTGGGTAAGCAGGGAGTTGTCACCAGGCTTTTCAAACAGCTCTCTACAATTCCCCAGGAGGAAAAAAAAGCCTTTGGGCAGATGGTAAACAACCTGAAAAAACAACTCGAATCGAAAATAGCTGAAAAACGCTCCGAGATAGAACGACGAATGCGGGAAGAAAAGGAACAAAAAAACCGTTTTGATATAACGCTTCCCGGTGCTATCAGAGACATGGGAGCGTACCATATTGTTACACAGGTGATGGAAGAAGTGCAGGAATTTTGGCTGAGCATGGGCTTTGAAATAGCTACGGGCCCTGAAGTTGAAGAAGTCTATTACAATTTTGAAGCTCTCAATACACCGGAATGGCATCCGGCAAGAGATATGCATGACACTTTTTACTTCAACTCAAACCGTCTTCTCAGGACTCATACCTCCCCTATACAGATCAGGGTAATGGAGAAGAGAAATCCTCCTCTGGCAATATTCGCTCCTGGAAAATGTTATCGGAAAGATACACCAGATACAACTCATCTGCCCATGTTTCATCAATTTGAAGTGCTGTACGTTGATAGACATGTATCAGTGGGCCATTTGAAAGGAGTTTTGGAAACATTTGTGAAGAGAATATTTGGAAAGGATAGAAAGATCAGGTTAAGGCCAAGCTTCTTCCCTTTTACAGAACCGAGTTTTGAAGTTGACGTTTCCTGTGGTATATGCGGCGGTGCAGGGTGTAGAAGTTGTGGCGGCACTGGCTGGTTAGAGATACTCGGCTCGGGTATAGTTCATCCAAATGTATTCAGAAGTGTAGGATACGACCCCGAAGAATGGTCTGGGTTCGCCCTTGGCATGGGAGTAGAAAGAGTTGTGATGCTGAAACACGATATCGCCGATATCCGTGATTTGCTGAGAAATGACAAAAGATTTCTCAAGAAGTTCATGGGGGTGAACATATGAGAATTTCCGTAGAATGGCTGAATGATTACATAGACCTCACTGATAAAAACGCCCTTGAACTCGCAAATGCATTATCGTTAAGTGGAACAGAGGTAGAAAGCGTTGAATTCCCGTGGAACTATATTGAGGGCGCTTTTACCGGTCGGATAGAATCGGTAGAAGAACATCCTGATGCCGACAATTTAGTAGTTACAAAAGTTAGTGTCGGAGAAAAGCTCTATCAAATAGTAACCGCTGACAAAACGGTAAAAGCCGGTGAATATATAGCGGTGATTCTATCCGGGGGAAAGCTATGGAACCTCGAGATAAAAGACAGAAAATTCAGGGGCATTAACTCTGAGGGTATGTTCATTTCTCTTGAAGAATTGAGGCTCGAAGAAAAGTCCGAGACGGTTTTCAGGTTTGACCACCCGGTGGAAACCGGAAAAGACATACGAGAGACGTTGAAACTGGATTCCGCTGTAATCGAAGTGGAGTTAACCGCAAATAGAGGCGATTGTCTTTCTATGTTCGGTATCGCACGCGAGCTCAAAGCCATTTACCGTAAAGAGATTGAATATCCATCAGCTGAAATTGAAGAAAATCCAAAAGAAAAGATAGACATAAGCATAGAAGAAGGTTGTAAGCGTTACACTGCATTGCTAATGGACAATGTAACCATAAAAGAATCCCCCCTCTGGATGAAAAGGCGTCTGGTTGCGGCAGGATTACGGCCTATAAACAATGTCGTCGATATAACAAACTACGTGATGCTGGAAACCGGTCATCCAATACATGCATTTGATGCTGATCTTATCGGAGGTAACAGAATTATAGTGCGCAAAGCAAAAAGCGGTGAAAAATTAACCCTTCTCGATGGCAAGGAAGTGGAATTGATCGAAAGCGACCTCCTTATCACCAATGGGGAGGAGCCCCTTGCTTTAGCGGGAATAATGGGCGGTATGAAATCAGGCATTTCACCGAATACCAGGAGGGTGCTTTTGGAAGTAGCGGTCTTTGACCCGGTAACGATAAGAAAGACCGCGAGGCGGCTTGGAATAAGTACGGATAGCTCTTACAGGTTTGAGCGCGGTGTTGACCCTTCTGATTCATTTTACGTAATAAAAAGGCTGGCATCACTGATTTCAGAGTTTTCGGGCGCTACTGTTTCCAGCAGGATAACAGATGCCGGCACACCATCCGAGAAAATAAAACTGCATCTCAGGAAATGGTTTGTGGACAAGGTTTTGGGTACGGTTGTTCCTATTGAAGATATTGAAAGCATATTGAGCCATCTTGGGTTCGAACTTGAAGAGGCTGGCGACGGCTGGGAAGTAGAAGTCCCGGCGTACCGTTACGACATAACTCAGGAGATAGATCTTGTAGAAGAAGTTGGACGCATCTATGGATATGAAAAAGTCCCTTCCGTGCTTCCCCGCATTTTACCAAGCCAGGAAAGCATCCCCGTTGAGATAAAAGAAATCAGGAAATTAAAGAGAATTCTAACTGCTTCTGGATACAACGAAGTAATAAACTACAGCTTTTTGAATCCAGAAAAGATAAAGAAAGTCTCCGGGGATTTTGATCCACCGATGCTACAAAATCCCTTGTCTTTAGATTTTTCTGCTATGAGGCCTTCCATGATCTTTGGATTGCTGGAGACAGCATCTTACAACTTCCGCCGGCAAAACAAGGACCTGAAAATCTTCGAAATAGGAAATGTTTTTCAAAATACTGACAAGGTAAATGAACATCTGTCAGTCGCATTGCTCGCAATGGGCAAAGAAAATGCGGAAGATTACACGGATAAAAGAACCCTGAGTCCTTATACTTTTAAAGGAACCATTGAAAGCATACTCCAGCTTTATGGTGTTAAATATAGCTTCGAGCCAGCATCTGAAGACTGGCTGGAAAAACGCGCTGCTGCTGACGTAATCATTAATGGCGAAAAAGTAGGCTACTTTGGCATTTTCAATGCAGAAATCGCTGATAGGGTTTTTGAAGTTAAAGGTCAGGAACTTTTCATCGCTGAATTGAACGTTGATAAACTCATTGAGCTAAAGAAAACCGTGGTTAAGGAAACGATAATTTCGCCTTTTCCGAGAGTTTTCAGGGATCTTTCGTTACTGGTTCCTCATCACTTGAACTTTTCAGAAGTAGAGAAAACCATCACGGAATATGCAGGGAAATACTTAACCTCCGTAAAGGTAATAGACATCTACAAAGGCAAAGGTATTCCCGAAGGTTACAGGAGCATCACCGTAACCCTTACTTTTGAATCTTCTGAAAACACCCTTACCGATGAAAAAGTTTCCAGTGCTATTGAAAACATCATAAGGTCCCTGAAGAATACCGGGGTGAACCTACGTGAGCAGTAATGAAAGCTTATTGAATAGTATTTCAAATAAACTCAGAGAAATCTGGCGGGAACTGGATAGTACCCGCCAGATTCACATAAGAGAGAAATCAGGCTTTAGGGACATTGTAACGAATGTGGACATTTCAATAGAAAGAGAACTGAGAGATTTTCTCACCTCCCTGGTTCCTGGAACAGGGTATTTTGGTGAGGAGATGGAAAAAACCCGGGGAGAGGAATTCTGGATAGTGGATCCCGTTGATGGTACAACGAATTTTTCCAGAAAAAACCCACATTTTGCCACTCAAGTGGCTCTTCATTCAAGGGGGGAAATCGTTCTTGGCGTAGTTTACGATCCTTCAAAAAACGAGTTGTTTACTGCCATACATAATAAAGGAGCTTTTCTGAACGGCGAGAGGATACACGTAAGCGATGTTTCTGAACTTGAAAGGGCCTCGGTTCATACGGGGCTACAATATTCATCCAGTATTGCCTTTGAACGAGTAACACAAAGAATTAAACGAGCTGTTGCAAAATGCAGGGCACTGAGAATAGTGGGAAGCGCCTGTCTGGATCTCTGTTATGTAGCATGTGGAAGAAGCGATATTTACTGGGAAGAATCGCTGCAGCCCTGGGATGTATCTGCTGGAAAACTCATTGTGGAAGAAGCTGGTGGCTATGTAGAGAGCTGTCTGGATGAGCCCTTTGAGCTATTCACGCCAAACATTCTGGCTTCAAACGGCAATGGCGAACTCCTTGAAAGCTTCAAAAATAACGTCCTTAACCTCTAATCTCATGAAACACCGACTGTCATACATATTTTGCCAGGCCATATACTGGTGGATTTTTATAAGAACAATCCTCCGACTATCATGAGAAAAGCAATAGCAATCAACACATATACAAACCAATCGCCATGTTCAGTGTAAAAGCTTCTGTCCGCTCTAGGCAGATAGTGAAAATCGCCAATAACATAGTCTGCCTGCCACTCAGATGCGATGGGCAATCTTTTTAGCACCCTACCGTAGGGATCAACGACAGCAGATATACCCGTGTTTGAAACCTGGATCACATAGCGCCGGTTTTCGACAGCCCGAAGAACTGCCTTCGAAAGGTGTTGCACAAGTCCCGTCTGGAAACTAAACCAGCCATCATTTGTGGATATGAGAATCACATAGCTTCCTGCGTTGACCAAATCACGGGTAACCTCTGTATAATAGGAATCAAAGCAGATTTGAGCCCCAATCCGCTGATCACCAACTTCAAAAACAGTAGGTGTTTCTCCCGGAGAAAAGAAATCCAGGAATCTCATGAATTTGAACAACCCGAATAACTTTGGATAAGGCAAAAACTCGGCAAAAGGGGTCGGCTTCATCTTCGCGTAAAACTCTTCTGAAAAACCATCTGGTCCAAGCAAGCGCAATTGATTGTATTTCTCGCCATCTTCAGCGGTCGGGAACCCGATCAACAAGGTTAGATTCCTCTCTTTTGATAGTTCATGCAGCTTACTACCGATGAAGCTCTTTCGAATATCGTAAAGAAAGCTGGCTTCTGGAAGAACCACAAAGCTACCCTCCGGGACTTTCTCAAGAGTCTTTTCAATTATTTTGTATACTTCCTGGGGGGATTCGTTATATTTTAGCGATTGCGGAATATTCGTTTGGATAGCTGCGATATTTTTGTCGTATAGGGGATTGTCCAGAGGTACCGGCAAAAAATTCTCTATTAACATGTTCAACGCAAAAATCATCGAGAGTGTCGTGAATATAAAAAGGGCCTTGTACTTTCGCCAGTGTTTTATTACATATGCCAGCATGGCATTGACAAAAACTACCAGAAATACAAGAAGATAAGGACCTCCAAAAGAAGACAGTTGCAGCAAGCCTTTTTGATTCGTGAAAGCATCAGCAAGGCTGCCACCTGTGAAACCGAGTTGCCCAAGGGACCTTAGCCAATCAAAAAGCGTGAACAGGGAAGCGGTGAACAATGAACTCAAGACTAAAGATTCCGAAAATTTATGTGCATAGAGTTTATACAAAAAACCGAAACCAAGAAAGGAAAATGCCATCAGGACACCCATCAAAAAGAAACTTAGCACTCCTACAAAAGGAGGGAAGGAACTCAACACTTCGGGGACATTAATCGAAAGAACCGGTAATACCCAGTAATGGCAGATCATCAGATAAGCATAGGCAAAGAAAAATGCCTTGAGCGTACCCTTCCACAGCCCTCCTTTTTGTAAGTCTAACAGTAGGGGAATCAGAGCGACCCAGATCAAGCCTCCCCAAAACATGCCCGGCATAGAAAGGGCGGTAAGCAATGCCGAAGACAGAACCCCGATCATCCAATCTCCCCTTTCAGGATTTTCATAACCGCCTCTGCGACACCATGAGAGTCATTGTCCCTTTCGGTTACGTATTTCGCATGCTTTTTAACTTCATCGGGAGCGTTAAACATCGCAATCGGTAGTTTCACTTTTTTCATGACATCGATGTCGTTGAAATTATCCCCGATATAAGCAACCTCTTCTGAGTTAGCTCCGAAATGGTTCATGAGAAAGTCAAGGCTGCTTGCCTTCCTTACATCCGGGCCAAAGAATTCGTAAAAAGCGTGTTCACCGAGCCTGTTGTTCTTTATTATAGAAACGCTGCCATTAAAGTCGAGCCTTCCGATAACTTTTATTATCTTATCTTCCGGACCTTCAAGGGCCACTTCCGGGATGCCCTCGCTTTTGATATGGTAGAGGGGGTTTTCGACAGTCTTTATCCTGAAGCTGTTGTGCTCGTAGTAACTTTTATATGGCGAATCAGGTATAAACTCCATGTACATATCGGGGGATTCGAAAAAATCTCTGAAAACGATGTAAGGCACATTTTCTTCCCGGGCTTTCTCCACTATTTCCCTCGCGTGATTGGCTGATAGGAGCACTGCCCTGAGTACCTCAAGCTTTCCTGATTGCGGTTTTAAGACCAGGGCACCGTTTTGAAAGGAAACAGGGACTTCAAGTCCCAGATGTTCAATGTAATCTCTGGCAGAGATGTAACTCCGGCCGGTGGAAATCGTTACGGCAATGCCAGATTCTATGGCTTTTTTCAAACTTTCCAGGTTCTCAGCGCTTATTTCTTTATTCACGTTTAGCAGAGTACCGTCCAGATCTATGATTATGAGCTTTATCATCTATTCACCTCCAAAACATAATCCACTACCTGAAAGGTTGCAAGTCTCCTGTTCCTCGATTTTATCCACTCAGCACTTATAGGAGCTGCAAATTCCGGTTGTAACCTTCCCTTGAGTATCCAACCCTTCGAAGCTTCGTTGTTGAAAATACCCGGGTTTGCAGAGATGACGAGCTTTATGGGCGCATCAACCCAGTGCACAGTTTCAATGATACCAGTTTTTTTCAGAGCTTTGGTAATAGAATTTTTTTTCGCTTCAGGGGGTTCCGGGGATACGTTCACCAAAGCAATGTTTCTGGATAAAGGCCCTATTATCTTCACATTTGCCATCTTATGGGAAAATTCTGCAAGGTGATCCATGAGTATTTCATTTGATATCGCTACTGCCTGTCCATGATAAGAAGGATTTATCATCATCTTCAGCAGGTGCTTTAACTTGCAACCTTCCCTGCTCGGAGCTTCCCCGATTCGCGGCACTTCAATACCAAAATACTCCAGAGCTTCATCTATTTCCTTTTTTGTCCAGTCTCTTATAGGGGCATACAAACGCTCTTTTAGGGCAATTCCAGTTTGTCCCCAGGTGTCAGAAAGATTCGCTCCCGTGGCAATAATGGAAGTGGTTGATTTCAGTACCGCGTTGAACTTGGCAAATTTAGTACACCTATTACAGGAAGGGCCAGCTTTCCATATTTTTTCCTGTTCTTCATAACCGGCGGTGAATTCCAGATCAAGTCCCAATTTCTCCGCAAGCCCAATGACGATCTCAAGTCCCCGGCTGTAACTATACGGGCCAAAACAAACATTGAGAAGTTTAACCTTCTCCTTCCCTAACGCTTCTCTCGCAAGAACCGCAACTAAGGTGCTGTCCTTGCCTCCAGAAAAAGCCACTGTCATTTTTTCGCTAGTGGATTTGATCTCTGAAATCACAGAATTTATCCGTTCTTCGATTGTCAAAACTATTCCTCCATTATTCGTCTATATGATTATAAAGAAAAGGGAGTGGCTTTGCCACTCCCTATAGTTTACAACTTTTATTTCAACATTTCTCTCTTTTTCTTTACGAGAAAACTCGCAACGTGGATGCCCTTGGTCCCACGCCCAAAACCGGCGTCCATTCCGCAACTTACGGCTAAATCATTGTTTATCTGGGTTCCTCCTGCAATCAAGATAATTCTATCTCTGATCCCTTTTTCAATAGCCAGCTCGTGAATCTTTTTCATGTTTTCAACGTGAACATCATTGTGGGTTATTATCGTGGAAACCAATATAGCATCAGCTCCGGTTTCAATAGCGGCATCTATGAATTTTTCAGGTGGAATGCTTGTACCCAGATAGGTGTATTTTATACCAAACTTTTCTATGCCGCCGTGTTTGATATCCAGAATTTCCCTAATTCCCACAGAATGTTCATCGTTGCCGGCTGTACCTGCTACTACCTTCATGGGATGTTTTGAAACGAATTCGCTTATTTCCTCTTCGGGTAATGTTTTAGGCTTCTCAGGCAGTATCAGTTCATCGCGTTTTACTTTGAATGGGATCTTCGCCTTGAGTTCCACATAGGTACCTTCACTTGGATGAAGTGTGGTCTTGCTTATCACCGTTGGTTCCAAAAGCCCAAGTTTCTTGGCAATGGCTATTGCCGCCGCTTCAGCATGTGGTTCGTCGTCGGGTATGGTTATATCGAGCTGTACCCAACCATCCTGCCACCACTCAACCTCGGGTGCGAGAAGCCCTTCTTCACGTTCTTCAATGACTTTTTCCATCCTCAAATAAACGTTGTCCCTTTCATCGAGTTCATCTATGAACTGTATCTTCTCAGGGTTGTGGAAAGTACAGCCACCTATGAGGTCACAGGGTTTTTCGAGGTTTTCCGGCAGGTTGTTGTAGCCAAAATGTTCACAAACAGGTGCAAAATAGTCTGGATCCCTCGCTACAACGCTTCCAGCACCGATACCGCCATCTTTAGGTCTGGCGATTCCATCACCCATCCGTTCGGGGTAATAACCGTTATCAACGAAAAATCCCCTTTCTGTAGCTTCGAAATAGCCACCGATCTCCAGCATTTCTTCCATGAACAGTATGGCGCGCATCTTCAACTCTCTTATTTTCGGGCGAACTACTTCTTCGTTGACCTTCAACAGGTCCTTAATCCCATCAAGGGCAAGCAAGGTATGCTTGGCTGTTTCCACGCCCCTTATGGAGTTTATGTGCCAGGGAACATTCCTTCCCTCATCAGGTGTGATTGTGGACTGAAGGTCGGCTTTCGTCAACCTCGAAATCAATGTATCGAGAACATGTATACGTGTGGCGTCAAAAAGATCGGATTCTATGTAACGGGTGTTCATCTGTGCTCTGAATTTGTAATCCTTGAAGAGTTCGCGGACGGTCAAAGCATAGATGAAATTCATTTTGAATTCCGGGGCAGGTGAAACCACCGGTGGAACTGTGGACAAAGCAATGTTTTCTTTCTTCATGCCGGCTTTTACCGAGAAAGCGCAGTTTATCGCGTGCTGTACCAAAAGTTCAGGCATGACTTTCCACGCCATTTTTGCAGATGCGTTGGCGTTATGCGCTCCATCAATCTGTAATATATTCGCCCAGGCCATAATTCTTTTGGCAACAGCGGCATCTACAAAGGAACGTATCGGGTTTATGCCTCTGTAGAGTACGTTGTACTGGGGATCCTGGTGAGCTCCGTTAACGCCTTCTTCGGCGAAGAGAACCGCTATTTCAGGTCCAGCAACACCACTCACATAACTGTGAAAATTTATGGGCCTGCCCACTTCATCTTCGATGATATCCAGTGCTTTTCTGGTTGCCCTTAGCTGTTTTCTGGTTATGGGAATACCGCCTATTCCCTCTGGTGTACCTTCTATGAGCCCATCCATATGGCTTTGCCCCAGGGTACGAATGACCATTATATGGTCAGCACCGTGCCAGGCAGCCATTCTCATCCGCCTTATGTCATCTTCGAACCTTCCTGAAGCTATTTCTGAGGTTATGACAGGGTCCGGTTGCGGGTCTATGTTCCCAAAATAATGAGCGGCTGGTAAGGGGACACTGTTCTTAAGAGGCTCAGAGATCTGGTCGTATTCAAAATGCCCAACTTTGGTGGCTTTGGGAAGCGCTTTTCTCCAGCTCCAGCCCCTTCTCCTTGGGCGGTAATGCTCTAAATCTTTCAGTATTTCCTCTACTCTGAGCTTTTCATTTGGTTTTAATGTCATTCTTTCACCCCCTTGAAGAGCCTTTCAACGATCTCCCAATGCTTTCCAGAGGCCAGTTCTTTACCGGTATCGAGGATGGGCTTTTTCAATTCGGAGGCCACTTTGTAAACAACATGGCCAGCACCCTTCCCCAATAACCCAAGGTCAAAGACTTTTTCCACAATGGCCTTTGCTTCGAGACTATTGAACCCCATCCTGAGTAAGACGGAACGTTCTATTGACGGGCTGGTATGGGTTTTTGAAAGTTCTATCAAAGGATCGACTATCCTTTCAGCGAGTTCCCAGAAATATCTATCAAGCTCTTCATCGGTCATCTTCTGAAGATGCTTGCTTCTTTGTAAAAAATCGTCTTTTCTTGTTTCAGCCATTCTTCAGTACCTCCTTGAACATCTCCATGATTTTATCTTCTCGGAGTCGCAAGTCTGCAGAAATGAATTCCAAATCTTCAGCCGTTAACTCGCGATGGCCTCTTTTTGCGAGTTCCTTCAGATAAGATTTGCGTAATTTGTCAAGTGGTAACTCTCTCGCACGGATTTGTTCGGGTTTTTCTGGAATGACGATCCGCTTTCCGGGTTTATCAAGAGCGAGGGGATCACCTCTGAGGACTTCAACGCCATTTTCAATGGCAAAGGAAAGTTGAGCACTTGGTAGCTTTCCAGCACCGGTATATTCAGTTTCCTGGACCACTACAATGGCATCCTCTGGTAATTCTCTTGCAAGGCTTATAGCCGCTGTCAACGAGGTGTTTCCCGCTGGTCCGCGCTGCATTCCCTCAAGCCGTGCCAGCATTTCCGTGACATAAAAAACCTCCCCTTGGCTTACAAGCAGGTATTTGTCCATGTATCGCAGGGCTCTGGCGGCATTTCTCGGGACATCTGATCTATCCGGATATACCGCAAAGGGGATCCCAAATCCAGTATGGCCAGTTGTAAAGGATTTCCTGTTGAAGTCCTTATCGCTGGCCATATGCAAGCCACTAAGGTTTACACTGGCCCCAACAACTTTTGTGTCATGTGCACCAGCTTTACGCAACCCTCTGGCTGTTCCCGTGAGGTTACCACCTCCAGCATGCGTAACGACGACATAGTCCGGGTCTTTTCCAGTAATGCTTCTGCATTGCTTCGAAAGTTCATAACCCAGTGTCTCGACTCCGGCTATTCCATATGGAGTGTACAACGAAGCGTTGAAAAAGCCCGTTTCTTCAAGCAAAAGCAAAAAATAGTAAAAGAGCTCTGGCCCGACGGAGAGCTGGACCACCTCAGCACCATAGGCTTCACATGCCCTTCCCTTTTCCAGTATCTCTGGTTGACCTATGCCACGGCTATCAAAGGTTTCCTGAACGACTATGCACTTCAGCCCTCTCTTAGACGCCTGGGATGCTACCGCAGCGCCATAATTCCCGCTGGTTGCTGCGATGACCCCTTTATAACCCAGTTCTTTTGCTTTATGAACGCTTATTGAAGCCCGCCTATCTTTGAAACTCCCTGAAGGGTTAGCAGCTTCGTCTTTCAGAAATACTCTGGCTCCCTTTCCGGGAGCTGATATATGCCTGATGAGCTTTGTAATATTTTTTAGCTCGATCAAAGGAGTGTTACCAACACCTGTTTCTCGCTGTATTTTTTCGACCTCTTCCAGGGTATATCCAATTTCCTCCATCATTCTTTCGTAATCGAAAGCTATATCAGTTATCCTGTACCTGTCATAATCTATGCCCACCGAGGCCTTCATTATTTCGTTTCGACGCGCCATTACTGCCCTGTATGATCTGTCTTTCATTTTTCTTCACCCTCGTTCAGGGAATCAGCCAGCTGAGAGAATTCCCGGTCGATTTCTGCAAGAACGGGAACGTGCTTTCCAAAATTATGGGTGTACGTTGGCTCAATGGCAATGAGCCTGCCCACAACTTTCCTTCCGGCAACTGTCTCAATACTGACAAGATCGCCCACGCTGGCCTCTTCATCTATGAGATAGCCCTTGACCCTCATCACCAGAGGTACCAATTTGGTGTCCTCTGGCACCTGAGGGGCACGTTCCTCAGGGTTCAGAACAACTTTATGGATCTGAACCCATTGGCCTTTCTTTGCTTTCAAAGCAATCACCCCTTTATTTCTCTGAAGAGAGCACTTGGCACAGGAAGATCTAGCATCGTCAAGAGTCCTGGATCCGCTTCAACAACATGGGGAATCATGTTAGTAGCCACTGCCATCGTTCCCTTTCCACCGGGGATTTCGGGTTTTATACTCATGTGAATATCCGGATCACCGTAGATATCTATGTAGTCGCCCGTTTCAACGTTTTCAGCTTCAGGGTGTATCTGCTGAGGGTGAATGAGTTCAATGACTTTCCTTTTGCCAATATAGCCCCGACCGATGTGCCTGCACCCGGCAACCATCCCGGGTTTTACATGGACAACGGGTGTCTTCCTTTCAGTATTGGAAATGATAGGCTCTCTGACTTCCTCAATTCTCGTCAGTTCCCATCCAAGGGCATCGGCGATCATCCTGATGGATTGTTGGAAGCCTATGTGACCAACGATAGTCCCCTTCTTCAGACCTTCGGCGAATTCTTCGGGGGTTGTTCCAACACCCTGCGTTTCCATAACGGTTTTTCCAAATGGCGAGAGATCGTTAACCCTGCGTGCTTCGATCCTATCAACGTCGAGACATGCACCGCTGAGGGTTACAATGAGCAGGTCCAGGACAAAACCGGGATTGATGCCTGTACCAAGGATTGACACCCCATTTTTCAAGGCGATGCTGTTGATAATTTCAGACTCTTCCGGATGGGAATAAAAAGGATATGCCATTTCTTCAGCGATTGTAATCATATCCACATGATGCTTGGCAACTATCTTGATTTTTGGCAGGATCTCCTTAACAAAGGAATTCGTTGCTATCACTGCGATATCAGGTTCGGTTTCCTCAATGGCAAGTTCAATATCACTGTAAACTTTGCAACCATATTCCCTATCTCCAATGGCAATTCCCACATCTTTGTCAAACATTTGAGCGTTGCGCTCCACAGCACCAACCAGCCTCAGTTCCTCTTTTCCCACGACATTCTTAGCAATGCCACTTCCCATGGCACCAAGACCCCATACAAGAACTCTGTAAGCCATTCTTTTTCCCTCCTGTATTCATTTTGCACTTCAGTTAAATAATAGCAAAAAAAAGAGCCGTTATCTAACGGCACTATCCTTGAAAGAAGTTGCTAAAATTCCTTTATCGCAAAACTTCCCGAGTATATTAGTTTATGCATAATTACCCACTTGGCAATAACTGTTTTAAACCTCAAAGGCTACTCTATTTACTTCTTCCATGGATGTTATTCCTTCGACAACTTTTAATATACCATCTTCATATAAAGTCATCATACCCGCTTCTCTTGCGGCTCTCTCAATTTCAAAATCGGAAGAGTTCCTCACGATCAGTTTCCGCAGGTTATCATCCACTATCAGCACCTCATGAATCGCAGTTCTTCCTCTGTATCCCGTTCCACGGCATTCGGTACAGCCTGAGCCTGATACAAATTCAAAAAATTCCTTTCTGTCTGGAAATAATTTCTGAGCGACCTTCATGCCATCATCCCTGAGAGGAATCTTTACCTTGCAGTTGTCGCACAGCTTCCTAACGAGTCTCTGCCCTACAACACCAATCAATGAAGCACCCAGCAGATAGGCATCAACCCCCATGTTTATCAACCTTGATACCGCCCCTGCCGCGCTATTGGTATGAATGGTAGAAAAAACAAGATGCCCCGTCAGAGATGCTTCGATAGCCAGCTGCGCTGTTTCCCTATCTCTGATTTCACCAACCATGATGATATCCGGGTCCTGGCGCAAAAACGATCTCAAATATCTTGCAAAGGTCATCCCTATTTCAGAATTG
>Ga0190334_1000087_pt1 | contig 43928 bp, 65 predicted proteins | sample 48720478_MG_FD_161270 | JGI IMG/M metagenome (GOLD analysis project Ga0190334, IMG submission 161270) | Hydrothermal vent sediment bacterial communities from Southern Trench, Guaymas Basin, Mexico - 4872-04-7-8_MG | ecosystem: Environmental > Aquatic > Marine > Hydrothermal vents > Sediment ... | reverse complement strand
CCCCAATAAATACCTTGCCCTTCGGTGCTCGATAAAGCACACGAGCATCCTCGGGAATGTTCTGTAGGTTACCACTGCCGTATGGCAGAATAATGCTCTTGCTAGAGCTCCAGCGACCACCAAACGACGTTCCTGCTATATTATAGCAAGTGTGCACCTTTCCTTCAGGGCTGACGGTGATGTCCACAAAAGATGATTTCTTTTTAGCAACAGCTCGCCGTTCGAGGATGAGCCCAGGAACTGGGTGCACCTTTGTAAGCCTTTTCAAGGCCTGCTCATCTGTTGTAACCTTACGTTCTTGTTCTTTGGACTTGCGTCGCTTGAACTGCAACGGCAAACCGAGGTCAACGTAGAGCAGACGTTTCACCTGCTCTGGCGAGTTGAAATTTATTTCACGGCCGCAAGCAGCAACAAGCTTCTCGTCGAGCTCCTTGAGCTGTTTTTTGCACTCCTTGAGGAGCGCATCACGCTTCTCAAGGTCAATGTCTATGCCTCGCAGCTGCATGTAAATGGCAAGCTCGAGCTGCCTCATCTCCATATCAAAGATGTGCTGTTGACCAGCATTCCGAATTTCCCGTTCCAGAATTGGAACAAGGGCGATTGTGGCAGCTGCATCCTGGGCATTGTAAAGCCCCATGTCCCTGCTGGAATAGGGCTTCCAGACAGGAATGTCCAGACAGATACTTGCGAGATAGCCAAGGTCTCTCGGCAATTCAGGCCACACAACGTGGGCTGCGAGCAGTGTGTCCATATACATCTTCCTCGGGAAGATGTGGTAGCGATACCACAGCATAGCTGCGTCATACACAGCGTTGTGCATCACAATTGGACAGCGTTCGCATAGGCGAGCTACTGCTGACCAGATAGCGATTTCATCTCGTTCGGGCCACTTTGGATACTTGCCATCCAGCAACTGGATGGAAATAGCAAAGTTTGGGTCAGCCGATAGACCAATCCACGAGACGTGAGCCTTTGTGGCCTCGAGGTCAAGAGCCACAGGGCCTTCAGCATTGTCGCAGAAATCTATGAATTCTTGCAGGGTTGGACGAGTCTGGAAGACCCGCTTGTCTTCTGGGATTTGTGGAAACTTACTGTGGTGAAGTGCCTTACGCATGTCCAGGATGAACGTTGTTGCCAGTTCCCACTCGTAGTTCACTTTCTGTGGATGCCAAGTTGCAAGGACTTTCTGTCCCTTCACAAGTGTAGACTCCATAATATAGCCTCTATACGAGGCTATGCCCGTCTTGCCCGTCAGGGCCCACAGGGCGGTTCGTCCGAGAGCAACGACAATGTTCGGGCGATACAGGTCAATCTCCTCCTTAAGGAGATTGACCCACTCAACAAGTTGAGGCTTCGGCTTGGTGCAGGATGCATCGTAGAAATAATATCTTATTTCGTTGGCAGGTGGCCTCTCCCGAGCTACATTTGCGATGAGGCATTCTGCTCGGTTTATCCCTGCATATGATAGCAGGGAGTTGAGTGTCTTTCCCGCCCGTCCCACAAAGGGCCGTCCCGTCATGTCCTCTTCCTTCCCTGGGGCTTCGCCGACCAGCATGATATTGGCAGTCGGCGGACCCTCTGTGGGGACAAAGGTCATGATTTCACCTCCTTTGACAGGGCCTCGAGGGCAGCAGCATATGCCGTCTTATCTATCTCACAGCCGACAGGCCGCATTTTCAATGACAGGGCTGCACGGAAAGTACTACCGCTTCCAGCGAAGGGGTCGCAGACAACACTGTTGGGCATTACCGTCCGCTGAATAAGCTCCCGCAGGAGCTCGACAGGCTTCTCCGTCGGATGAATGCGTTTGCTTGGCTCAACAGGTGGGACCTGTATCCAATCAGGGCGTCCTCGCATAACGAGCTCGCTGTCTGGCCTGCGACAATAGAGTATCATGTCGTAGCAGCTGGCTGGCCAGCACTTCGGTGCGTTGCACTGGCCTACGGCTCGCTTGACCCATATAATGGGTCGGACGTGAGGGAGCCAGCCTACGGCTTCAAAGATTAGCCTGACGGCATGAAAATGCTCAGGGCACACGAATATCCAGGCGTGAGCCGTGCTCTTGCAGAAGCGGAAGCTCTCACGTGCAAGCACGGTGTAAAGCTCGAAAGCCTTGTCAGGCCTATCGGTGAACTTGTAGCCAGCTGTGCTGACACCACCAGTCTCCTGACCTACGCTTGTGGCGATTTCATCTATGTTAATACCGTAAGGCGGGTCTGTCAGCAGCAGGTCGACAGACCTGTCTGGCACAGTCGGCATCCACTCCCTTGCATCCGCAAGGTGCAAATCCCACTCCGAGCGGGCTTGGCGAGCGAGCTCGGCTCGCCGCAAGGCGACGTCGATGCTCTTCGCTGCCCGCTTGATAGCGGACTTCTTCTTGAGCTTTGCAAGCTCAGGAAACGTTTCCACAGCTTCCGCTATCTGGATGTGCTCGATGACCTTAGCTCGGCTGACGCCAAGGCTTTCGGCTGTCTTGTCAAGTGTCCACCCACCTTCTCGGCCACTCTGTGACTCGCCATAAAGCTTTTGCTTTATGCTGTGAAGGTCTCGTATGGCGAGAGCCTCCTCAGCGGGAGTGAGATTCTCCCGCTGCAGGTTCTCCTCGAGCTCGATTTCACGCAAGACCAGCGGGTCGACCGCATCTATATAGATGCAGCGGACCTTCCGCTGGCCCATCTTGCATGCCGCCAAGCGACGACCGCCTGCGACGAGTCGCATGTCACGAGTGACGATGATGGGGACAAACTGCCCGTATTTCTCTATAGAGCGGAGAAGTTTCTTCAGCTTCCGCTGGTCAACCTCCTTCCGATACCTCGGAAGGTCTTCGTCAAGGACGACGTTGTCGGGGTCGACCTCAAAGATTTCTCCTTCATTGAAGTAAGACATCCTGTCTACCTCCAAGAAAAGTCAAATTTTGACGTTCTAGCTTCGTCTAACAATAGATGTCACGTGGCCGCAGTCAGCACAGCGAAACAGCTCGATTGCAATGAGCTCTTCACGCCCAGTGTGCGATAGCACCGCGGAAACCTTCTTCAGGACGAAGACAGTTGTGAAATAAGTGCTTCCGCACTCGGGGCACTCCACGCTCGGACACTTTGACAGGTCAACCCTGACAGGTTGGCCTATGGCCTGCGGGCCGTGCCCTCCGTTGCCATTACCACCTTTCTTCATCTCTCTCCCTCCCGCTTTCGGTGATGGCAGAGCTGTCTTCCTTCATCAGCTCACGAGCGAAGCTCGAGAAGGCAGCAGCGGCTTCGCCATCAAGGTAGACCTTGAAGGTCTGTCCCCTGCGAATGACCACGATTTCCTCGTGCTCCAACAACTTATCCGTTAGCCACATGACCAACCTCTTGGTCTTCTTGTTCTCCTCCATCCAGTCTTTGAAGATTCTCATGGCAGCTTCGACACCCTCATTCAAGAGCAGACTTTCGTCCTTGTTCCAATAGGATAGCACATTTCTCAGACGTTCTCGCAAAGTCTTGTCGTTCATGGCTAGCCTCCCTTAAGTGATGCTAGGTCACTCAGTCTGATACCGACCTTCTTGAGAAGCGCCCTCTCCTCCTTGGAGAGAAGAGGGCTCCGTTTTGGCTTCACAGTCGAAAGGTCTTTTTCGCGCTGGCCCCGATAGGAGCGGATAAACTGCTCCCGCTCCTCTGGGGTCATTTCCATGAAAGGCTTGTGCATCTCAAGAAGTTTCACTTCCCTTCTCCGACAGCAGTCATCCTGCGGATTTCATTAGACACTGTCCCCTCGTATTCACGAATGCCGACTTGCACGTCTACATGCAAGCCAATCCATTCGCCGTTGCGGATGCCCTCGGCAATCTTCTCTGGTGTGGACATATCCACTCCCATAGCATCGCAGAAGCGACGGAGCATGTTGATTTTGGCCTGACGCTTTGTCATCCTGCCGTCACGAGTGAGCTCGTTCTCATCCCCTTCTCGGGGCAAGAAGTTACGGTAGTAGAGAATACTCCCGTCAATAGGGGTTTCACCGTCGCTCTTAACCCCGCCATTCTCATTCAACGTTATCTGCCATACGACTGCGTTCTGGTCAGGGTCATATGACACTGCTGTTATGTGCCCGTGATATGTGCCTTGAGGCACCAAGGGTTCGGGCTTGAATTCTTCTTCTACGTCAAAGCTCCCTGGGATGTAGACTTCTTCCATTACTTTTGTCCTCCTTTCTCAATGTATTTCATAATCTCCTGCCAGTCATTAGGAACAAAATCTGGCAGGCGGTGCTCTTTGCCTGACAAAATTGAGCGGGCCTTCGCCAGGCCTATTGGCACAGTTTGCAAATACCACTGTGTGACGCTCTTCTCTCGACGAGTCGTTGCGTAGTAGACTTCGTCGAAGTAGCCTGGGACCTTTTCAGACAACTGGCCCGTCAGCAACGGACCGATGTCTATGATGGCCCCAGTTGACTCGTCACGCTTGATGTCAATGTGCGAGAGCACAATGACATTTGCTGGCAACGATACAATCTGCCGCAGCTTGCCCTCCACCAGGTTGCGAACCATCTGGTAGTGGACATTCCAGATTGGTCCGCCAGTCGGCGACCGCTTGGGGTCAAGCATGAGGGCTCGTTCCATTGCAAGGTCTGTCATGGTCGTTGTGCTGTCCACAACAACCGTCTTATACTTGCAGTCCTTGCGAAGCTGCAGCAAATCCTTTTCAAACTTAACCCAGCTCTGCCAATTCATGTCATAGGTCTCGTAGTCGAAGTCCTTGCCAGCATACGTAAGTATGTGGCCGTCGAAGTCGAAAACAAACCCAGGAGTGGGAGCACTTGCTGCGAAAGTGCTCTTTCCTGTTCCATACGAGCCGATGACCATTATCTTCAGGTGCTGGGTGTTGGCCTTAACATCCTTCGCACTTGGCATACATGGCCTCCTTCATGTTGCTTATCCGCTTAAGCGTTGGCTCAAGATAGTCTCGAGTTGTGCGGATAAACCCTGGAATTTCCGCTTCCTTGTCCTGCAACTCGTCAAGCGACAAGTGTCGCTCACAGAGAGGTGCGTAGCAGCACCTGCCAAAGCGGTAGCAACTGTCAAACTGCATCGGCCAGCACTGACGTGCTTCGCACTGGGCGATTTGTTCCGCTGTCAAAGTGAAGCTTTGCCTCCACGCCTCGAGGTCACTGTCGGTAAAGACCATCGGGACACGTCTGAAGGCAATTGTCTGTTTTCCCCATGTGCCATCTGCCTTGCGACGACAAGACACTTGGTGGATTACCACCAGACAGCCTTGAACTTCCAACCCCATTGCTTTTGCAGCGTAAGTGTAGCCCATTATCTGGGCTGAGCGATTGAGGCGCTCGGCAACGAGGGCAGCCGACTGCCCAGTCGTCTTGTGTTCTACAACGAAGGGAATGCCGTCAAGCACAGCTCGCATGTCTATACGACCGAAGAAGCCGAGGTCGTCGCCGACCTCGACAAAGAACGACTGCTCTGTGGCCTTCACCTCGAGAGAGCCAACGTCAGTCTGCTGGAACTCATCAATATACGCTAGCAGGGCTTCGCCTGCTGTGTCCAGCGTGCGATAGTCCTCCTCCCATTCAGGATGGACTTGCGTCTCTAGCTCCCAGATGGCTTTGCCGTAGGCCAGAGCTTGCTGCACAGCTTCACTGAGCTTCGCTCCTGCCTTGACAGCACTGTAATAGCCCTCCATCACGGCATGCCACGTGCTGCCATAACGCAGGGCATTGCTGCCTTGCAGAGGGCGTAGTCCGCAGATGCAGGACAAGAAATACTTCCTTGGACAGGAGGCAAACGCCTCCCGTCCTGAATTATCAAGCTGCATCATAAGTTAATACCCACTTTTGCGAGAGCGTCGATGATGGCTTGACGTTCGTCGTCCTCAAGGCCAGCCAAGCGACGCTCCAACTCGGCTTTGCTGAGCTTCGGAGCAGCTGCTCTCTTGGCAGTCCACTCGCCACCCTTGAGGGTTTCCCAGCGACGCTGGATGGCCTCACTGGCATCCTCGCCGTCACGACCTGCAGCGGCATCGCCCAACACCTGACTGAGTCCGTGTATCATGAGCTTACGCTGGATGTCAGGCGAAAGCTCATCTACGCTGTAAAAGCCACTTTGCCCTGTGCTTACAACAGTAATCTCAACACCGTTGTCCTTCGGGACTTTGTCCAGTTTCTTCACACTCATCCTGAACCTCCTTCAATGAAATTAAACCTCCCTCTACGAGGAGGTCAAATATAAGCTGGGACATTGACTTACCAGCTAAAGCCGCAGCAATCTTTAGCTGGGTCTTTGTCCCTGCTGGCCATCTAAAGTGGAAATCTTCATATGTGTCCATTTGTCCATTTGTATAACATACCTTTTTCAAGGTGTCAACCCCTAAATTTACAAGGTTGACACCTAAGTGCCTACCTGAGCCGTCTAACGACCAGTGTGCAGCCCCTTTCTAAGGGGATGAGCTTCATCTGGCCCACTTTCAGTGGAAGGACGTTGTCCTCCCTGACACCCAGCACACCAAGGTGTGACATGTCGCACATCCTTTTCAAGGAAATCCTTGGCTGATGGGCGATGCAATCGCCGTGAGGCGACACAATTTTGCTGCACAGCAGCATAGCCCTAGAGTTACAAGAAAAGTCAAATTTTGACCTTTTTGCTGGCATTACCGCTCCTCCTTGAGCCTCTTGAGAATGTCCTCACGACACTGGTTGTAGCCGTCCACGAAGCCTTCGTGGTAGGCAGCATCCAGATTGTCCTCAAAGTCACCCGCTCTCTTCTGTGCCAGATACTCTTTGTCCTTGTGCTTCTCCTCTGGAATGAGTGAGCGGACAAAGCACAAGCGGGCTTCTGCCAATGTTCTTAATCTTGGTCTCATAATCATTGCCCCTCCTTAAGCATTCTATAAGGCTTTCTGGCGACAGCACTATGTCTCCTCCTTACATTGACAGTTGACGACCAAGTGCCCAAACTCGACGGCGTATTTCCACGAGGTGCACCATACCAGCCCCCGACGCAGGAAACCGAGATACTTACGCCCGTAATATATATTTACTTCAATAGGCGAGTATGACAGCGGTGCTCGGCCAACTGGTCTGTAAAGCTCGTCTGTGAAGACAAGACTCGTCCAGCTCTCTTGAACGTGGATACAAAGCTTTCCTGGCATCTACCTCACCTCCTTTCTTTTCAGAAACGTCAAATTTTGACGTTTCAGCTGTTTATCCATCTGATGATAACCCATCCTGCCAGCCACACAGCTATCAGGAAACCAAAGAACTCAATCATCGTCTTCCTCCCGCGGGAGGTCATCTAACCATCTCCTGATGAGGAGACGGAGCTTCTTGCTGACCTCCAAAATGTCTTCAACCTCTTGGTCTGCAGCTTCTTCAACATTGCTTTCCTGTTCACACTCAGCCATCTTGACCTCCTGTGTCTATAGCGTTCTCCCTGTCCAGCCACTCATCCACAAGTGCCTTGTATTCCTTTGCCCAGGACTCCAAGTCTTCTGGTGGTGTGAAGGATATCAGCCCACGGAGCAGGAGGGAAACCTTCCTGCAGAGCGTCCGCCAAGCACTTTCTGTATGCACTAGGTAATGGAGAAGCTTCCGACGGTGTTCACAGGCAAACTTGAAAGCCTCGGCTACACTCCCGGGCGAGAGCCTCTCGAAGTCAGTAGTATTTGTCACTACCTGATGCATGCTCTTGCCCCGTAGTGGTGCTGTGAACACCGTCTTCACGAACCACTCACATGGAACATCTGGTCCCCGCAGGGCGGTGACGTAGTCCCATGCAGCGACTTCTCGTCCTGCTGCGAGCAGCTCCTGCACAATTTGCTTCCACTCTTTATCTCGGTTTTTCATTTATCAAATCCTCCTTCCGAAGGACATTCGTCCTCCGCTTCTTCAATGAGCCTCTCGTAAGAGAGGCGTATCTGGCGACGTTCTTCCGAACTGACGTTCAGGTTAGCAATATATTGCCAGAAAGCTCGCCAATACGCTGACAGCTCCCTGAAGGGACGTTCATTCATCTCGGTTCCTCCTCCTTTGGGCCATGCTCGTCCTCAGCCGAGCCGAGGATTTCCTCTATCTGCTCCGCCGTCAGGCCATCTTGCATGGCTGTGCGACGCAGCCTCTCATGACTTGATAAAGCCATGCGGACAATACTGCCATCGGCAGCACGTTTGAAAGCCACTGTTGGTGAGAGTGGCTCTCGTCGCAAGGCGACGAAGAAACGACGCTTTATAAGCGTTACACGAATGCTGATACTTTCAGCGTCGGCCTGGTCGGGATACTCGTCTCGGAGCTTTAACAAGCGATTGCGGAGGCGGGTGGCCTCCGCCTTTGAGGCAGCAGGGAGCAGGAGTTCCTCCCCAGATTGTAGGGACAAGGCTTCGCAGAACCAGTCTTTAAGCATCGCTGGCCTCCTTCAGTAATTTGAGAGTAGTTTTCAGCTGGAGCAGCATGACCTCTGCGGCTTCCAGCCACTCACCCCAAGTGCGAGACCATCTGACATTTGGCCAAGCGTTCAAAGCCAGAGGGTCATTACACTGGCCAAACACAACTCGCAGAGGACAGCCATTGCACGGAACATCGGAGTAGTGGAGGAAGTGCTCGCAGAGCGGACAGTCCTCTGAATACCAGCTCTCACCAATCTCAATCTCCATATAGTGATAGTCTGTTATCCACTCTGGGTCCTGCTGCTTGACCCACTCTATCATTCTCTCCCAGTGGTCTGCGGACTGCTGAGTTGCTTGGATAGCCTCTTTAGTGACTTTCATCTTCGCCCTCCCGTCTTCCTGCTTCAGCCATGCGGGCTCGGATGGCAAGCTCGAGAAACCGCTCGCTCAAAGTCTTTGCCATCTGCTGCAAGGTGTATTCTGCAAGCAGGACGGTGAAGAGGGCTTTTTCTCGCTCGTCGAAGACCTTCCAGATGTGGAGGACGCTTTCCACGTGCTTGCTCCGTAGCTGTTTGCCCTCTTGCATGAGAGTCTTCCCAAATGCGGTTGTCGCTTCTGCAACAGCATAAAAAGCTTCCTCTCCAATACCAAGAGCCTCAGATGTCTTCTGTCTAGTGTGGTCTATAGCTGGCAACCTCTCTGGAAAGGTTGCCACAACCTCTTCTACCCCTTCGGGAGGCAGAAGGTCAAGAGCCTTTTGCAAGGCCTGTTCCAGCCCTTTTCTACTTAAATTGCTTAAATCCATCATTGTAAATCCTCCTTTCTTTTGCTGTTAAGCGAAACTGCCCGTCCTGTTCCCGCAGTGTGGACACCAAATTGGCCCACCTTTACTGCAATGACAATCAGCAACTTTGGTGCTCTTTCCGCACCACTGGCAGGTAACCCTGCCGTCTTTTATTTTTGATTTGAAAATTGCCCATTCTCCCCTAAGTGCCTGTGCAAATCCGCACTCGGTTGAACTGTGTAGTTTACAGACAGAACATGGCCAGCCTTCTTTGCCCACGTCTTTTATCGTCCTCTTAGGCAAGTTATTCTTTATCTCTGGGTCTCCTTCGAAGCATGGGAACCTCAACAGCCTTAACCTACTCCATATCTTGCTCTTCATCGCAAATCCTCCTCCTCTCTACTTGCTCGCCTGCCTCTTCCTTCGGAGGGTCTTCCACGTCACAGCGTGGACAGACCCAAATGTTCTCTGCGTAAATGTAGTGGAGCGGTGCTCCGCATTCTGGGCATCTGTTGTCTTCCACTGCAAATCCTCCTTTCTTTGTCGTTAGACCTCCTTCCTTTTAAGCCATTAGGCCGTGCCTACAAATCCCTCCTCAACCCTTGCTGAGGTAGGCAAGGGAAGGAGGTGCTGAGGAGGGCAAACTCAGCACGGCCGTTGGCATCACTGTGCTAGAGTGTTCAGGAGCTCCTCTATGTAGTCTGCTGTTTCTTGCTTGATGCCATCAGGCAGAGTATACATACCAGAGCTTGCTGTCAGGTCATATATCAAATCTTCCTTTGTGTATTCAGGGTCTTCTGGCATTGGGTGCTCCTTCATGTAGTTCTCGACGTCTTCCCTTGTAATTGGAAGATACTCAGGGTCTACTGCGGTGCTCAGCGTGTCTTCATATGCCACCCAGCATCTCCTTATTTTAATCATCTTCCCCTCCTTTCTTTGTCATTGCCTTGGTAATGCCAAGGCGTATAGCCTCGACGGTTGCAAAGTCCCAGTCGTAGAGCTTGGCGTCCCGCTCGAGGTTCGCAAGAGCTGTTGCTGTGTCCTTGTTGTGATGCACTGTCATCAGAAAGTTCTCAACGGCCAGCCGTCTGGCCTTCGGCCGAGCGGCCACAATTTCCTTTATTTCCTCAACGGTTAGTTCTCTAAGTGGCATGGTTAGACCTCCCTCTTGATGCTCATCGAGACTGTCACAGTGCCCGAACGACGGGTCTCACCTGAGCTAATGTCGTAACTGATGAAGCCACGAGCGGAGCTGCCCTCAACAGTGTATGTGAGTTTCACTCCTCTGATGGTTACATCCCCTCTCTTGACCTGTATTACATCATCCAGGCAGTCCTGAACAAACCGAGCAATGTGCTGTATTATGTCTTTGTCCCTAAGTTTCCCCATGTCGCTAGACCTCCTTCACTTTTGTGAGAAGCTTCTCGATGAGCTCCTCTTTCGAGAGCTGAAGCAACCGCTCCCTGCATTGCGAGCAGGTTGCTCGCAACTCCTCTTTGACCTTGTCAGGACGAAAGCCTTCGAGAGGCACTTTTGCACCCTCGAGAGCGTCGCCTTCGCCGTTAGGCCTCATCTCCCAAGCCTCCTGTTGGACAGCGCCACACAGTTTGCACTGGTATCTAATCAAGAGATTATACGGCTCAGGGCAACTCTTGCGAGGTCTTGATGACCTTGGTCTCTTGATTGTTATCTCAATCCCAAGTGCCTGCAAAATGTCAAGGTCTTCGGGGCTCAGCCCCTCGGCTCTTTCTTCTTCAATTGTTATCTTCATGCTGCACCTCCCGTTGGCCTCAGAGAGACCTCTAAGTTTTCTGGGTCACCTCCGACCTTCTTTATTTCCAGTTGTAGCTCCTTCCCAGCCTCAGTTACGATGATTATTCTCCGTGGGTAGACCTTCAAGTCTCCCACCTCTGTGTAGTCTGGGTGAATCTTGATGTCCACCAGTTCGGGTGATGGCAAGAGCAGAGTAACGTGGTCTTTAGTTTCTTGGGGAAGCTCGCTCCAAGGCTTTCCCAAGATGTCGCTGGACAGGTTTTCCAGAAACGGATTGCGATTTCTCTCCTCGGGAGACATACTGTCCCACAGATGACTTGTTGCTACCTTTGTCCTCATGCTTGCACCTCCTACAGTTTTTATTATGTCCATTTGGACATGATACCATTATAACACACCGTGTTATTTTGTCAATAGCCGTAAATGTCCATAAAATGGACAAAATTTGCTATTGACCTTGCCGCTAGGCCAGAAAGGTCAAAATTTGACATTATTTCTTGCTCTCGGCCAAGATGGCCTCGATCTCCTCAGCCGACAGGCCATCAGCCTGCATTTGCTTACGCAGCTTTGCGAGACGCAAGTCCACCTCCTCTCTGGAGCCATCGGGCTTCACTTTGAAGCACTTGTATGTGCACTTGCGAAGCACCACGTAGTGTCTACCCTGCTGAGCACGCATCGAGATGACGAGGTCATACTCGCCCTTGAACTTCTTGAGAAAACGCCAGATTCTCATCTTGAGAGCTTCCTGCTCACCTTTCGAGCCTACTTCTACCCAGAGGGACTCGTCCTCTTCTAGGGAGTAGACCTTCTCTACGAGTTGCGGAACGTCCAGCATAGCTTTCTCCTCCTTTCTTAATGTTATGTAATAACGTAACACGGTTTTGGTGTCATGTCAAACCACGTATAACGCCAATACATTAAACGATAAACATCCGTGGGTGTTTGTGTGGGTATATTTTTGACCTTTCTGGCAGCTATGCTGCTGGCCGCTTTCAGCAGCTGTGCTGAAGGCCAGCTTTTTGCTTTATTGTTTTTATTTATTTTTATATATTTTTTTTCTTTGAAAAGAGAAAAGCTGAGAAAAGGAAGCTGGGCAAAACCCTCTGGCGAGAACCCAGAAACGTCAAAAATATACATAGAGAAACACCCCATGGTGTGCAACGTTTAACGTTTTGGCGTTACACGTTACAAAACGTCAAATTTTGACAATTCTGACGGTGGCCGATAGGCTTGACAAACTAGCAAAACGGAGTTATGGTTATGGCATCATGCAATTGCATGAAATAAATTTTAGGAGGCTTAGCAATGACAAAAAAGGAAGACGTAAAGGTAACGGTGGACGTTGATAACATGGTTATCAAATTTAATGGTTATGGTATGGAACGAACTTACGATTTGACGGTGCTAAACGAGGATATTAAACAGCGGTTATTGTGTCATGGTGCTAATCAAAAATTACGGGATAGCTACAGCGGAGACCGTTCTAATTGGTATGAACATACGGACGCCGTATGGGATGCACTAACTAGCGGTCAATGGGAACGCAAGGCCGAAGGCAAACTAACAAAACTGCAAAAATTGGCCGAAAGCGGGGTTTTTAGTAAAAAGCAGATAGAAGCTTTGAAAAAGGCGGGACTATTGAAATAGCACGGAGTGCTTGACAAGCTACAACCTGCACGGGGCGCGGCCTTCACGGCCTGCGCCCCTTTCTTTTTGCCCAGATGCTGTGCATCCAGGCGAAGCCCCCTAAGCCCCCAAGGGCATCCCGCCTGATGATAGACATAGTCCAAAATTCTCCACGACCAAAATTTCAACCAGCACAGCTGGTTGCTACGCAGGCTGCAAACGCAGCACTCGGCTATGCTGGAAATGTTCCGAATGAACATTTGTCCATTTACGCATTGACTCGCGCCAATGGCGTGGTATAATGTTATCATGGGACGGCCTAAGAAAAAACTTGATGAAGAGGCCATATTAGACCTTGTAGAGCGAGGTCTTCCGCAGAAAGAGGTTGCTGAAGAGCTTGGTGTTAGCACGCCAACGCTAGCAAAGCGGATAGCTGACCTTCGGGAGAAGCAAGGCCTTCTGCTGAAATACCGTGCATTGCAGAGCTTGCAGCTCACCGAGCTGCAGTGCAGAGTGCTAGAGGCTATAACGCCTGAGAAAATCGAAGAGGCCCCACTTCGGGACCTCGTCCTTGCATATAAAGTTCTGAAAGACAAGGAGCAATCTATTGAAGGACTGCCGTCGGACATCAAAGGTCTCGTTGGCTACCTGGTCGAGCTTGAAAAGAGCAAGCTTGACAGCGAAACTAGCGATGCTGATATCATTGATGTTACTCCTGGCAATGGAGATGGGAGCGATGCCAGAGACGAAAGTCACGTTGACAAGACTATTAACTAACAAAGCTGGCACGTTTGGCGTGTTGGCTGTGAACGGAGTGGTCAAGCTCATCACGCTTGAACCGCCAAAGGCGATTGTGCCACCTGGGCAATACAAGCTTCGCTTGCGGTGGTCACCACGCTTCAAGCGTAAGCTCTTTGAGGTCGCAGATGTGCCAGGACACACAGATGTGCTGATTCATCCAGGAAACACAATCAAAGACACCAAAGGTTGCATTCTTGTTGGATTGAGAAAGGAGGGCGGAGCCGTGCTTCAGAGCCGAAAGGCTCTCGAAGAGCTTCACCGTCTTCTAGGCGACAGCTCTGCTGTCTTGGAGGTGCGGAATGCGTGGCCTTAATCCCGTTGTGCTAGAACGCTTGCGTTCTTGGCAGGACAATCCGTTGAGGTTTGTGCAAGAGTGCTTCAAATGGCCGAAAGACCAAGGGCCGACATTCCAACAGAAGGAAGCCCTTCAGGCAATAGCTTTCAGGAAGCGGGTTAGCATTCGAAGCGGCCATGGTTGTGGAAAGAGCGCCGCTGCGGTGTGGATAGCCTTATGGTTCATGAGCACAAGGGCATACGCCAAAGTGGCTGTCACAGGGCCGACAGGTCGGCAGCTATACGATATATTCTGGGCCGAGCTGGCCAAGTGGTTCAGGCGGTCACGCCTGCAGGACGAGTTTGTCATGCAGAAAGGGAAATTCTTCTATAAGGCTGCACCCGAAGACTGGTGGATAAGGCTGATAAGCCCACGGGTAAAAGCCACGAAGGAAGAGCAGGCGGAAACACTTGCTGGTCTTCACGGTGACCATCTCCTTATCATCGTAGATGAGGCCAGTGGTGTGCATGACCCTGTATTCGTGCCTCTGGAAGGGGCACTGACAAGGCCCGACAACAAAGTTTTGTTGATTGGAAATATGACGAAGTCTTCTGGATATTTCTACGACACGCATTTTCACGCTGCTATCAAGCGGAAATGGGTGCATTTGCACTGGAACAGCGAGAAGTCACCTTTGGTGACGAAGGAAACCGTAGAATACTTCAGGGACAAATATGGTGAAGATAGCAGCGTTTATGCTGTGCGTATAAAAGGTGACCCTCCGCTCACAGATGAGCGGGCTCTCATTCCGCTGGAATGGAGTCGCCAATGCATTGGCAACGAAATTGAAGTTGCTGACGACGAGCCACTCTACTTGAGTGTGGACATCGCCAGATATGGCGACGACGTCTCCGTGGTAATGCCTCGCAGAGGCCTCAAGGTCTATGAGTGGGATGTCTTCAAGGACATGAATACGATATCGCTGGCAGGAAACATCCTGCAAATGTATACAGAGCGTGATGCTAGCGGCGTTATTCTTGACGAAATCGGAGTCGGAGCGGGCGTCGTAGACTGGCTTGAGAAGCATGGAATGGTCAACTGCTACGGAGTAAACGTGTGCTGGAAATCTAGCGATGTCAGTCGCTATCACAGATTACGGGATGAGCTGTGGTGGACGGTGCGGGAGAAGTGCATGAGAGGACTTTACTCATTTCCTCCGACAGAGGAGTCGGAGACGCTGTGCGACGAGTTGGCTTCACCAAAGTATGACTTCAATGCCCAAGGGGGCATCGTTGTTGAGAGCAAGAAAAAGATGCGAGCTCGTGGTGTCGGAAGCCCGAATAGGGCTGATGCCCTTGTTCTGAGCGAATACATTAACAGTGTAGCTCACAGAGTGTGGCCCACAAAGAAGACCTACAGGTCTTCCAGAAAGTATTACACAGTAGGTGGGGAACATGCTTGGATGGTGACATAGATGAGCAGGATAGTGGCAGAGAACGAAAATTGGCGAATTAGGCAGGCAGAGAATGACAATTACGCCCTTACCTGTGGGAAGGGTCACTTCACGTTCTATATAAAGGGACGGGACGAGAAGCTCGTGTTCTATAACGCACTCGTGTCGGCGAAAGCTGAGATGAAGGACGTAGTCTTTCTGACGTTTGGTGGCTGGTTTGCGTTGTGGCTGACAGTAGAAGACGTGGATTTTCTGCTGGAAAATCTGCCGATGACAGAGGCGGAAAAAGAAGCAAGCACGGAGGTGAGCACGGAAGTGCAAAGCTCCGAGGAGGTAACGATACAGTGATAAAGTCAAAATTTGATGTTTCTGGTGTGTTGAGAGCATGGATTGTTGTGCTAGCGTTTATGTTGTCTGCTTTGCTTCCGATAGTCAGTGCTGTAGTTCATACTTACATTATTATTCCAGAAGCTACGGCAATGGATTTTGTGGCTCGGTGGGATTGTGACTGTCCTGGCTGGGAAACTAAATTTGTCTTATATTTAAAGAATCCTGATGATACATGGACACAAATACAGGAGTTTACCTCTAAATGCAGTGATGGTGAAACAGGCATGAAGGATTTTGAAGAGGCTTTTACTTATGATGTTATCTCAGTTGGACAAAATTACACATTTGGTTTAAGCGCGAAGAATGCAGATAATGAAAGTGGCAAAACTGAGGTAACAATCTATATTCCCTATCCAGTGCCTGAAGTTCCTCAAAGCTTCCAAGTGGAGGTGCAATAATGCCTGCTGAGTTGCTTATAAAGGCTTGTGATGCAGTTCATCAAAACGAGGTAAAAGACCTGCGGGGTTGTTATAAAAAAGGCTATGTAGTTGTAATTAGACCTGCTGGGCATAAATGGGGTAAAGAGGAACTAAACAAAGAAAAGTTCTATATTGTCCGAGTTAAGGATGCTGAGCCTGAAGATTTGGTTCATCTTCTTGATTTTCATAAAATAATTGTTGGCTCTAGGTATCATGCTACATCAGATAAACTTGGCGTTCTTGTTACAAGCACAGACAAAGACACTGCACAAAGTGAATGCCTGAAAAAGTGCAGGTTAATTGTTCAAGAGTTAAGCCACTTTGGAATAACGGTAAATGAAGCAGACTACAGTATCAGAGTTGAAGAAGAAACAGAAGTTCATACTGTAGCCAGAAGGCGATATAAGATTGATGTTAGTGGAATAGAGGATAGTTTAAAGAAAGGCATAATTGAGGTAAGTGCAAAAGATTTAAAAATCATTGACCAGAGACAATAATGGCGACTGAGAATATTAAAATAGTTGACCCTGATAACGGGACAGGAACAGATTATACTTCTCTTGCTGCTTGGGAAGCAGGAGAGGAGAAAGATTTACAACAGGCTGATGAAATAGCCGTTGCCAAGTGTAGATGCACGGGTGGAAGTGCAGATACTGATGCTGTGGTTATTGATGGTAGCTGGAATACGGATGAAACTCGTTACATTAAAATCTGGACTGACCCAAGTGAAAATTATAGGCATAATGGGAAGTGGAATGAGAGTAAGTATAGGCTGGTGTCTGACCCCAATATAATAGATATTTTAGAGGGTGAGGTCTATATAGAGGGGATACAGGTCGGTATAACAGGTTCTAATTGGGGACATGCTATCAGAGTTGATAATACTATTTCTGGCGCAGTTTATATAAGCCAAAATGTAATTAAAAGCCTTTCTACTAGTGCCTCAGATTGGAGGTCAGGGATTACTGTTGGAGCTACTACTAAGATATGGAATAATGTAGTATATGATATAAATCAGTATAGTAGTGATAGAGGTATTGGAATATTAGCTTCTGGATGCACAGGTTATATATATAATAATACAGTATGTAACTGTTCTTATGGTTATCATCGGGCTAATGGTGTTGCAGTCGTTAAGAATAGCATTGCTCAAGACTGCACAGATGGTTTTTATGGCAGTTTTGATGGTGCTTCAGATTATAATATTTCAGACATCTCTGGTGACGCTCCAGGTGCTAATAGTAAAACTTGCAATGTTTCCTTTGTTGATGAAGCCAACGATGATTTTCATTTAAGTTCAACTGATACTTGTGCAAAGGACTCAGGTGTAGATTTATCCTCCGACCCAAACCTAGCCTTTTCAGATGACATAGATGGTGAAACTAGAAGTGGAACTTGGGATATTGGAGCAGATGAGTATGTGGCAGCTGGAGGCTTAATCAAAATAATGGACGAGACAGTTTCTATATCTGAAGGAATATTAAGAAGACTAAGGTCAAATAGAATTATAAACGAGACAATATCAATTGCTGAAGCATTATCTCGTAGAGCATTCTCAGCCAGAATCATAGATGAAGCATTGAGCATAACCGAAGCAGTGCTTAGGCGATTAAGAGCTATAAGGATAATTAGTGAGACTGTATCCATATCTGAAAGCCTAGTAAGAAGATTGCGGTCAGTAAGAGTAATCAACGAGACAGTTGGTATAACAGAGGACTTTGTTCGTTCATGCGTTAGCACAGTAGTTAAAATCATGGACGAGACTGTGTCTATAACTGAAACTCTAGTAAGACGGTTATATTCAAAGAGGATAATGGATGAGACAGTATTAGTCTCTGAAGGAATTTTAAGGCATCTTCGTTCAGTTAGAACTATGGTAGAAAATATCTCCATAAGTGAAGTGTTAAATCGTAGAGGGTTTTTAACTAAAATAATCAACGAAACTGTGAATGTTACTGAGACCTTTGTTCGTTCTTGCATAGCAGGCATTGTTAAGATAATGAACGAGACGGTCTCTGTGACAGAGAGCCTGATGAGGAAATGTGTCAGTAGTAGGGTGATGCAGGAGACGCTGAACATCCTTGAGGCTCTGGGTAGAAGGTGTAGGATGTCGAGAGTGGCGACGGAAATGTTGTCTGTTGCAGAAGCAATGGGCAGAAGATGCAGAATGGTCAAAGTCTTGAATGAAGCTGTTAGCATTGTCGAGACAATGGTCCGCTCCTGCTTTGCTACGCTGGTAAAGATAATGAGCGAGACCGTGTCTGTTGAGGAAAGCCTGACGAAGGTCATGACCTTGATTGAAGTGGTGGCTGGCAAGATGAGCTTTAAGGCTCGTCGTGCGTCTGCGAGCTTCAAGAAGTTCGTGGCCAAGATAGGCTTTTCAAAGAGGGGAGGATGATGCTTAAGTCTTTGATTGAGAGAATACTTTATCTGACATGCAAGACAAGGATTATCATCAGGGATGATATTAACGGAGCTATAGGATATTATGTGCTTAGAGGGCTGAAGACAGAGAAGGATATTGGGGAAGAGAGCTATGTGACTACGATTCGACCAGACCAAGGATTAACACGGGTTAGAAGATTAGATAGAAGGGCTGCGAGGAATTGTTTCTATCTAAAACTTTTGACTGTGACGAGGAGGTTGAATGTTTAAGAAACTACTCAGAAGGTTCTTGCGTTATGTAAGGGAAAGAATGATAAGGGAGAAAGTTAACATTTCAGACAACATGATTGTTGTCTTCAAGTCTGAGAAAGGAGGGAAGAATGTTACTTCGTAAGAGAGTCAGGTTAGGCAAGTTCGGGGAGATTCTGGTCCCACTGAAAGTCGCAATTGATGAGCAGCTCGTTTTGCTCGCTGATGCTCTGGTTGTTCTTGTGAATGAGAAGACAGGGGCTCGTAGAATCGTTCCAGGGCGAAACATCGTCACTGACGAAGGCGATAAATATTACGCTCAAAAGGCTTGTGGCGAAACCCCAGATAACGATTTCAATTCTCTTTACTTGGCAACGGCGGGTCCTGACCCTGTTGGTAAGTCGGATAACTATGGCAGCTTTACCGTTGCTAGCGGCAGCGAAAAAGCTGTGGCTACAGGTTATCCCAAGACTAACGATAGCGATAGCGATAATGAAGGTGCTGGTGTTGATGTAATAACTTGGAAGTTTGAATATTCAACCAGTGATGGACCTTTTAGTAATATAACTCATTCGTTTATTTCAATAGCTGGTGCTAGTGGCACTGACCCGATACTGAATAGTTTTGTGTGGCCGTCTGCTTGGAACAAGGACGACTCGACTTCTTGCAAGATTTTTGCAAATCACACTGAGAACGGGACGTAAGGATGCCGATAGACTTAAGCTTCAATGTTACAGAGCGAAGCAGTGTAGTCATTGATGCTAGCTTCAAGGATGTGGATGGCTCGACCATCCCTGTAGGCTCGATTAAGTCCATAACGTGGACACTGAAAGATGTGTCCACAGGGACTGTTATAAACAACAGGGAGGATGAGTCCGTGACCCCTGGTAATCCCATCCATATCTTCTTGTCCGATGAGGACTTAGTGGTTATAAACAGGAAGAATGCGTCGGAGAAGAAGGAGCTGATAGTGCACGTGGTCTATGATAGTAAGTATAAAACGGACGCGACTCTTAACGAGACGTGTCTGTTTAAGGTTGCCAGACAGGCTTCTGGCTGAGGAGGTTAGTTATGAAGTTGGCAATTTTGTGTGCTGTTTTGTGTATCTTGCTTTTGGCGGGGTGTGCTGCTCGCATGAAGGGCTTCACTAAGAGCTACGATAAGTTTATGAAGCGGGCTGATAAGCTTGCTGCTGTGTTGTGCTCGCACAGCGAGTTCTCGGTCTGCTACTGGCAAGCAGCCTTGGGAGATGATATTAGCAAGATGCCTGCTGAGGCCATGGAAATCCTCAACGAGATTGAGCTGACGGTGAAAGGTAAAACGGTTGGTGAGTTAACGGAGTGCGAAAAGGGCAAGCTATTAGGCTTGTGGCAGCGGTTCACCTATCTGGTGGGTAAAGATGTTATCAAGAGAGTTGTGCCCTTCATGGTAAAGGCTGTTGGAGTGTTGTGATGGACGAAGTTTTCGTGAGAGCAATAGAATTTGTAAAACTGCTTAAGCAGTGGGTCCTAGAAGCTAGGACCAGATGTCACGAGACCGAAAGTCCTGCAGAATGTCGCAAGACTGCGGAGCAGCTCATTAAGCTGATAGAGAGGTTTGAGAAGTTAATGGAGTTAAGATGGGGTGTCAAAATTTGACGTTTCTTGGAGGCGGAGATGCAATCCGAGAAAGAATGGAGGGATTTTAAGATGTGGGCCTCGAAGGCCAAGAGTGAGGAGGCCCTTAAGGTAGTGGCCGCCTTGGTGTGGATTGTTCAAGACTTGAGAGATACGCTCAAGTTGCTAGACCAAAGACTTCATGCAATGGAGGAGAGATGTGGGAGACATCTTTGCAAGTGTGCTGGGTGTAGTAGTGAGCATTCTGCTCACCATACTATGCAGGGAAGTGGTGGCGACCAAGAAGATGGTCGCTAAAATGAATGCAGAACTTGCTGAGTATAAGGTGCTTGTAGAGCATCGTCTGACGAGACTGGAAGCGAAAGTTTTTAACAGGGTGTGTAAATGAACGAAGTTGCTGAAAGTGGGATAAAGCAGCATCGTCGAGGCGGAGCCTCGCAAGGCGAGGAGGAGCTCCTCGGGAAGTTGCAGGAGTGGCTGCGAGAGGCAGAACGCTCCACGCCTGAAATGAGGTGGCGTGAAGAAGCGGAAGAGGACTACGACTTCTACGCTGGGCGACAGGACAAGCCTGAGGTGCGACAGGCACTTATTGCACAGAAGCGTCCTGTCACAGTGTATAACGAAGTTAAGCCTCGGATAGACAAGCTTGTTGGCTTGGCGGCTCAGATACGGAGAACACCGAAGGTGTTCCCCGTAACAAAGGAAGATGAGCCTTTGGCTGAGCTGATAAACGGAGTGTTTAAGCACTTTCGCTATCACACAAAAGCCTCTCGGAGAGAGATGGAGTGCTTCGAGCATGCTGTGAAGAGTGGACGGAGTTTTCTTTACTTTTATGTGGACACAAGCAATCCTTTTGAACCGCAGATTAAGTGTAAGAGGCTACCAGGGCGAGACGTCCTGGTGGACCCAGATTGCTACGATTATGACGTAAATGAGGCGAGATATGTGTTCATATCTCGGTGGTTTACCGAGGAAGAAATTAAAGCGTATTGGGACAGATTTGATGCTGATGCCATCAGGATGTTTGACACTGACCTCAGCTACTATACGCCGACCTATTTCAATGAAAGCAAGAAATTGTATAGGCTCGTAGAGTGTTGGTATAAGAAACCCGAGAGGGCTGTCTGGTTTGTCAATCCGATAACAGGACGTCCTGAGCACTTGACGAGGGCTCAGTGGCGTGACTTTGTAAAACGGCTTCGGGAGGGTATCACTCTCCCTGATGGAAGAGTCTGGCGAGGCGACCCGCCAACAGCTGTTGAGAGTGTGATGCAAGTCCCTTATTATGCTATATTTTCTGGCAATGTGCTTCTTGAGCATGGAAGGTCGCCGTATAAGTGGCACGGCTATCCGATTGTGCTTTTCGGAGGCTATAAGGATGAAAATGAGAACAGGTATATGAGTGCAATTGAGATGATGAAAGACCCGCAAAGGGCCCTGAACACAATGCGGCGTCAGCTATCACACTTGTTACAAACTGCCCCAAAGGGTATCTTGATGCACGAGATAGATGCAATCCTCAATGTAGATGAGTATGACAAGCACAGCAGTGAGCCGAACTTCAGGCTTGTGCTCAACAGAGGTGGCCTTGGCCGTGTCAAGTTTAGTGAGCAACCACAGATAAGCCCGATTTATGGGCAGTTGGATGCTCAATACAGGCAGAGCATCGTAGATGTTAGCGGCATCCAAGATGTCTTGATGGGGAAGCAGACAGGAACCAGGGAGCCTGGTGTTACCGCAAGGATGCGACTTGAAAGCAATATAGCTGTGCTGTATATCCTGTTTGCAAATTTTAGGGATGCTAGGTTGCAAGGCGGAGAGCTTTTGCTCTCGCTCGTGCAGCAATACGTAACATATCCTATGGTAATACGGATGGAAGGAGCGAAGGGAGCACAGCTTGTTGAGATAAACACACAGTTGAACCCGCAGATTGAGGGCTTCAACGATATATCTGCAGGCAAGTTTGACTTGCGGATTGATGAGGAAGCTGAAGACGTGACAATGCGGAGAGAGATTGCGAATATGCTTATGGAATATGCTCATAATGCCCCAGATGCAATTCCACCCGAGATTATCCTTGAATATATGGATGTGCCCTTCACGGTGAAGGCACGGGTGCAGGAGTATAATAGGGCCAGGATTGAGCGAGAAATGATGCTCAGGATGGCCGAGATTAAGGCTAAGGAGGCTAAAGATGGCAGACGTAAAACAAACACCGCAAGGCGATGAAGACCCTAGGAACCTTGAGGGTGTGACCACCGACCCTGATGAGGGTAAAGGTGATGAAGGTGTTGTAGATGAGGGTCAAACACAGGAGCCCGAAGGGCAGGAAGGGAAAAAGCCCGAAGAGGGCGGCGAGTCCTCTGTTGAGGAGCTACTGGCACAACGTGACGCAGAAGTGCGGGAATTGAGAGCACTCTTGCGTGAGCAGAAGCGTGAGATGACCGAGCTCCGTATGCAGATGCAAGGCACTAGCAAAGCTCTGAAAGAGGCTGGTGTTCTTGATGAGGGAGAGGAAGATGAAGAGCAGAAGAGGCTGTTGCAACGGCAGGAAGCTCTGCGTGCACAGCAACTGGAGACCATGTTGGAGATGATGCGACTGAACCCAAAGTATGAGGATGTGGATGAAGTTGTCTCGCAAGAGCACTTCGACGACATGGTAGAAGCTATGGCTGAAGTATATGCTGAGCGGACTGGTGTGTCGAAGGGCGAAGCCGTGATGGCTGTCGAAGACTGGATTTGGAGTCAGCCAAATCCGTATAAGCTAATGTATGCACAGATAAAGCAATATCATCCAGACTATGCTAAGCAGCCACCGAAAGGTGGTGGCAGAGGGCCGAAAGAGCCTGCGAAAGCTCCGTCCAGCATACAAGGTATGGCTGGCGGAGGTGGTGCAGATGCAGCTGGGTGGACTGCAGCTAAAATTGATGCGTTACCCGAGGACGAGCTGAATAAAGTCCCTCGGGACATATATGCACTGTATTTGCAAGGAAAGCTGAAGTGAGGAGGAGATAGAAAATGGCAGAGACTGTATTTCTGACAAATGACCCGTTGACTAGGAAGCGTTGGGCAAAAGACCTTTTTGCTATATTGCTTCCAGCGACGGAAATCAACGACTTGGTCGGTAAAGACACGAAGTCTATTATCCAGCAAAGGAAAGAGCTCGCCAAGGGTGAGGGTGATACCATTACCTTCGGTATCCGTTTGCCTTTGCAGGGTGAAGGTGTTGTCGGGAGAGACCCGATTGAAGGAAAAGAGGAAGCGTTACGCTTCAGGCACTTCAAGTGCACGATTGAAGAACTCAATCATGCAGTGGAGACTGGCGGTCGGATGGAGGAACAGAGAGTTCCTTACAACCTGATGGAAGAAGGGCGTGATGCCTTACAGGAATGGTGGGCGGACAAACTGAGTGACATTGCATTTGCCCATCTGTGTGGCGATAGCTCATTCAGGGTTGCGGGCAAGACCCTAGGTCAAGACCCTGAAGACCCTGACGATGAGCACTGGCTCAAAGTGAATGATGTAGCTACCGAGGGTGCTATGACCAGTGCGGACGTGTTGGACTTGTCCTTCTTGGACAGGATGAAACAGCGTGCTGAGATGCCTGTCGGAGACAAGTGCTACAAAGTGCGTCCTCTTGTGATAAACGGCAAGAAGTATTATAGGGTCATCCTTCACACCTACGTGTTTGACGCTTTGCGTCAGAACACTAACGTAGGCCAGTGGGGTGACTTGATTAGAGCTGCTGGCAAGCTGCAGATTCCAAATGTGGAGATAGAATATAATGGAATGCTTATCAGCAAATCTGAGAGGATTAGGCAGGTCGTGAAAGACAGCACTGACCCACGGGCTGGAGTGTTTAGAAACATCCTGCTTGGATGTCAAGCGGGGGTGCTTGCCTGGGGCGGAGCTGGTGAGAGCAAGAGCACGACATTGTCGTTTGTGCCCTATCAAACTGATGCTAAGAGGTTCATGAACATAAGAGGCGGTGGAATTCTTGGCTTCAAAAAGACAAGGTTTGAAGGCCACGACTTCGGAGTGATTACTGGGTCTAGCTGGGGAGCACCATTATCGTAAGGGAGGTTCATTATGGCAACTGATTTATATACACACGCTTTTGCTGATAATCTGCGGCTGGCCAAAAGCAAGAGGCTGGCCGCCCCAGCCAACGGGACGTATAATCTCATTCGTTTGCCAAGATATGCGTTTGTAAAGCAGGTGTGGCTCTGGGTTGTTACAGCCTATTCGGCAGCAGGAGCTTCTGTGACAGTAGGCTTCATTGGAAACGGTGAAGCCGCAGACACTGACGCTTTCTTGACAAACACCGAGAGCGACCCCGATGCTGCTGGGATGAAGACGTCGCTTGGTGGCAGTGCTGCTTGTGCTGCTGGCAAGTATTTTGCGGACGGCTCTGGTGCAATTACCCTCACAACTAACAAGAGCACGGGTGATGCTGGTGTCGTCTATGTATTCGCAGACTATGTGGTGATTTACTAGGAGGAGGTAGAAGATGGCGGTATTAGATACTGATTTGAGAAGGACTGACGAGAGGCACTACAGGAGGGTCAACCCCTTCTGGGTGCAGAGCAGTCCTTTCGGTTATGAAAACACAAATGAGAAGGTGTTGCTGTTTGCTTTTCCAGCGGTGCTAGGGAATTATTTCTTGCATCAGTTTGTGCTAGAGGTTGAGATAGCATTTTCAGGTGGAACACCAACGATTGACATTGGGAAGTGCACTCTTGACGACCCTTCGGTCGACTTGACATACAGCAATCTCGACGAGGACTATTACATTGACAATACAGATGTAACAGAGGGCTCGGCTGGATACTATATGCCTGGCACGTCTTTAACAGAGGGAACGCCGAATACTGTGTCTGGAACAGTCTGGGCGAAAGCCCTTCGTGAGAACGATGTTGGAGCATTGATTGTCAAGGGTGCGGATACGGCTATGCCTGCGATTATCGCAACGCTGTCTAGTGGACTGACTGCTGGAAGGGCACGGTTGTATATGCTGGTGAGCAGGATTGGAGTGTAAATGTCAAAATTTGACTTTTCTGGTGATGTGTGATGAACCTGCAACAGCTTATTGACGAAGTGATTGTTGTGCTGGACGACGATAGCGATGACATCGTGTCTCGTATTCCTGACTGGATAAACGAGGCAATTGCGACTGCGGTTGAGCGGGCCGAAGTCCCTGGGTTTGGTGTCCTCAACAGCGTTGACACTGTGGTTGGGCAGGCTTACACGAGCCTGCCCTCGCAGTGCAGCCGTCTGCTGTATGTAGGTGATGGCGACGTGGAGCTCACGATAGTGACGCTTGAAGGGCTATTGGAGAGGTATCCAGGGATGGACGAGGAAGGTGATGTTGAAGTAGTAGCTGTTGATGGGGCAACGCTGTATTATCAGCCCATTCCTGCGGAAGCGCAGACATTGACTGTGCTGTATAGGCGGAAGCCAGCCACGCTCGTAGAACCTGACGATGTCCCTGAAGGAATACCTGAAATGCTACACCGAAAGGTGATTGTGCAGGGTGCTGCAGCAATTGGCTTTGGTCTTATCGAGGATGGTATCGAAGAGGGGAAGAAGGTTAATACAGCTGCAGCGATGATGCTCTACGAGCAGGGAATACATGAGCTACAGGCTTGGGTCGAACGACGGCGAGTCCACAGACCTAGGTCTATTTGGAGGTATTGATGGCTCTGGCGAGAGTGCTGCAAAGCCCGAGAGGGCTAGACAATCGGCATGACCCTGTTACGCTCTGCCGAGAGGGTGTTTGTTATCTGGCAGCGGCTTACAACGTAGATGTCGAGAGGCGGATATGCAGACGAAAGGGCTACCGAAAGGTCGTGGACCTTCCAGGGCACAGCCCTTATCCTTACTTCGGAGGATGTCTGTTTGTTTCCAACGGGAGGCTGATGCTGCTATCGCCAGATTACAGCTACGCTGTCCTGCGGACAGGACTACACGATAGTGCTATGAGCTATGCAACTGTGTTCAACAGAGTGTATTACAGCAACGGCTATGAGAACGGCTATGTTGAAAACGCTGAAAGCCACCCTTGGGAGGTAGGTGAGTATGTTGGGCCAGATACGACAAGAGTCTTCAGTGACCCTCCGACAGGACATATTCTGTGCCTGTGGAATGGGAGGATGTTCATAGCCGAAGGCTCGACACTCTGGTATAGCGAGCCGTTTGCATATCACGCTTACGACCTCGGTCGCAACTTTGTTCCTTTCTCTAGCAGGATACGGATGGTTATCGGCGTTGCTGATGGGATGTTCGTCAGCGATGAACATACGACATATGCCCTGGTGGGCAGCAGTCCCGAGGATTGGTTTGTCAGGAAGGTAGCAGGCTATCCCGCTGTGGAGGGCACAGCCCTTCATGTGGAGAGCAGTCGCATAGGCGACGGAAGTCTGCCTCCTGGCATATATGCCATGTGGATGAGTGCACGAGGCATCTGCCTCGGAGGCCTTAATGGCTACTTCAGGAACTTGACGGAAGAGCACATCAAGTGCCCTGCGGGCACTCGAGGGACTGCCCTTATCAGGGACGGAAGATATATAACAATTGTGTGGTAGGAGGAAGTTATGCTGAAACTAAGCACGGGATTGAAAAATAGTTTGCTCGGAAACGCCACTCTGAAAGGAACTTCGTTGGCCTATCACGATGGTGGAGCTGGGAATGACTACATCACAGACAGCGAGAATAGGTTCTTGGATGCGGGCTTCAAAGTTGGTGATAAAATCACAACTACTGGGTCCACGACTGGTGGTAATGACATGACAGATGTAGAAATACTGGCTGTTTCTGCAGGCAAGCTGGAGTTTGCCACAGGCACTGTGGCAGCGGAAGAAGCCTTCAACGAGAACACGGTCTTGAAAAGTAACAATGGAGGCTCTCTCGAAGAGCTTTTCAAGGACGCTGTTCTTGAGATATACAGTGGAAGTCAGCCAGCCGATGCAGATAGTGGTGAAACAGGCACGAAGCTTGTAAGAATCACGCTGAATAGCGGAGCTTTCACACCTGGTTCGCCAGACAACGGTCTTGAGTTCGAAGCTCCGATAAACGGAGTGATAGGGAAGAAGAGTGGTGATGTCTGGAGCGGAGTTGGCTTGGCCAACGGGACAGCTGGATGGTTTCGCCTGTATGACAACAAGTATCACACAGGCGACAACAAAGCTGCCGTTAGGCTCGATGGAGCTTGTGGTGTCGGAAGTGGGCAGCTGAAGCTGTCTAGCCTGACCATAAAAGAAGGTGTAACGATAACGATAGACAGTTTTGATATTGACATCAGAGGGGCTTCGTAATGGGTGTCTGGTGTAACGATGCTATGCTTGACACGGCATTGAACTGGCTCAAGAATGGAGCTGACAAGCTATGCTTGTGTAGTCAGCAACCTGCTTCCTATGCGGAAGCAACGTCCACGTATTGTCTTGGCTCGATAGCCATTGGCTCTGCCAATTTTGGAGAAATCGAAGATGGGCTTGTTTCGGGGAGACGCATAACGGTAAATGTGGCTGACGCCATTCCCGTAGGCACTACGGGTGTGCTCAACCACGTTGCTCTTGTGAGCGACATCTCGCAAGAGCTGCTGTATGTTGTCCCTTGTCCTGAAAGGGACGTTGCTCAGGGAAGTGAGGTAACGCTTGGCCAGTTCTATGTGGAACTGCGAGACCCAATTTCGGTGTAGGAGGTATGTTATGAAGATTGCTGCAACTGTGCGTGCCTTCTGGGAGTGGGAGTTGTGGAGGAACAACGTTCTGCTTGACCAGTGGGCATACTGCAATAAGATTGTGACACAGGGGCTGAATGCTTGGCTTGACATAATGTTTCACGGTGCTACGCAGGTGGGGACTTGGTATATTCTCATATTCGAGAACGATTACACGCCCACTTCAAGTGACACATATCAGAGCCCTGGATTCACGGAATGCACTGCATATGACGAGGCCACAAGGCCAGCGTTCAATGAAGGTGCTGCCAGTAATGGGACGATAAATAATTATAGTAACCCTGCGGTGTTCAGCATCAATGCGACGAAGACCATATATGGTGCGGCCCTTGTGAGCGACAGCACAAAGGGTGACAATAGTAGTGGACCATATATGTTCTCAGCGGCTAACTACGGTGAAGGCAAGCCTGTTGAAAACGGCGACACCTTGAAGGTGAAGCTTGCTATTACAGTGACAAGCACCACATAGTGGAGGTGACTTTTGGGAGCAGCTACTTGGAACCCTGCTGACAAGTCTGCTGGTATAGACCTCTATGACGGCGACCTGAGAGCCAAGAGGAATACTGAATATGGAAACAGTGACAGGTCCGTCAGGGCTAATGTCCACTTCTCTTCAGGGAAATGGTATTGGGAGTATTACATAAATGACCGCACTAACTCGTATCACTTCGGTATTGCCGAAGGCGACTGTGACTTGGAAAGTGGGCTTGGACGTGTAGAGGGAGAGAACAGTTATGGCTGGAGAGTTGTGGGTGGCGGGACAAGCAGTAACAATCGATTATATCATAACGGCGAAGAGCTTCAGGACTACAACCCTGGTGCTGACGATGGCGACATTGTCATGGTCGCTCTCGACCTTGACAATGGTAAGATATGGTATGGTGTTAATGGAGTTTGGTGTGAGAGTGGCAATCCCGAGACAGGAGCAAATCCAGCATTTAGTGGGATATCTGGGGATTTCTATCCAGCACTTAGCTTGCATTGGTATGACGAAGTAACAGCCATTTTCAAAGCAAGCGACTTCCACTATACGCCTCCGACAGGCTTTCAGCCTGTGACAGCTGCAGGGATAGTGCAAGTCATTGACCTTGCGGAAGGTGGCAGTGTAGGTGACGAGTTCTCTACCTCGATGGGTTACACTAAGACTGTTGAGGAAGAGGCTGCTGTATCAGATGAATACAAAGTCCCTGCACCTGCCTATATGACCTTCGCTGAAGCAGCAACTGTTGCGGAACGCTACGATGTTCCGAGTCCTGTGTATACGGAGGTCACCGAAGTATCTTCGGTAGAAGATGCTTATGCGGCCTTCAATCTGACAGCAACTGTGGTTGAGGAGGCTACTGGCCTTGACGAGTATGCCACGAACCTGGGGTTCACCACAGGCGAAGACCAGAGTCTTGTCGAAGACCACTGGGAGTTCATCGTTGAGCGGAAGGCTTCACCTGTCAACAGCTATATTGGGCATGTTGCTAGCTCTCCAACCACTGATGTCACGAAGGCCCCAATTACTGGGGACGCTACTGTAGACATTGTTGCTGACGTGGCAGGACTTGGCGGAGCTGTCCTGTCGGAAGGCATTGAGGTCTCTTGCAAAGCAACTGCTTCGCAGGTCGTTGTGGGGCAGGGTGTTGCATCTGCAGCACTTGGTGCAGAGGCTCTGGGTGCTGGCTTTGCGGAAGCAACTGCGGAAGTGAATGTTGACGCTACAGGCTGCGTGAGCACACTTGGCAGTGCTGTTGCGGAGCTGCTGTTAAGCGTGAGCGGCGAGGCCAGTGCAGAGATTAGAGGTCAGAGCGATGCAAGCATCGTTTCTCACGTTGATGCTGCCGGGCACAGTGATAGCGTTGCCGAAGGCCAAGTCGATGTGATTGTCGGGCTGAAAGCCATGGGAGTGGTTGGCAAGCTTGCTTGTGGCGAGTGCACATTGCGGCTTGCCACAGAGGGAAGCGGAGCTCCAGTGCCAACAGGCAAGGCCGAAGCCAGCCTTGGACTGGGGCTGCAAGCGTTCGCTAGAACAAATATTGGAGTATGTGTATTGAGGTATACAAGATAAAATGTCAAATTTTGATAATTCTTCGGAGGAATGCTGGGACAGGCTATGTCTGTCGATGAGTCTGCGGCGATTGGCCGTCAGCCAGTATGGCAATTTTAACTTTGACGGCCTTGTGGAGATGAATGGAGTTCCTCTTGCCTTTGGCAAGGATGGTATATATGTCCTTGAGGGTGATGACGACGATGGACAGCCTATACAAGCCCTGCTTGAATTCATGACAGACATGGGGTCTGAAAGACAGAAGAGGCTGCGGAGCTGCTATCTCGGCTGCGAAGCCGATGGTGACTTGCGGCTGGTGCTGCGGAACGATGAAGGGAATGTGCGAGAATATGTGTTTACACATAAGCCTATGCAGCACTCCGCTAGAGTAGCTGTGGGTAGAAGTGGTCGAGGACGATACTGGACATTTGCGATTGAGAATATAGATGGTCGTTACTTCTGTATTGACACGGTTGATGCTGTGGTGACCGTGATGCGGAGGAAACCGTGAAACAGCTGCCGAGGATTGTGCTGAAAGGTGATAGGCAAGCTGCGGAAGAGATGATAAGGGAAGGTGTGAGGCAGTTTGATGTTCTGCTTCAGCAAATGAAATTTGCTGGCTTGGAGCAAGATGTTCGTCGGGTGCGATACCTCGATGGGAGCGAGATTATATGCAAAAGTGTGTTTGGCGACAACACACTGGAGATATATGTCCCTTCTGAGGTGACGGAGAAAAAAGTGGAGTTTCCTCCGAGGGGAAGGTTCATAGTATTCTACAATGAGGACAACATCCTTATGGATGTTAGTGACGGGATAAAGATGACCAAGATAGGTTCTGTTGAGAGACCACTCATTGGCTGGCTCAACACAAGCATTGCTCTGGAAGACAGGGTTGTGGATGTTTGTTACTTGCAGGGGCGGTCCAATGACCCTTTCTATTACCAGGGTCTTTCGGAGTGGAGCAGGGAGAGCCTCTCTGTTAGGTCTGGTAATAGAGTTTGTTTGCAGACAGACATTGGTTATTCTGTTACTGCTCTAGGTCCTCAAAGTGTCCCCTGGTCATACACAGTCAGACACTCGAGAGAGTGGAACACTGTATGCGTTGCACAGATGTCGGGTGTGCAGATGGGTGCTAAGTGGACTTACGTCATTCGTGCAAGCAAATATGTGTGGGATGAAGATGAGTATAAGCTAGTTGACAATATCGAGAAGTATCTGCAGTGCGACGAGGAGAAGTATCCTTCAGATGCCTATCCAACTCATCTTCTGTATGTGGATGATGAATGGAGGGTGCTTTACAATGTGGGCTGGTATGTTGTCAGTAAGCAGCAATGTGTGTTCGAGAAGAGACGGCTGGATATTCACAGTGGGGAGGATGTGCTTGTTGCGACACATGGGAGTGGGCACACATCGGCTGATGTGCATAGGCACTGGCTAACAACTGAGGGAGCTGTGTCTGTAGAAAAGAATGTGATAGAGAAGTGTGAGGAGAGCGTAGAGGACCCCTGGTCTGTTACAGAGGTAGAGGGCGATTTTCTGGACCTGGACTCGAGGAGTCGTGTGGCTCGTCCTGAGTGCAATATGCAGCACTTCAACGGAGCTGAATACAGCCTCGAGTGGGAAATTGATGACTGCACTCTTGGTGGCTTCAGGGTAGTGGAGGATATTGACTACCAGCACCTATGGCAGTGGTGTCTTCAGTGTCTGAACCCCGAAGAATACATCCCGTGGAAGCGGATGTATAGGTTGTGGTTTACAGGACATTATACGTTCGACTGTAATTGCAGGCTCGAGTGGCCAGACGGAACAGGCTTGGTTGAGCTTCCTTGCCCAACGCCTTGTTGGCAAGCCTACGTCAATCGCAGGCATTACACTGAATGCTCTGGGGATGTGGAGTGGGAGTGGACTGGCAAGCTTGAGGACATTGATGGCTTCAGCTTCTCTGTGCAAGGCATCCCACAAAGGGGAGGTGCTGTGACTCACCTTCGTCCAGTGCAGATACCTTATAGACGGTTGGCCTTGCTTGCTGGAGTGAAGAAGCCGTTTTCCAAACCAAAGGCGTTCTTCGCCAAGAATGAGGACGTTGTAAAGGTGCTTGTCCATGAGGAAGACATAAGTGTTCTGGTAAACGACAAGGATGCAACTGGTGAATTTATCGCGGAGCTTGAGAGAGTCGTTGAGAAGCAGTTTGACCTCTCATCCCTCTTGGGGGTGTTTGCATATGTAGGAGGAAAGAATGAGCAAGGATTACCTAGCTGAGATAACATCACTGGTGGAGAGCAAATTCAGGAATGCAGAGGACTACGCAGATGCTACGTGGCAGTCCGCTGTCAATTACCTGAGTGACCTCTCCAGCATTGTGGCAGACTTTGATTTTAATCCTGTTGACCTAGACTTCTCGATAGAGCCTATCAGTGTGGGGTCGTATGACCCTGCAAGGCCGACCAGGCCAGACTTGGATGTGCAATTACCAGACGCTCCGCAGGCAGAAATACTGAGTAAGGTCTCGGTAGAGGACGTTGATGTCCCAGACATCGACTTCGTTGCTCCAGACGTTAGTCTGCCAGAGACGCCGCAGGTGTCTTGGCCGCAGGAGCCTGGCGAACCACCTGCGGTGGAGGATGTAGACGTTCCGTCGAAGCCTGACTATGAGCTTCCAGATGTGCCGTCGCTCGACGAAATCGTGCTGCCCGACGCACCAGAGGTGGATGTTCCGCAGATGGACGTTGACCTCCCATCTATTAACATAGAGACACCAAGTCTAATCTTTGATTATAGCGAAGCTATGCACAGCAGCGACCTCAACAATGCTCTAGCGTCGAAGCTGCTAAGTGGTGTCAGGGACGGGGCGACGGGTTTGCCTGCTGACGTCGAAGACGCTATCTGGCAACGAGCACGAGACCGTAACGCCCTGCGGAATGAGCAGATGTATCGGGAAGCCGAGAACTATTTTGCTTCTCGTGGCCACACGCTTCCACCAGGAGCATTAGCGGGACGCCTTGCACAGGTGCAGCGAGAAATTGCAAGGAGCGAGCAGCAGCTCAACTACGAGATTAGCATTGAGCAAGCTCGGCTTGCACAGCGGAATACACAGTTTATGATAACTGCTGCGCTGCAGTATGAGCAGCAAATAATGCAGTATGAAGATGGTATGGCCCGAAGGTCGCTGCAGGCAGCACAGTATGTGCAGCAAGCATCGTTAGACTTGTTTAGGGCGGAGATTGCGAAGCACCAGCTATTGCTGGAGCGATACCGCTCGGCGGCAGCTGTTTACGAGTCCAAGATTCGTGCAGGACTTGCTCTGCTAGAGCAATATAGGCTTCGCCTAATGGCGTCGCAACTGCAAGCTGATATACAAAGGACACAAGTCGAGCTATATAGGGCGCAAGTCGGTGCGTTGGAGACGCTGATGAGGCTGTATGCTGCAGAGATGGATGCAGCGAGACTGCGTCTTGATATTAGTCGTATGAGGCTGTTCGCCTTCGGCGAAAAGGTGCGTGTTTACACGTCTACGATTGCTGCTAACACTGCAAGATATAATGCCTATCAGGCTGCGATAGCGGGTGAAGCCACGAAAGTGCAGATGTATGGCGAGCAGGTCAGAGCATATCTTGGGAAGGTGGAGGCAGCCAGGGCGAAGAGCTCTATCAAGATAGCTGAGGCAGCAACGAAGTTGGATGCAAATCGGCTGAAGATAGAGAAGTATAGGGCTGACATCGACCAGTATCGAGCAAGGATTGCAAGCTTGCTCGGTGAGGTGGAGACAAAGGCAAGAGCCTATGGCTATGACGTCAGTATGTATGCTGCCGATGTTGGCCTTGCCAGGACAAAGATAGATGGTGACATAGCGAGCTATACAGCTCGAACCAGACATATTGATGCTACTGTGCGACAAGCACTTGCACAGGCGGAAATAAATCTCAATGCTGCACTGCGGTTGCACGAAGTGCAGGCAAATGCGGTGAAGGCTGGTGCTACAGTAACAGCACAGATGGCTGCATCTGCATTGTCGTCTGTAGCTGCAGGAGCGAACATGAGTTATAGAGGCGGGTATAGTGTTAGTCAAGCGACAGACATTGGCTACTATTATCACTATTATCCATAGGAGGATAAGATGATATTACCGTTTCCTTATCCGAGATGGTATGTAGAGAAGAGGATAGCGGAGGAGAGAAGGACGGCTAGAGCTCCTGTTGGTCATCCACGCTCTGGACACTTCGTGTCCGAAGAGGACCTCATGAAATGGTATGAGCAGAGGGAGGCTGCGAAAGAGGTTGCAGCACTGCAAGACCTTATAGAGCAAGCTGCTACTCGACGGGCTGCTCTGGAAGGCGAATATGGCCTGCGTAGACAGAGATTGATTGGAGAGCAGGCTGTGAAGGTTGCTGACATTGGCAGGATGGGCACTGTTGAGGCAGCACGGATAGGGGCAAGAGCCACAACCAGGGCTGCAAGACAGTCCGCCTTGGGGCAGATAGGAGTTGAGAGAGCCCGTGGTCAATGGCAGCGGGAGCTCATGCAGAGGCTCCTGGCGGAGGAGCGACCTCCTGAGACAGGACGCTCTCCTCGGGAGCGGATACAGAAGATAGTTGACAAATATCGCCAGATGGAGGGTGTCAACGAGTGGTTTCCGCCAACCTGCCCAGCAGGGACAGTATGGGACGAAGAGTATGGGATGTGTGTCCCTGAAGGAGGTTTGCCATGAGCAAGCAAATACGGAAGATGTATCGGGCGGCTGGACTGACACCGCCCAAAGGGAAGGGCATTCACACTGTTATGGCACACAGGTGTGTCATAGAATATCTGAAGAAGGGACTTTCCAAGAGCGAAGCATGGAAACGCTGTGTTGGTGCTCTTGGCAAGAAGGCTATTAAGCCTTCTCATAGAAGAACAGTGTAAAAGTCAAATTTTGACTTTTCTTGGAGGTGAAAATGGCTGTTGCACGACCAAGGAAAAAGAAATGGATACCGAAAGACCTTAAGGAGGGTGCTTTCACGAGATGGTGCGAAGCACAGGGCTATGGAGGCGTCACAGAAGCATGTATTGCGAAGGGCCTTGCAGCTGGAGGCACAATTGCTAAGCAAGCCAATCTGGCCAGGACGTTCCGTCGGATAGCCGAGAAGAGAAAGAAAGGGAGGGCATAGATGCCTGTTATAGCAAGACCGAGACCGCAAGGGTGGTATGGCCGAGTAGCGAGTTTCTTTGGCTTCGCAGAGCCATTCACACCTGTGCCCTTGATGACACACAGGCAGTTTGCAAGGGCAATATTGCCGCTGTTTGGCAAAGAAGTGGCCGAGCAAAGCACAAAAATCCCGCCCAGGGTGATGGCCCTAGTCAAGCGGATACCTAAGAGCGTAGTGCGGAGCGTAAAGAGGATAGAATACAAGAAGCACACACCTCGGACGCTCGGTAGAGGAGGAGAGATAGCACCGAGCTGGTGGGTCAAGGCTCTGCCCAAAGAAAAACAAGCAAAATATCTGGGGAGAGCAAGATATGTGAGGAGAGCCCCAATTATGCGGTTGTTCTGGGGAGGCAAATACGGACCTCAGTATGGGGCAAATCTGAAAACTCCGTTCCACGAGGTAGGACATGAGCTCGAATCTTTTCTGCTTCGTGATTGGAGGATAAAGAAGATGTTATGGGACTTCTTCAGGAAAGACCCTAGTGTTGTGAAGTTCCAGAGAGCAGCTGGCGTTTACGTGCCTGACCCTCACGAGGTGCTTGCGGAGACAGCTGCGAGACGAATCTTCAAGAAAGCTGGATGGGAGGAATACGGACGGGCCTACGACGTCGCTCCCGAATGGGCAAAGTGGGCCGTTGAAGAGGCCATCAAGAGAGCTGGAGGAGTGCCATGATAGATGTAGTATCATTGATGCTTGCAAAGAGGCGTGGTGAGCTGAGCAGGGAAGAACGAGTCAGGCGACTGCGAGAGCAGTATCTCGCTGACCCGACCAAGGCCCAGAAGCTCATTGCAGCTATAATGACGCAGCACATTCCTCCTGAGCGAAAGATACGGAAGAGGAAATATCCTACGGCGTTGGAAGCCGTAGAGGCTGCCATCCCACGAAGTGACCCTCGGCGAGGAATGGGACGAGCTATCTGGGAGACATATAATAAGATGATGGTCAACCCCGAGTTCAGGGACTATTCGCCACCTGAGCTAATTGCTGCAGCTCACGAAGTGGAGCTCGGCAAACGGCGAGAAGCCGTGCACGAGCACACATGGAAGCAGAAGCGAGGGACTTTCAGGAACTGGCCTGTTATCGGAGCAGAGCCTGTAGCTCCGCTACCTGACCAAGAAGCATGGGAGCAACAGCAGGCCAAGAGGCCACATACGCCTGCTGAGGTCAGCGCTCTAATCGGCGGAGGCTTCAGTCTTGCAGGACAACTGTTCCGCAGATGGCTTGCCAAGCGTGCAGTGGCTGCTGGTGCTGCAGCCGTTGTTCCAGAGGTCAGTGTTCCAGCTACACTGATAGCTGCAGGGATGGCTATCCCAGAATTCTATGTCTGGGACAAGCTCGAAGAGGCTATCCGCTCCACGGAGTGGGCAAAGAAGCATCCTCATCAAGCAACCGCAGCTACGCTAGCACTCGGGACAGGTCTTCTCGTCTTCGGACCGAGGATTGGTAAGCAAGCTGCCAGGGGTCTGTTTGGCAGGCTTGAAAAGGCCACAAGAGTGGCTGACGAGGCAGCCGAGAAAGTAGCTGTCAGTCCTACAGTTGAAAACCTGCTCAAGCATGACAGGGCAAAGAAGAAGCTCTTCGAGGAAGGCGAGCTCGCTGCTCGTGTTCTCGGACCACCAAGGGTGCGAGCTCCGCTGCTAGATATGCTGGCTGAAGCTATAGAGGCCAGACGGCCGAAGCTCCCTGTTCCATTAGAGCCGCCCAGAGGGCCATCAGGTCCTGTGCTGATATCGCCTTACGGCGTCAGCAAGACGGGACGCCCGTTTGCCAAGTATGCTTTCGCGGGTCCTGGCGAGGAGCCAAGACGTTACACGTTCAAGAACATCACAAACGTAGAGGAGGTCTTCAAGAAGATTGCTCAAGGCAAGAGCAAAGAAGAGGCCTTGCGGGAAGTTGGCAAAGCCGAGGCTCTGCTAAAGAAACAGGCTGAGCGGCCTCGCATCTCGAAGGAGGTGCGTTATGAGCTCAAGAGGATGGGCTACACATCGCAAGACATAAAGCAGATGACACCCGAGGGCGTGCGAGTTATCACACGCTTAGTGGAGGCAAAGAAGAAGGGTGAAGACATGGGCAAGGTCATGAAGGAGCTCGCTGACGTAGTCGGTGTGGAGAAGCCCAAGATTGAGCCGCCACCTGGTGCAAGCACCAAAGAGCTTTACGAGTGGGCAAAGGGCCTGTCGCCACAAGAGCGGTATGACCTCGTAGAGCGGGGCAAGCTGCCTCACAGCGTGGCGAAGAAGATAGCTGCGGAAGAGAAAGCAAAAGCGAAGCTGCCAGAGACAGAGCCCTCGTTAGAGCGTGAACCTACACCTGAAGAGCTCAAAGAGAGTGAGGAGTTCCTCCAGTCCCTTGGAAACATAGACGGAACGGTTCCTGGGCCTGACGGCAAGCTGAAGCCCGCCAAGGCTGCAGAGCACGCCCGAAAGCTCAAAGGAGCAGACAAGCTGCTGCTTGGGATTGTTGCAGCATCCACGTTAGTGCCACTGGCCGAGGTGCTCGGCCCGACGGAAGCTGAGGCTGCTGGACCAGAGGCCATGGTGACGGAACTTGCCGCAGCAGTTCTCAAGGGAGCTCGCCGAGAAGGTCCGAAGACCTTACAAAAGATGCTGAAAGCATTGCGTGAAGCACATATTATACCACCTCCGCAGACGGACCCTTTCACGCTACCAGAGCCGATGCGAGCAATCAGGCTCGTGCCGTCGTTAGACCTGATTCAGAAGAAGGCTAATATGCCTTTGCAGGGATTGGCAACACCACACAGCTATTTCTGGTATTACTTTGGCGTGAAAGAGGGACAAGAGCTGATGGCAAACCCTGCGGTTCAGTGGGCAAATGCTCAAACAGCAGCAATATACAACACGACTGTCGGTCAGAAGACGCTGCTTCGCATCTTGAACGAAATTCCTGGATACAAGAGCTCGGCCAACGAGCTCATCGAGGCAATGAGGCCGTTGATGCAGAAATACTACGAGCCGATGCAAATCCGAGGCTATCATGCGTATATGGCTGACAAGCTGAAGAAAGCTATTGACAAGGAGTGGGCAAGAGCTACCAAGCGAAAGCTTGTTGGCGAAGAGAAAGAGAAGGCTCTTAGCATAATCGAGGCTCTCGAAGAGCAGTATAGAGCTCATACCAGGGAGCTGGAGAAAACTGCCCACATTGTAGATGAATACCATGAGGCTTGGCGACGTATCGTCCAGCCGATGTCGCTGCAGCCCCAACACATTGGACTGCGGGTGTTTCTTGCAGCTGAGGACACAGCGGACTTCGTCCACTATCCTTGGTTGAAGGGACGGTTGAGCTTCGACGAGCAAGTAGCGGTCGCAAGGCTGAAAGCCATGATGGAGCATTATGGAGCTAGGCTGCTAGAAGCAGGAGAGGAGATTATTACGCATCGGCCTTACATGCATCATGCTCCACATCCAGACGCTAATTTTGAGCGAGTGGAGGAAGCTATAAAGCGTTTTGGCAGAGGTGTTGTTCCAACACCGCCGCTGGCAAGGATGTTCAGCCGTAAGGCAGGTTTCCTGCCGATGGTTCCAGACGCTGAGTATTGCACTACTCGGTATATACAGGACATCAACCTTCGGCTGGAAGCAATGAATTTCTGGCGGAAGGGCAAGCCTGATGGGTGGTGGGCTTTCCAGCAGGCCATAGAAGCCAATCCTGGGATAGCCCCCGAGGGGCTGGTGCGAGCATTCAGAGCTTTTGCTCGAGGCTTCAAGCCTGTTGAGTCAACGCCCTTGAACGACTTGTCCAATAAGTTGTATGCTTTCGAGGTAGCAAGGCTGCTCTGGATGAGCCCGTCAGTTGCACTGAAGCACCTTTTCAAAGTGCTCGCAGGCTACAGGACCTTCGGTCTCGAGGCTGTGAAGGCAACACCGAAGGCATTGGTGTCGACTGTGAAGGTCGCCATCAAGCGTCAAGGAGGCGAAGCCTGGCTGAAGAAGATGGGCTGGTCGCTGGACGTGATGGACGAAGCAGTTGAAGCCCTCACTGAGACAGGAAAACTATATCGTATGATAGCAGAGATATCTCCGTTCATGGCGACTGAAAGTCAGGCAGCAAAGCTGCTACGCAGGTTCAATGAAATGGGCTCGCTGCCTGTGTCTGCAGTGGAGCGTTTCGACAGGGCACTTAGCGTGGTAACAGCTTTGCGAATGGCTGCAAAGAAAGGAATGACACCGTGGCAGGCCACATATGGTGTCTTTGACACCATTTTGAAGGCCAATTTCTTGTCTGGGCCGCTGAACCCTGCATGGCTGCGAGACCCGAAAATCCGTCTTGTGATGACGTTCCAAGGAACGCCATACAAGATAATGGAACAACGGGCCATGCTGTATAGCAGGGCTGGCGGAGCCTTGCTCGAGGTTGTGAAACAGCTTGCGAAGGACATACGTAAGGGCGAGATGCGGTTCAAGTGGGCCATGATAAAAGACGCTCTTTCAAGAGAGCGGGACATCTTTGGGACGCCTGTGCTAAAGCAAGCTTTGACAGAGATGCTTCTCGTGGGAACAGCGATTGAAGTTGGGAAGCAGGCTTGGGATGTTGAGCTTGCTCACCATTTCTTGCACCCGCCCTTTGTGAGGGTGCACAGACGTGAAGTCGCAATTGGCGCTAGCCCGCTGGTGGGAGCCACTGTCAGAGCCTTGATGGCCCCTGAAGAAATAAAGGAAGAAGAGTTTATCGTTTCACGCTTCTTCAATGAGTGGTTTGGGAGGGCGAACAGAGGCTTGCCTCTCCCAGCCACTTTCGTGAAGCTCGCTCGCTTGAGCAAGGATGACATCCCCGAGATATATCGTGACAGACGGCTGGCATATCTATTCAGTGTCCCCACTCTCGAGTAGAGATAGCACCACAGGGTGAAAGGGAATTCCATCTTTTGTGAGCTCTTGGTATTTGACCAAGAGCTTCTTCCCCTTCAGCTCATCACGCCGCTTCCAGTAGTGGTCTCTTTGCACTTCCGTGAGACCAGAGCCAACACTAAAGATGCCGCCGTCGCCTTTGCATATGAAAGCACCGAGAGTGCCCTTCGGGATGCCATCTATGGTCTTCTCTTCTTTAACGCCGATTATCTCGTAGGTGTCGGTCTTCGATGGCTTCAGCTTCATGATGTTTGTGCTTCGCTTCTCCTCATAAAGAGCGTCCCTGTTTCTTACGATGATGCCTTCGTAGCCGTCGGCTAAAAACATATCAAGCAGCTCATGCACGTCTGTCAAGCTGAGAGCCTGAAAGGTGGGAACTATCCAGACACTAGGTGTGGCAAGATTGACTAGCAGAGCTAGTGTTGCAATACGCTGCTTCTGTGCTGTCCAAGGGACCTTGATATCAAAGATACTATATACTATCTGCGAGTAGTCAGGATGCAGGCTGTTCTGTCGTGAAACGATGCTCCGAATGTCCTGGAGCTTTTTACCAGGCACCCAGAGCTCACCGTCGAAGACACCCTCGTATTTCCAAGAGGTAAGCTCTTTGTTGATGTGTGGGACACTGACAATTTTGTTGCCTTGGCTTGACAGCAGCGTGACCTTGTCGTTCTCGCAAACTGCGAGACAGCGATTGCCGTTTATCTTTGGCTGGCAAAGCCACGGCTTTGGCCACTTGAAAAGCCTGCGTTCCTCAAAAGGAACAGCCAACATCACTCCCTTTCTCGTTCCCATCTTCCTTCCTCCCTGTTATATTTATATCCTATCTTACGTAAGCACACACAGAGTGCGTTTGCACTCACTCCACAATACATACTGAAAGCACGCATTGTCTTGAAGGTGCGAAGCACATCCTTGACCCCGCCGTATAAGGCGAAAGCCTCGGAAGCGAAACCGTGCGGAGCGTTACTGCGTCGCTTGTCTTTCAGCTTGATGCCGAGCTTCCGCAGGTTTGTCCTGATGCAGCCTGCTGAGAAGCCCCAGTACCTGACCATCCCAGCTACACCAATCGTCTTGTATTGGTGCTCCAAGATGGTCTTCATGTTCTCACCCAAGGTATTTACCACCACTTGCAGAAAAGTGTCTTCTGCCATTTGTTACCCCCTTACCACTAGGAAGGTCAGCATTAGCAGTGCTAATGCAATTAGCAAAGCTATAATGTCAAAATTTGACATTTCTCCCACCTCCCAGTGTTTCTGTTGTAGCGATAGCCCTTCTTGCGAAGATACTGACCGAGAGTGGTGCTGTGCACCTTGCAGACCGAGCTGAATCTCCCTACGGTCTGGAATCTGCGAAGCACATTTTCAATACCGCCGTATCTGGCAAAGGCTTCACAAGCGAGGCCGTGCGGAGCGTTATTGTAGAGCCTCGACTTCGTCCTAATGCCAAGCTCCCGCAGCCCCTTGCGAATGACCACTCCTGAGAAGCCCCAGTGCTTCTGCATCCAGGTTGAGCCTCGCTCTCGATACTGCTCTCGCAGCATCATCCTTGCAAGCTCCCTGTCACAGCCGTAAGTCATCATAACGTTCCAGAGGAACGACCCTCTGCACTGTTCAGCCACCGCCGAAGCAATGGCTGCCTTCAGCTTCTCGTATAGAGGTCCTCCGAGCGAGTCCACAAGAGCAAACAGCTCTTGTGCTTCCTTATCGGAGAGCCGCACCTCGAGTTTATTCCCTCGTCTGTCCCTTGGCATATCGCCCTCCCATTCTCAAGATTTCCTTGTATCCTCGCTTCAGTTGCCGATAGGCTTGTCGCCTGACATCTGCAATTAGCTGCCCACCAGCTAATTGGTAAGACCTGAAGCGGGGACTATACGTCCTGCCGTATATCTCTCGCCTCAGTTGCTTAGCAACTCTTCCATTCATTTCACCCTCCATAAACATACCAGATGTCGCCCGTTGGCTTCCCATCTGGCCCATTGTATACTCTCTTCACAAGACGCTGCCGTAAGACAGTGTCCATGACATTGTCAAACTTCTTGCTGTCAATGTCCCGCCAGACAAGACGCATGAGCTCCCGCTCTGTTATCCACTTCCGAGATTTGACAATCTCGACGACGAGGTTGACATCCGCAGCTACCAAGCTGCGGCCTACGGCTTTGAACACGTTGTGCATCTGGGTCTCCACCTCTTCGAGGTCTTGTAGCGAAGCTTCAATATGAGACCAGTCTACGACAAGGTCGTTCGACCTCGCTGCAGCATGAACGATTGCGAGCTTCAGCAAGTAGAGGGGCTTCCGCTCATACCAGCCATCAAAGACTGGGTCGGGGCACAGCTGTGCTGTTCTGTCGTAGTCGTTATACCACTCAATCCAGCGCCGCTTGCACTCAGGCGAGAACTCATAAGTTCCCGCTATGCGAGAGATAATATAGAGGTCGTTCTTGAGAGCCCTGCAAAGCTCTCGCTCCTCCTCGTCCTCGACGGGAATTGGAACAGGCTTTGCCCGCCGTGTGGCCCAGACAAATATGATTCTTGATGTCAGTCCACTGCCGATAGCACTGCTTGGCAGTGAGGATGCAATACTCTCAGGCGTTGTTGCAGCAAGAACATTGAGGAACACAGATGGGACGACGTTCGTCCCAGTATGTTTCGTCCGATACTTCCACGGGATTTCCTGGGCATCAAACAGGTCTGTTAGCATAACAATCATCTTTGTGTTGTCGCCCTTCTGGCCGAGAAAACTCTCGAACTCTTTCGAGGTGACCGTGAGGCTGCTATGCTGAAAGCGTGAGCCGTCTGGCATTTGCTCGTCAACTGCACTGTTTTCCAAATCTTGAATCAGCGCCTGCGGTGTGACCGCATCGGCACTCAGGATAACATCTGGTATCTCCGACAGAAACTTCACACCAAAGGAAATAGCTTGGCTCTTCCGAGCTGCACCTGGTGGTGCAACCAGCACAACATACATATTAGGATACACGTTTATCCTGCCAAGCGAAAGCTTCACTTTCTTGCGAAGCACAGCCGCAATCACAGACATAGCTACCCACCTGTGAAAGACTGTGGCACTTTCCGTGTTCTGCATATACCGAAGGTATGCTTCAACCCAGTCATTTAACATTCTCCCCATTGTTATTGTCTCCAGTCAATATCAAGTTCTTCCATATCACCCCAATACTCTCCAACCTTGAAGTCCACATCAATTATCATTGTCTCGTTGTTGACTGGGATTTCCCTTATCATATGTTCACGCATCAGGCGGATGCATCTATCAACCCTCTCAGGTTCGGCTGCTACATAGATTGCGTCGTGGAGCTGAATGCAAACATCAAACTCGCTGCCGTGAGCTTGGTAGAAGCTCTCTGCTGATATGTTGAGTAGGTCTCCGACTGAAGACTGCGGAATGTAGGCATATGCCTCTCGAAACAGAGCGTCGCCCCACCTTCCAAGGAAGCGGTGTCTTCGACCGAAGAGATTGATGAGCGTTCTGTCTTGGCGAAGCTGCTGCTGTATTCGCATGTGCCAGCTTTTCAAGAGATGGTTCTTCTCGTAGTAGCGGTCGAGCAGGGCTCGGGCCTGTGACAGTGTAACGCCAAGTTTCTCAGCCACTGTTGCGGGACCAGCAGCGTAGTTGCAGGCGTGGCGGAGCACCTTACCTACGCGTCTCTGGGCCTTTGTGACCTCGTTCATGGGTATTTCATACATTAGGCTTGCTGTATAGCGATGAATGTCATGCTCCCTCTTCCTCAAGGAAGGAGGCATTCCAAAGCTATCCTTGAACATCTTCATCAGAACGGTGTCAAGACACAAGTAGGCCACCACGACGGCTTCCGCTTGGACGTAGTCCGCCCCAATAAATACCTTGCCCTTCGGTGCTCGATAAAGCACACGAGCATCCTCGGGAATGTTCTGTAGGTTACCACTGCCGTATGGCAGAATAATGCTCTTGCTAGAGCTCCAGCGACCACCAAACGA
>Ga0190334_1000086_pt1 | contig 43954 bp, 32 predicted proteins | sample 48720478_MG_FD_161270 | JGI IMG/M metagenome (GOLD analysis project Ga0190334, IMG submission 161270) | Hydrothermal vent sediment bacterial communities from Southern Trench, Guaymas Basin, Mexico - 4872-04-7-8_MG | ecosystem: Environmental > Aquatic > Marine > Hydrothermal vents > Sediment ... | reverse complement strand
AATCCCTAATCTCAACCAAGCAAAGAATTGTTTTAGTTGTGCCTGCACTAAGCACGAGAGGGTTATTATTATTACAAGTAATATTAAGAATCTCTGGGTAAGCATTCGTAACATTCACAGTGGTACGCACACTATAATTCTCATAATTACTACTAGGACCCCAACTCGTAACAGGAATGCCTTTAAAACTAAAAAAAGCAATTAAGAATAGGGATATGATTAAGAGAATCCTTCTTCTCTGAGTTCTGATTAATAATCTCCTAACTACTTTTCTGAACCATGGTTCTCTCATAATACACACCAAAAGATTAGGGTTCTAGGACATAAAGATTCTTAGTTCCCTAGTTCTACGTAAAAGTAATATGTTGTTCCTGTTGAGCTTGTACGATTCTCAGCTACAATGGCCTGGAAGTCGTATCTGGTTCCATTAGCAAAGCCGTACTCATCATTGTTTATTATCGCAGCATAAAGGAAATTAGTGCCGTCATACAAGGCTACTTCTTGGAAGACTGCAGTAGGGCTGGGGGTTTGAGAAGTGTCATTCACCCAGGTAGCTATTGCTGGGCACGTGTTCTGTGTGATTGTATTAGTTCCTACATCGAAGCCTGTGTGGTTCGTGCTGTTAAAAGTGTTATTAATACTGTCTGTGTCAGAACCACTCATTCCAAACACGTTTTGTTCAGCTACCATCTCTGCATTACTAGCACAACTTATTGCACCATTACTCCAATTAATAGAGCTGCTCCTAGAGATGTATACTTCGCCTACAATAGAGGTTCCTGTTGGCCATTTATAGATACTGTAATTATTTGAGTTCTTTAACACGTATGTTCCTGTTACGTTTCCCACATATGCTTTCCAAGCATTATTCTGTTGCTCAAGGTCTAAAACCAGGGTTATGATTCTGCCTCCTGCGTCTGTCCTGCTACTTGGTGTTGTGGTTGGTCCTGTGTCAACACTAGGAGTCCCTGATATTGTTGCTCCTGAGGGAACTGCGTAGGCAAGGTATAATGATAAGCCACTTAGCAGTATTGTTAGTGCGAGATAAACAATTAAGAGCTTGGTTGTTTCTGCTAGTGGCTTATGTTTTATCATTATCCCTCACCTTTTTGTTTTATCCTTCTTAGTTTATCCCTCTAATTTTTTCCTTGCTTTGTCATACTATTTTCCTATCTATCCCTCATTTCTTCCTTTTTAGTCCAGTTCAATGTAAAAGTAGAGTGTTGTTGTGCCTGCAGCATCTGATTCTCCTACGAGTAATTGGAAGTCATGAGTGTTGCCATCAAAACCAGTTGTTGACTCATTGATCAGGGTTGTATAAACAGGGGTTCCGTTTCTGTCTGTGAGTAGTATCTGGTAGAACGCTGATGAGGATGGACCACTATTCACATATGTGTTTGTGCTGTTACAACCAGTGATGCCTGTTACTGTGCCGACATCAAAGCTTGGGTGGCTGTTGCTACTATAAGTACTTGCTATGTTATCAGCATCAGTGGCTGAGATTCCTAGTGATGATTCAATCGAAGAGATTTCTGAAGCGTTTGCACATCCGATTCCATCCCATTGCACAGTACTATCAGGAGAGGCGAATACTTCTCCTACTAAGGCGTTTAGTCCGGTCCAATCGTAGAACACATCACCATTAGCGTTCTCTAAGGTTATGTTTCCTGATATTTCTCCGTAGAATCCTGCCCAGTGTGTGGTTATTGCTTGTCCGGATATGTTGAGCTCTGTAACGTTTCCTGCTTGGACTGCTGTGCTTGCTGAGGATGAGTAGTTAGTCAGGTTTGCTCTGCTACTCTGACCTAGAGATATGCTTGTTGCTCCTTGAACTCCTAGAACAGAGGTTATCCCTGTGTATAACAGTCCTAGTAGTGTTAGGAGTAAAACTGCTTTTTTAAGATGGTTTTTGTGTTCCATTTTTGTTTTCACCTCTCGTGGTTTTTTTATTCGTTGATTTGTATCATCCTTTGTCCAACCCATTGGTTCTCTGGTTTAGGAGGTTGGAAGGATCATAAAGCACGTAGAACTCCGAGTTTTTTTTACCAAGGAGTTTCTTGAATTCTAGTTTTGTTTTTATGTGGAAGAAAACTGTTTTCGCGACTCCTTCAGGGTTTTTTATTAGAATTTTTCTTAGTTCTCTTTTTAGTTCTGTGTCGTCTGATATGATTAATAGGTTGATCTCATTAGGGTTTCCACGGTCAAAGAGTATTGCATCTATTCTAGGGAGGTGTTCTTCTATGTACCAGAATGCTTTTTCAAGGTAGTAATGAAGTTTGGGATTGTCAAGGAACCAGATTTTGAGTATGATTTTGTTGTATTCGCTTAGTTTTAAGAGTTTTTTCTCTACAAAGTCGTGTGTGCTTGCGATTAAGAAGGAGTGATTTCCAGCCAGAGAGTAGAGCAGTCTTGGCTGCCCTTTGTCTCTGTTGGAAATCCTTTTGCTTTGGACAAGACCGGCCATCTCTAGAAGTCGTAGTTGCTGGCTTATGTTTGCTACAGAGGTGTTTGATAGTTTTGCCAGCTGAAGTGGAGACTTACTTCCTGAAGATAGGATCTTCAGGATCTCCCATTTAGAGGCCGTAAACAAGGTTTCTTGTTCCATTTTTTTGTTTTTCTTATGCTTGCAACGGTGTTGATTATAAAAACACAATTCCCGTCGTTTTTATACGACAGGAATTGTTTAGAGGCTTCCAGTAGTGTTCCAATGTTTTTTGTTATCTGAGTATACTTTTTGGTATAATGAAATCTTAATATCCATACTTATATTTAAATGTTTCGGTTTTTAGTTAACTACTGTATTTAAACAAATTATGAATTAAGTAAATAAAGAAAACACACTAATTAATTAAAAACTGAATTAGAAGGTTAAAAAGCTTAAAAATACAGAATTCAAAAAATTATTAAGAACAGAAAAAAGAAAAAATAAAAAGTTTTTAGCCTAGCTCAGCATAGAAATAATACGTTATTGATGTATCTCCAGGATCATCAGGTACTATGAGTTGGAAGTCATAGTTTCCAAGGTCAAACCCTTGTTGCGAATCCTCTAGAATAGTTGTGAATACAATGTTTTTTCCGTCAGATAACAATACTTCTTGGAAGGTTGCGTCTTCATCAGCTGGCTGAGCAGTATTGTTAACATACGTAGCTATTGCATAGCATGTGCTGTTCTCAATTGTTCCTGTTCCTCCAATCACAAATGATTTGTGAATGTTCTGGTTAAATGTATTACTTATGCTGTCATCCGCGGTTGAGTTTATATTCAGGAAGTTTTCTTCTGCTGAGATATTACCTTCATTAGCACATGCTAATGAGCTGAAGTCAACAGAGTCGTTTCTTGAAACATATACTTCTCCTTGGACTGTTGTTAGTGTCCAATCATATATAGCAAAGCCGTTTGTATTGGCTAAGGCGAGTTTTCCTGTTACGTTTCCTACGTAAGCCTTCCATTTGCTTGTTTGCGTAGTCACGTTTAGCACAAGGGTTGTGAATGAGCCGCCTGCGGCTGTATGTGAGTCTGCTTGGCTTACACTAGCGTTCTGGGTGTTAGCATAGGTTATGGTTGCTCCTTGTGGAACAGCTGAAACAAGTGTTTTATTAGTTAAATTTAGGATGGTTAATATTACGAGTAGTACGAATATTATGCTTATCATGCTTCTTTTTGCTAGTACACTTCTTTTATTTTTATTTCTTATATTCATCTTCTTTTTTCTTCAAGCTTATTCTTTGCTCGTGAATAAACCGTCCATATTGTTCTTTGATCTTTGTTTAGTAAACGTGCAATTTCAGAGTATTTCATATCAAGATTTCTGAGGAAGTGAACAAGAGCTTCAAGTATGCTGAGTTTCCTGTTTCTAAAGATGCTTAGAGGGATCTGAACGCCTTCTTCATAGGCAGGCAGGGTTTTCTTTTTTTTAACTGAGTTATAAGTAACCCATGTTGTCCTTGGGTCTCTGTTTAGAAGTAATGCGATTTGCTTGTTGGTTTTGGATAAGTTTTCTCTAAGGTACTTTACAAGAATTTGCAAGGGTGAAAGTTTGTTTCTGAAAAGCGGGGCTGGTATGTATATCTCATCGTCATATTTTATGTTAAGGTAGAAAACAGAGGGTATCTCAGTAGTGTCGTATTCTTCATTAAAATAATTTGAAATCTTTTGATACGAGGTGTTATGCGTGTAGTACTCTAGCTTGTTTCGACTTATGAAAAATTCCGAGTTTTCCATTGAAATAATCTTATACTGTAAGTATTCATTTATAAATATTATGATTTTTTCATATCTATAATAGTTATTTGTAAGTATTTTTATCTTATTTTGTAAGTATTAGTATTTTGGATTGTTTAGAAAACAAATGATGTCTCCAAAACAAAAGGTTTAAATACAACAATAAAAAAGAAAAACAAAAGGAAAAAGGAGAAAAGGGAGTGAAAAGCCCAAGGGATTAAACACAATGATAAAAGTAAAAAACAAGTTTATAAAAACAGTATTCATAGCCCTCCTATTATTAGGACTCTGTCTCAAAGCGGTTTTAGCCCAGCCAGACCACGTCATAGCGAACTCTGCGGATTGGAGAGATGTTTACTCAACCATACTCTACGCAAACCTTCTCGGCGTACCAAATAATTTCTTAACAAGCACGCCTCACGGCCCCATACTATTATATGAGATACCAAAAACCAGGAATAACATACAAATAATCACCTCAGCTGATAAACCCTTTGTTGTAGGCTACGAAGACTTAGTAAGAAGCAGAGGTTATGAGAACCCTGAAGAATTAATTTTTGACCATGCTAATCTAGAATTAGCCAAGCGACTGCCTGATATTAACAAGTATATCATTATTGATGATTCATACGGCTATAATGCTATATCAGTAGGACCATATGCTGCGAGAGCCAAATATTATGTTCTATTCGCTGATCATAGGAATATAAGGGATGTCGAAGATTTCTTATCCACGCGGAACGTTGAGCACATAATCATATACGGGCATGTTGACAGAGAGGTAAGAAACGCCTTGGCTAAATACAACCCTGAAATAATAAACAGTGAGACCGGGAGTAGGTTTGAGAATAATATGATGATGGTTGACAAGTACTCTGAGATTGGAAGCATAAAACAAGCAATCCTAACAAGCGGTGAGTTCATAGAAGCCAGCATGCTAAGCGGGAATGAGCCAGTATTACTCATAGGAACAAACAATGGTCCTGTTCCTTCAGACATTCAATACATTCCAGAAGTTCAAGAATACATTAAAAAAAGAGGTATAGAAATAGGTGTTCTTATAGGTAATGAATTAATAGGCACAGCAACGTTAATAAGAAGACAGCTAGGGATTAGTGTTTTTGTGAAGTTCGCAAGAGGAGCTCGAGTGCCTGGAGGCACCATTAACCCTGTGGAAGACCTTGATAGGTTTCCTATGCCAAGCTACGAGCTAAGCATGAGTATTACATCAGTAGTATACAACAAAGCAACGCAAAGCTTAGAAGTCACGTATAAGAACAATGTTGATCTGGCTACTTATTTTAAGTCAACCATCCATATTAAGAATAAAGATGGTGAAACACTAGATACTGTGGGTAACAAAACAATAGGGTTCATTGATGGCGGTGAGAGCAAAACACTTGTTTATCATCCGGAACTACCTGATACTGACCAGAACCTCACAGCAGAAGTATATACTATTTATGGGGAGTCAAAGACTTCTTTAGAAAAAGTCCTGAGAGGAACTTTTAAAATAGAAGCAATAACTATTATTGATGATGCAGAAATTGAAATAATAGGCTTGGTTTATGATAAGAGTTCTGGGAAATTCCTAGTAACAATTGAGAACACAGGTGCTGTAGATGTTTATGTTGATGTTGAACTCGTGGATGTGTGGTTTAATGGCGAGTATATCACTGTGAGCGCCGATGATATTGAGAAGGTAAGAACAGGGAAAGCAAAGCAGATACCTGTGAATATTAAACTTGAAGAAGAGGACTTAGAGGATGAAAGGAATTCTAGGATACTAGTCCGGGGTGTTTATGGGGAAAGAAAACATGCTCTTGTAAAGGTTAAGGAAAAAGAGTTTGAGCTTAGACTTAGAAAAGGCTTAGTATGGTGGTACATCCCTGCTGCAATACTAGTCATTGTAATTATTCTCTTCTTAATCTTATTGTTTATAAAGAGAAAAGGGAAGCGATGCCCTCGATGCAGGACTCTTAATAAAAAGGATGCTTCTCATTGTAAGAAATGTGGTCATGCATTAAAATAAAAAAGAAGGAAGAGAAGCTCCCTATTGTTTTTGAGGAAAAAGGGGGAGGGTGGTTAAGAAGAACTAAACCACAATAGGGAGCTTTTCCTTTTTAATCGTGAATAAGACTCATTTTTTCTTTAGTATGAATGGTTTGGGTGGCTTTCTTAACTCCTGTAACCACATGAGTCCTATCCGCATCATGTTCTTGTTAAATTTCTCACTTATCTTATACGTTTTCTTGTAGAGGTCGTAATCAATTAAGCCCATGGTCTTCATTGGGGTGAGGATTCTGTCATAGAATTGTCTTTTATTATATGAGATCTTTACTTTCTTTTTCACCCCGATTCTTTCATTTGTCATAGCTTCTACCTCTACTCCTTCATGAAGAGCGGTTGCAAACATAGACATCTCGGTCTTACCTATTTCTCCTTCTTTATTCTTCATCTCTTCTATAAGCATCTTTGCAACTATTACTTGTTGTTTTGTAGCAAAGATTATTTCATATATGTTCTCTGGTAGGTTGTACTGGTCAAAAAGGATTACCATAGGATTACAATAAGCATTACCAGTATATAAATATTTCGTTTTGTGTGGTTTTTAGTATACTGGATTGTGGGTTTAATAAGTAAAAAAATAAGTAAATTTAAATATGTGTGTTTGTTATGATTACAAAAGAAGCATGGAATTCAGAAGAAAACTCTATACGCGTGGAAGCAGCTATGAAACCACAATACCAATGCCTTTATTATTCTCAATTGATAAAAAAAAGAAGTATGACGTGGTCTTTGTATACGAAGCTGAAACAAATAAATGGGTTATAAGAATAGAAGAAGCAAAAAAAGAAAAAGAAAAATACAAAGAAAAATGAAGGAGAAAAGAAATGAAGGAGAAAAATAATAATACAGAAGAAATCCTGGTTTTAATAACAGTTCTCATGCTCCTCATACTTAGCATGATGGCTCTTAACAAAGTAATACCCTCATCTTTTCAAAGTATAACAGGAAGGGTGGTGACAAGAGTCAATATTACTCAGCCAGCCCCAGGGAATTGTAACTTTACACTGTATAAAGGGCTTAACCTAGTATCTTTTTTCTGTATTACAACGATGCACCCAACAGGGGACGTGGTTGGCTCGCTCTCAAACTTAGATGCTGTGTTTGAATACCAAGAAGGAAGTAGTGATGCTTGGAAGATTTATAATCCTAATCTGCCAAGTTTTGTTATCCAAGACTTAACTCGGATGAGCAGAACTGAGGGTTATTGGATTAGAATGAAAGGAGACGAGCATTTCTTCCTTGAAGGCGGACTCAGAGTCCCAACTGATGTGTACTTAGCGCCTGGCTGGAACCTAGTAGGTTACCCCACGAATGAAACTAAACCAGTTAACCAGTCGTTTAGCTCTATTGAAGGTAACTTTACAGAGGTACGAACCTATAACACCGCAACACAGAGCTTTATTAGTTATGTGCCTGGTGTTGGGGGCGCTCTTAATCAGACAGAACCTTATTTCGGCTATTGGATTAATGCCACAACCAAAGAGGTATGGGTTGTTGATTAAGATTAAAAAAAAGGATTTTAGGTAAGAGATAAGATGAGATGCGTTAAGAAGAGTGCGGGATTCAGATTCCTAGGTGTAAGTATTTCAAAAATAATATTCATATCACTCTTCTTTATGATAGTTATGATGAATCTGCCTATGCTTATCTCGGCTTTACCTCCTCTGCCCACAGAGTTTTATGGTGTGATACGTGATTATAATTATAATGGCTCCCCAGGAGAGGTTGTTCAGGCTTATGATAGTGATGGTGTTCTTTGCGGCTCATTCACTATTGTGAACAGCGGCTTTTATGGCTCTCTTACTTGTAAAGGAGATGATCCTGAAACACCAGTCGATGAAGGAGCTACTGCAGGAGAAAACATTACTTTCAAGTACAAAGGAGGTTTCACAACAGTAATGGGAAACAATACCTGGGGTTATGGGGTTTTCCAGTACGTAAACCTAACTTATCCTGTGGTTTATTGCGGTGATAATTTCTGTGACGCTTGGTACGAGAATAATTACAATTGCCCTGAAGATTGTCCATCGTATAATGCTAGTGTGAACATAACTACTAATGTGACAAACATCTCTGGAGGTGGAGGAGCAGGGGAAGGAGGAGAAGGAGAAGAAGAAGCTGGGGGTGAAGAAACAGGAGGAGGATACCTTGGTCTTATGCCATCATTCTATCTTAATTATACTGGGTTTAATGTTTCAGAGTACGGTGTGGGGTATGAGTGTAAAGAGAAATGGGTGTGCAGTAACTGGTCGGTTTGCAGAATTGACGGGTTCCAGAACAGAACCTGTGTTGATGAGAATAACTGTGGTACGTATGAGGAGAAGCCGCCTGAGATTCAGAGATGTGTTTATACCCCTACTTGTTTTGACGGGGTTAAGAACGGGTTAGAAGAAGGAATTGATTGCGGGGGTTTATGCCCTCCTTGTATCACTTGTTTTGATGGCATACAAAACTGTCATGACGGCCTATGCGAAGAAGGAATAGACTGCGGAGGCCCATGCCCCCCGTGCCCTACATGTTTTGATGGGATACAAAACTGTCATGACGGCCTATGCGAAGAAGGAATAGACTGCGGAGGCCCATGCGAGAAGAAATGCCCTGGGATACAAGTCCCAAAGCCTCTTTTTGTATGCAAAAAAGATTTTAATCCTTTAACCAACCAGAGTATTTTATTTTTCATACTCATCATCCTTATAATACTAGGGGATATTATTTATTCAAAAAATAAGATTGATGATATTAAGAAAAAGAAGAAGCTGAGTGATATTAAGAGGGCTAGAGAAATATTTTCAATTAAGCGAAGAATGTATTTGTTTATTTTCATAACAGTATTAATATCCGTAATTCTTTACTTGTACTATTACTTCTTTATAATGTGCGAAGTTGAGTATAGGTTCTTATGGCTTCTGCTAATATTATTGTTCATAAGCCCCTTAGTTATCCATCAAATAATAAGATACTTCGAGTATACTGAGCAGAAGAGATTGAAAAAACTTGAAGCACTGTTAGAAACGCATTATAAACAAATAGAGAACCTTATTAGGATAGAGAACGAGAACCTGGCAGAGTTAGAGCAAGAAATCGCTGATGAGCTTTACAGACTTTTAGAAAAACCAGAGTACAGGGAAAAAGAGATAAGCGGTGCTGATGAAATAAAGGTATTAAGAGAGATTTATAAAGAGCTTGTATTGTTGTATTCAAAATACAGGGAAAGGGAGAATCCTCTTGCAGATGAGAAAGTTTTGTGTGATGATATCTACAGGGTTCTTGAGGAGGAGAAGTATAAGAGCCTTATTCAGCGTATGCCTGAGTTAAGGAGTGTTAGTTCTAAATTAAAGCTTCTTTACAAGCAGTACGAGGAGAAGCAGAAATTATATGAGGAGCTAAACAAGGTGGAGAGTTCAAAGCAGGAGCTAGAGGAAGCAGTAAATGATAAGGTTAAGGAAGAAGGAAGGGAAGAGTAGGGGGTGAGGTGGAGCTAGAGAAGAAAAGTGAAAAGATTTTATATTATTAAGAATAAAATAAATATAGTTCTAAAAAAATTTTTACTTTCTACTTTAATTTTAATATTTTTTTATTCGTGTTTTCAAAGACTCTTCTTTTTCTTTTTAGGGTACTTCTGTTGAGAACACAACAGTTCCGTTACATACACCAAAGGGGTTCGTGGTTATATTTATGTGGAGTCTCCAGTAAGTAGTATTGATTTCTGGCTTGCTATCGTTTGTTTGTTGGGGTATTGTTAGTCCGGTAATATGAGTAGCTGCACCGGTTATCGGGGTCATTGAATCATACGGGGTGGCTGAGCTGAGATCATATCTCTCGTTAGGTAGAGTAATGTTTCTGACTTCGCATATCATAGCAAGGCCTGCTCCTGTAACTTCATTATTCCCGCCAAAACCATAAACACTCACATTGATATCCATGTTACCGAAGTTCGTAATATTTGCTGGTATGGGGGGTGTAGTATCTCCGACTGCCCTGTTCCCAAAGTCAATGACGGGTGTTACGTTCAGAGCATATAAGGGGTCTATAGTAACCGTGGTATAATCCTTTGCAGTCAGATTATAATCGTCTTTTACAGTGATGTTTGCTTCCCAGGTGCCGTTATTAGCATAGTACCATACACTAAAAGCGCATGTCCAGTTAGTATAATACCCGTTAGTACTATTCTCTGTGCAACTAGTATTAGTGTAGTGCACGTTATTATCATCAGGGTCGCTTGACTCATTCAAATAATAATAGAACGTCCCGTTAGTGGAGTTGATGGTGTTCCCTCCGTTGTAGTCTCTGATTTGGACTAGGCATATTAGGGTATAAGTGGTGCCTGCGTTTAGAGTAACAGATGCGCCGTTGTTACAGGTAATGTTAATAATCTCTGGGTATGCTTGTGTGACGTTTACTGTGGTACGCACACTTACATTCTCGTAGTTACTGCTTGGTCCCCAGCTTATAACGCTTGGGAGGATGTTGTAGAGGTAGATTATAAATATGACTAAGAGTATGAGTAGTGTTATCTTGTTTTTCTTTGTAATTCGCATGTTAGGGAGTCTCCGCTTTACAAAAACCTGTTAGTTGCAAGCATATTAGTATAGTTATGTGTATATCTGTAGCATATCAGGTATATAAATCTTTCGGTTTCGTTGCCTTAATCAGTTCTTCTCTAAGGCTGTTCAGCTCAAAATTAGCTTTAAACCTGTTCTTAACACTTAGATTCATACGCGAGTAATATGACAGGGCAAGAGAATAATTCTGATGAGCAGTCCTGATATCTTTGTGTTCTAACGCCTCATAAGCTTTTTGAATAAGAGTAAAAAGGGCATCTAAACCTGGTTCTGAACCAGAAACCCTGCTTTGCTGCTCAGAGACCACACCACTATTTGTGTCTTTTATAGGAATCTTTATTTTCATTAAGGCTTCTCTTTCTTGTTGATCCACCTTACTCATAATCTCTTTTTCATATGAAGTCTCTGTTTTTAAGAAAACAGAGTAGTAGATAAGAAGGACTATTATTAAGAGCAGACCAAGAGGTATTAGTATGGATTTTGTTATAGAAAATTCTCCTTTTTTCTCAGCAATAGCTTTTCCTGTAATAGTGGTTGAAGTGTTCGTTTCGGCTGATAGCTGACTTATGAATTCATCAATATCATAAAGTAAGATTGTTCTAATCCTCTGAAGTTGGTTCAGATCTTTTTCACCAGGCACAGTGTATTTTACTTCAGCACCGTCCAGGTCTCTTATTAACCATAGAACGCCAATGCTGTTCAGCTCATGAGGTGGAGTTCGGAAGATTATCTCAGAGACTTTAATAACATCTCGGGGAATGACTTCTTGTACGAGTACTCCTTTCAGCTCTTTTGGGGAGAGAAGGGTTTCTTTTATTAGGGTTATTCTCTGGCTTTCTTTGTATTCGTATTCTATCTCATAGCTTATTATTTCTTGTAGTATTCTTACTTCTTCTTGTAAGTTTCTTATCATTGAATAGTACGTTGTTCTTTGTTCTTGAGTTAAGGCTTTATTCTTAAGATATTCTTGGATTGCTTTTTGTAAGAGGTTCTCGTCAACGAGCTGCTCTGCCTGGACTTTGTTCTTTATTATTACTTGTTTTAGTATGTCTTTTTGGTACTCCTTTATTTTTGTGTTTATAATCTCTATTTTGGTGTTCAGCTCTTCTTTTGTTAGCCTGGTTTCACGGTAGGTTTTTAGTTCTCCAATAAGGGTTTGTATCTTGTCTTTGATATTTTTCTGCTGGGTTACGAGATCTTTCTCATTTATTAGTTGTAATAAGTCTTGGTCTGTTGTTTCTTCTAGTTCTGTGATTTTTATTTCAAGGTTCTGAACAATTTTTTCAAGCCGGTTTATGTTGTTGTTTATGATTGCGAGTAGTTCAGGGTCTTGTTTGAATTGTGAAGTGGTGTTCTGGTATTCTGTCATTATGAATTCTTCTTCAGAAAGAGGTCCTTCATTGCCTGCTTTGTCTACCGCGCTTACTCTGTAGAAGTATCCTATCTTGTTAATTACATCAGCGTCTGAGTAAGTGGTTTCAGGAGTTGTGGTTTTAAAGTCTGATTTGTCTGTTTTTCCAGTTATTGACCTGTAAATGTTGAAGTGGTGTGGTTCTTCACCCTCGTACTCCCAGGAGAGCTTTATTTTGTTATTCTCATTTAGGAGTCTTAGTGATTTTGGTTCTGGTGGTGGCGTCGTGTCTATCAGGATTAGTTTGCCACTGGTTATCTCTGTGCCTACACTGCCTTTTGTATCTGTACCCGTATATATGAATTCTCCTATGTGTTCTCCTGCTTGGTTGGGTATTATGAGGTATCCTTGCCAGTTGTCTGCGCTGCCTTCAAGAGGGATATTGATTATTTTGTTACTGTATTTTAGCTTAAGACTGGGTGCTTTGCTTAGGGGTTCTGATGTTGTGAGGCTTACCTTGTATGTTCCTTGATTTAATGCTTTGTAGCTATCGTTTTTCTCTATGGTTATTGATGCTGTGGGGGGAAGGTTGAGTTCTATGTTTATTGTTATTGCGGGGTTGTTATAGTTTCCTATCTGGTCTTTACAGCTCACGTAGTAAGTATTTATTCCTTCAAGTAGTGTTAAGGGTTGTTCGTGTAGTGTGGCTCCTGTGGTTTGGAACTGGTTGTCTAGGTAATCGTATTCTTCGTTGGTTTTGCTCCATTTGCATGTGGCTATCTCATTAGTATGAATTCTTAGTGTGACTTGTTCTTGGTTTACTGTGCTTGTTGGTGTTATGCCGGATATTGCTGGTGGTTGGGTGTCTATTGTGAAGCTTATAGTCTGGCTTTGTCCTATGTTGTTTTCAGGGTCTTTGCATCTCACATAGAAGAGGTGTTCTCCGTTTCCAAAGCTTCTGAGTTTGGTGTGGATTAGTCCTTCTCCGCTTAGACCAAAGGTCATTGAGTCATAGCTAACATCTACTTCATCGTATTTGCAGGTGCTGTTCTCGTTTGTTATTGCTTTTAGTTCTATAAGATTATAATCTAGTATTCCTTGGGGTTGTGTCTCTATTATTTCTGGGGGTGTTGTGTCTTGGACTAAGAAGCTGTTCGTGTAATTCTGTGTTTCGTTGGATGAGTCGGTTGCGTATATTGTGTAGGTATTAATTCCTTTGTGTGAGGGTATCCATGTGTAGGTGTAGTGACCAGGGTCTTGTTTTTGGAGGGTGTGGTTTTGTTCATCAAATTCTATGAGGGCTCTGGTTATGGTTGTGTTAGGCGGGGTTGTGATATTAAGGGTTATTGTCTGGATTTCTTTGTATTCGATAGGGTTTGTTTGGCTTATTAGTTGGATTTGTGGTAAAGCACTTGCTGGGTTGGCGGAGGAGAATGTTAATAGGATGAATAGGATTAGGAGGATTAGTGTTGTGTTTGCTTGCTTTCTTTTTATTTCGTGTTTTTGTTTTGTGTTTTTCATTTTTTATTTTTTGATCTACTTGGATTGTGGCGTTCTGAGGGTGTTGGGTTCCTGGCTTTACCGGTTAGACATACTCGTAGGCTTTGTTTATACGATTAGGTTAGGGTTTTATCTTGGATAGAATCCCTTTGTCTTTTTCTATTTCTTTTTCTATTGCTTTTGCTAGATAGTCGTTTAGGGTTATACCCTTCAGAACGCTTATTATTTTAGCTTTTGCATGTATGTCTTTGTTTATCTTTATGTTAACGCTTTTCATTATTTTCTTAAGTCCTGCTTCATTTTTTTCGAGTTTTTAGCTTCATATCTAGTTATTTCTTATTTATGAACACCAAATTTTAAATATTTTTCTATATTAATATGTTAATATTAAAATATTTTAGTAAGTTAAATAAGTTTAATAATGTTAATAAGGTTAATAAGTTCCAGAAAAATCCTCTTATAAAGATAAAATATAATAAACAAAAAGATACTAAAACAAAAAAACATCAAATAAGCCAGGCTGATGGATAGGATGCTTGTATCAAAGGGTTCAGAACAGAATCCGAGGCACCAAACAATGATTAACGAGAAAGTTCTTAGCGTAGCTAAGGTAGTGAGAAAAAGATTTAGAAAGATTTATATATGGCTCTGAAGAGAATAAAATAAAAGTATAAAAGCCGAAGTGCATAGAAAAGCTTTTTAAGATTAATTTTTAGGCTTTGGCTAAGAGCAAGTAATAAGTTAAAAGTTAATAAAAGGGTGGGTGGTTTTGTATAAGTCTGAGAATCTTAAGCTACTGAATTTTTTACTCATCCTATTCTTATTTATCCTCCCCATAACTCTCTTATTAAGCTCTGAGCTAGTCGGAGCTACAGTAATAGGAGCGAATAAAGGGGTTATTAATTTCAGAAATGTTCTTAAGAACGGCTATGCTCAAGAACTAGTAACCCTTACCACTGACACTGATTTCAACCTTAGTGTTACTTATAAAGTTGAGGGTGAGCTTGCTGATTGGGTACGGGTTGAGCCTCCTCAACAACCATTCTTTATTAGCAAGGACAAACCAAATGTTGTAGCTATTATTGTTGAGCCTCCAGGAGATGCAAAAAACCAGCACTACACAGGTTCTATAAGGTTCCTAACTGGTGCTCTTGCAGGTCCAGAAGGACAGTTCGGCACTGCTGTAAGAGCTGCTATTAATATCCGGTTAGGCGTGGATATTACTGGTCAGGAAATTGTTAGCTGCAGAGCAGGGGGTTTCCAGATCGAGGATGTAGAGGAAGGTTACCCTTTAGAGTTCTATGCTCTTGTTACTAATAATGGTAATGTTCGTATCAAACCAGAGTTCATCTTAGAATTCTGGAATCAGGACCAGTCTGAGCTTGTTGAAACGTTTCGTTTTACTATTAATGAGAGCATCCTCCCCACCGTGCAGAAAAGAGTATTTTATTCCCTAGAGCACGACCTTGATATTGGTCAGTACTGGGTAAGGATTAGGACTCCTTTGTGCGGTGATGCTGGTAGTGGCTTCATCACAGTAAGTGTGATTGAACGCGGAGGGGTGAGTGACAAGGGAGAACTAATAAGGATTGAGAACGAGCCATGGGTGAGAGTAGGGGACATTGTTCCTATCGATGCTGTTTTTAAGAATCTTGGTACTAGGGTGGTAAGTGCTAAGTTTAAAGGCACGATTAGTTCTGGTGATGAAATTTTTAAGATTATTGATACCGACCCGTTGGATGTGATGCCTGGTGAAATTGTGAAGTTAAGAACTTATTTTAACCCTGTTCAAGAAGGCCAGTATATGATTAAAGGCAGGGTTCTGTATAATAAGAAGCTGACCTTTGAGAAGAGTTCTGTGCTTAATGTTAATCCGTCTGGTAAGCCAACTCCTGCTAAAAAAATTGAATGGGGGGGTGTGTTGATCATCCTACTGGTTATCATAGTAATCCTTATCATCCTTATATTAAGAAGAAAGAAGCGCTTCACTAAACATATTAAGAGAGTAAAAATCTGAGTTCAGTTAAACTAAGCTGGTAGCTCAGTTTTTGGGTTGAAACCAAACAAATTTTTAGGAGTGGTGTAGATGCGTACAAGGTTTTTCATAGTCAGTGTTTTTATAATCTTAATCTTTATTCTTACTACGCGTGTTATTATAAGCGAATCCTCCTCTATAACCGATTATTCTCCTCCCCTCCTGGTTGATAAAGATGTTTATGAAGTTGAAGAAACCGTTGTGATAAACATTAATCTTGACCCCAGCAAGTATGCTTTTTATGAACTCTTAATCTCCGCGTCTAATAATAGTTATACTTACAAAGGTGACTTTAACCCCATCATGTTCTTCTATCCCACAGAAGAAGGCATCTACACCATCGCCCTGGTTGAGAAATCAACCAGGGCTATTTATTATTCTTTATCGTTCAAGGTTATTCCTAAAGAAGGGAGGGAAATAAGAAGAGAAGATGCCTTTAAGCCTAGTGGATCAGAAGAACCCCCTAAGAAAATCAGCGAAGAAGTTCCTGTGAGCAAGGAAAATGAAGAAATGGTGGTGGGCTGGGTTAACACAGATAAGAAAGAATATTTTTTAGGAGAAAATGTGCGTGTCTTTGTTGAGGTAAATGATGAAAGCCGTGTTCAGCTCTACCATGTGTTTAACGGAGTTTCTGAAAAGTATATGGGTGATTTAAATTATATTAATTTCAGGCCAAGAGGGATCGGCACTCATAGGCTAATGCTTTTGGATGATGATAATAATATGGTTTCCACATATGATTTTAAGGTTAAGCCTGTTTTTATAGGGAAAAACTTGAAGATTAGTGTTATTAACAGTAAGGGTTTTGAAGAAGACGTGGAGTTAAGAGTGTTAGAGGAAAAGGAAGGCTCTGCTTCTATAGAGATAATCCCCGCTAAGAAAAGATGGGTTCTTAAAAAGATGATTCTAAGAAACATAAGGCTAGACGATATTAATAATAGTGCTTGGAAGTTAAGCATAGGTGTGGATGAAGTACCTGGGAGCAGGATTAGTATCCTAAAGAAAAGAGTTGTTAAAGCGTTTTCTATTGATTCGTCAATGCTGAATTTCAGTAAGGGGGTGGTGTCAGGAATAGCAGTAGGTAATGAGCTCTGGAAGTGTAAAGCATGGGATTTTAATAACCAGATTTGTCTGGGTAGGTGGGTGAAAATAATGGATTTAGTGCCTGGTCAGGAGTATAATATCTCCATTATGCCCGGAGACCCTGGATATGCAGAGACCGGTGTAGCTAGTATTAATACTAAGAAACCCTTGTATCATCCAAATGAAACTGTAGAAATAATAATTGTTGTTCTAGACACAGAGGGACACCTCGTTAGGGATGCTGATATTATACTTAACATAACTAACCCTCAGAATCAGACAAGTATCTTAACAACAAGAGGAAAGAGTATCATAGAAACGCAGGGAGGAGTGTATGAAGCTAAGTATAACAAAACATCTCTCGAAGGAAACTATTCTCTCCTAGTAAAAGCAAGAGGAGAAGATGTTAATAGCTCTATGCTCTCCTATTTTGTTATAAGATCCTATTACGAATTTGATATTCTGCGAACTACTCCAGTAACAACAGATCCGTGGAGAGGGGTATTTGAGTCAAGCATAAGAATAATTTCTTATACTAACTCTGCTACTTTTAATTTCACAGAGGTGTTACCATCAAATTTTACTATTACGAACTCAGGTGGTGCAGTGATGCGGGAACAACAGGGCAGGGCATACTTGACATGGCCGAATCTTAGAAATAATTCTGTTATTAGTTACTCTGCAAGACCTCCTTTTATAAGCCCCTATCTTTATAACCTAGGCCCTTCTTTTATTAATTATACTTCAGAAGGTGTTTTAAAAGTTTTTTTTGAGGCAAGGCCGTGGTATTTAGCTGTTGATCCCAGTGCGTATTATGATCCAGATACTAATATTCAACAGGGCTGGGATGATGGTACAGGCACAGGGTATACTGAAGTTGATGATGGTATTAGACAACCGGCTGGGGGTAATATCACGGATGACTATATTTCTGCTCGGGCAAATGATAATACATATGCAGAGTTCGGATTCCCGAACATAACCCAGGACCCGATGAATATAACTCTTTGGATTTATGCAGGCTCTTCAAATTGTGGTTTCCTTGCTTACCTGCAACAAGGAGGCGTGACTCGGTGCAATATCGATGTTAATCCCGGGACTTCTGATAATTGGTTTAGTTGTAGTTGGACTCCGTCAGGTACTTATGAGAATATGACAGTAGAGTTCTATCAGGATAGTAAAGACACAGGAGTTCCTGGTTACTGCTATGTGTATGGGGTCTACTTAGAAGTTGAGTATAATAATCCTCCTAATGTAACTTCTCTTCTTCACCCATCTGATGGTGCTAATCTATCATCAGGAATAAATATTGACTTTAACTTCACTGTAACGGACCAAGAATCCCCTATTCATAGTTGTACGTTATGGGGAAATTTTAGTGGGGTTTGGTCTGCAAATAAGACTATTTATAACGTAGCTAATAATACGGAAACGAATATAACTATTAATGTGCCTGACGGGAGTTATGTCTGGAATATTAATTGTAGTGATAGTGCAGGGGCTTCTGATTTTTATAGTTCAAATTATAGTTTCAGAGTTGATACCACCCCTCCAAGTATTAGTTATTCTAGTGGGGCTGAGCTTAACAACACATATGTTAATAGGAAGTGGGTGTATGTGAATGTTACTGCTTATGATATTAATGAGAAAAACATAACCTTTAGGTTATACAACACGACAGGCAGTGTGAGTAGTGTAACTTATACGAATAAGACTCATGAAACTAATTTCACAAGTCTTGACTCTAATATGGAGTACTGGTACAATGTAACCATATGTGATGAGTTCGGGTGGTGTAATTCAACAGAGACGAGGAAGATAACCCTTGACAGCACACACCCAACCATCAGCTACTCAACAGGAACAGAAAACAACAACACCTACTTCAACAGAAACTGGATATACATCAACACAACAGCATACGACCAAAACGAAGCTAACACAACCTTCAACCTATACAACACAACAGGACTAGTAAACACCACAACACGAGGACCAGGAAACAGAAGCATAAACTTCACCAACCTAAACCCCAACACACAATACTGGTACAACGTAACAATAACTGATAAAGCAGGTAACCAGAACAGTACAGAGACGAGGAAGATAACCCTTGACAGCACACACCCAACCATCAGCTACTCAACAGGAACAGAAAACAACAACACCTACTTCAACAGAAACTGGATATACATCAACACAACAGCATACGACCAAAACGAAGCTAACACAACCTTCAACCTATACAACACAACAGGACTAGTAAACACCACAACACGAGGACCAGGAAACAGAAGCATAAACTTCACCAACCTAAACCCCAACACACAATACTGGTACAACGTAACAATAACTGATATGGTTGGATTTAAGAATTCTACTGAAACAAGAAAGATAACCTTGGACTCCATGAGTCCGAACATCACCTTAGAAGCTCCTGCTAACGACACCTTTGTTAATTATGAACTTGTCCAGTTTAATTACACTCCCCGCGACACGTACCTAGATACTTGTGTTCTTTACGGGAACTTCACAGGAGTTTTCAGTCCTAATGAGACAGAGAACAATCCTGTTAATGAGGGTATTAATACTTTTGGACCTCTCAATCTTAGTGATGGAAGGTATTTATGGAATGTTTGGTGTAATGATTCTGCTGGTAATTCTAATTTCAGCCAGTACAATTATACTATTAAAGTTGATACAGAGGAGCCTGTTATTAGTAATTGGAGTACCAACGGAACTAGTTTCTTAATTAATCAATACATCTGTCTTAACGTTACTGTAACGGATACATTCTCAGGTGTTGAAACCGTGCTTGCTGAAATTAAAAACCCGAACTTAAATGTTGAGAATGTTACTTTATTAGATAATGGTAATGGTTGTGATGCTGTTAAGGGGGATAATGTTTACTCAGCGTCGTATTATCTTGAATTCTCAGGTAATTATACATGGTTGAATACGCATGCAAAGGATTATGCTAATAATTGGCAAACCAACAATACTAATCTTAAGTGGGATGTTAGCAGCTCGGGTAGTATAACTGTGGTTATGATTTACCCTTCAGTTAATCTCGAAATAAACGAGTCAGAATATAATTATAGGTACCAGCAGATTTGTAATGTGAGTTGTGATGCAGGGGGTGTTAATTGTGAAAATGTCACTTTGTTTGCTCAGTACAACCCTAATGTTTTCATTAACATAAATACCACAACTATTGACTTAATTAATGATGAGGATAGCTTTAGTTGTGGCAACTTAGCAGCAGGAGGCGCTCCTTGTACTCATACTTTTAACATAACCTCTGGAAGTAATTCTGGTAACAATACCTGGCTTATTAGGTGTAGTGCTTCATCCAATAATGTTGGCTCATTTGTTTCTTCATCTGTAAACCTAACTATTAATGATCATCCATATCCTAATTTCACATATCCTTCAAATAATAGCTGGCTGAATGGTGTTGAGATGATTAATGCTTCTGCTAGCTTTGACTCAGACGGAACAATCACTAATTATTTGTTCGAGTATGATAATAACACAGGGTTTGACTCGCCTAGTACGATTTGTAATGGTCCTGATAAAAACTGTACTTGGAATACAAGCCAGCAGGATCAGTGTGAGAATAATACCTTGTCGTGCTATCTTAGAGTGACTGTAACAGATGATGACGGCTTAAGTAACAGCACTTACATGGTCGTAGGTTTTGATACCCAGGCACCAATAGTAATCCTGGATTTGCCGAGGAACTTTGAGAACATCAGCTCAGACTTATTCAGGGTTAATGCTAGTCCTACAGACAACGAATCAGGAGTAGACACTGTAACTTTTGAGTACAGGCAGAACAGTACAGACACATGGCATTTTGCATGTAATGATAACAGAGGACCAGTATACGATTGTGATTGGAATCTCACAAACTTACCTGATGGTAACACTTATGAGTTGAGAGCATACGCTAATGACACAAAAGGAAACATAGGCAATCCTGACGTTCATACAAATATTACTCTTGATAGAAAAGGACCTATTATTAATCTTGAAAGCCCTGCTAATGGTACAAATCTTACCTACTCTGTTGTAACCTTTTATTATAATGCTAGTGATGCTATTAGTGGTCTTAATAATTGCTCACTTATAATTAATGGGAGTGTTGTTAATATAACAGATACTCCTGTGGAGGACACAAGTCTTAATCTAAGTTATAATCTTAGTGATGGTTCTTATAATTGGAGTATTAATTGTACAGATACATTAGGTAATGAGAATACCTCTGAGGTTCGCAGAGTCAGGATTGACACCCAAGGGCCTATTTCTATTCTTGACCGGCCTCCTAGTTCAAGTATTATTACAGGATCAGCAGTCATTGTTAATGCGAGTATCTCAGATTCAGGTTTTGCACAAGTTGATACAGCAATTTTTGAGTACAGGATAAATAGCAGCTCGGCATGGACTCTTATTTGCATGGATAATAGGGCTCCTGTTTATGATTGTACGTGGGACACAACGAGTTTGCCGGATGGGAGTGAGTATGAAGTAAGAGTATATGCTAATGACAGCCTCGGTAATACAGGACCTGCGGATACTCACACGAACATAATTATTGATAATAACGCTCCGGATATAACATTGGTTTTCCCCCCGGACAGTTATGTGGATACTGACGGGGACTTAGTGTTCGTCTATCAGGTCGAAGATATTTCGCCGATTAAGAATTGCAGTCTTATAATAAATAACGAGGTGAATCAGACTAATAGCACTGTGCAGAAAGGAGAGGATCAATACTTCTATTTATATGGTGTAGGGGATAATGTACAATTGGATTGGAGTATTCAGTGCACTGATTATATAAATTTAACAAGTACGAGTGAAACAAGAACAGTGACAGTAAGTCTAAATGATAATATGAATCTTAGTCTGGAAATGAATAAAGTAACTTATTACGCTGGAGAAACTGCTATTATAACGAATAATGTTACAGACACAGCAGGGAATCCGATTAGTGATGTTAATATAAACACAGCTATTATTCAGGGACAGGTAACAATACCTTGGTGGAACTCTTCTTGGAAGAGGAGAAAACCGATTACACTCAGTAGTTCAGAAAACGTTCAAAACGCAATAGTAGAGGTCAATATAACTGGGCTTAATAGCTATATCTCTAGTTGCGAGAATGAGATTAGAATTATTAGGTTTGATAAGAATAATGAGCTTTATTCGGTTAATAGAAGTGTTGTTGGAGGGGATGACTCAGATTATTGTGTTGTATGGTTCAGAGCAAATATAACAGCGGGTGTTAACAATACTGAGTTCATGGCTTATTATAATAATTCAGGGGCTAGTAGTCCTAATAATGATGTGACCAGAGCAAATCAGAGTGCTACTAAAACAAGTATTGGAGGCAGTATCTTAGGGTCTGAGTATGATGTTACTGATGGGACTTCATCTGACACCACAAGTAACAACGGAGTTTATTATGCGGTTGGAAGAGATAACAGCCCCCCCTCAGGTCAGCCTTTAAATGCATATATTAATCTTAGTTTTAATTTGTCTGATATTGGTGTTTCTGAATCATCTTTTGTATCATTTAATTTCACTATTAATTACTGCCACTCCGATGATGTCACCCCGCCTATCACTTGCGGTAATGCTATTGGAGCTGGAACACCCGGAACTGCTTATGTACAACTGTACGATTTTGACTCTTCTTCATGGGCAACAGGTTTTGATACGATTACACAAGATGTGAATTCTTCTGCTGAGAACACTGAAAGTTATGTAGAGACAAGCAATCTTGGTAGTTACATAGATGACACAACCCAAGTGGTAGGGGTGCGTTTTGAAACAGATATTGGGAGTCTTGGTAAGAGCGATGATGCCTCGTTCGCTCTTGATTACGCCACTCTAAAGGTTCTTTACAAAGAACAAGTCTTAACTGGTCTTGGAAGTGTTGGAAACCCCGATATATTAATTGCTGCGAATTCGTCAGTAACGGATTATGAGGGTTTATGGGTGTGGAACTGGGATACTAGTGGAGTGCAAGAGGGAAATTACTCTGCGGTTTCGCTTGCTCAGAAATCAGGGTACAATAACGCTTATAATTATTCCTGGTTCGAGATTAAAATAGATAATACAGGCCCTGTATCCGTTCTTGACAGGCCTCATAATGATAGTGTCATTGATGCTCTTAGTGATGGTTATTATTACATGGTTAATGCTAGTGTGAGTGATAGTGGTGTTGGTAATATCAGCACTGTTACTTTCATGTACCGCTATAACTCCAGTGATACTTGGAAGCTTATATGCACTGATAATGATGGGGCTGCTCCTTATAATTGTACATGGGACTTAACAAGCCTTAGTAATGGGTATGACTATGAAGTAAGAGTATATGCTAATGACAGCCTTGGAAATATTGGTGAGAGTGATACACATATTAATATTACTATAATCACGCAACCTGTGAATATTACCTCAATTGTTGTTGATGACTCCTTCTTAATACCTGTTGATGAGATTGATTTGAAAGCAGGCACTACCAGGCTTGTTAGGTGTAATATTACTGTCCAAGACCCCGAGGTTTATACAAATATCGGAGGAGTTAATGCTACTTTCTATTCATCCACCACCAGTTATGGTGCTGCTGATAATAACAGGACGCATTACACGAATAAGAGCTGTTCATTCCTTAGCGGCGGAGGTGAGAGTGCTGATTATATCTGCGCTTTTAATGTATGGTATTATGCTATTAATGGGAGTTGGAACTGCACAGCAGTTACGTGGAATAATTATTCCACTGATAATGCTACTGATAACACCACTATTAACCAGTTGTTTGCTCTTAACATCTCAACCAGTGTAATTGATTATACAACTCTTCAGCCAAACCAGACATCGCCTAACATCAATGTTAATATTAGTAATGTTGGGAATATGCCTATGAACATTAGTGTGTACGGCTTTGGAGGAGAGGAAGAAGCAACCGGTACAGGATTATCAATGGTATGCGAGATAAACAATATTAGTGTGAGTTTTGAGAGGTACTCTACGAGTAGCGCTGCGGATTATGCTTCGAAGAAGCAGCTCTCATCCTCTCCTCAGGATGTTGGCTTAACAATTCCTCCAAAAACCAGCCCTAACGAGGTAAGGGTTAATTCTACTTATTGGCAGTTCATGGTACCCCCAGAATCGCATACTCTTGGGCAGTGCAATGGTAGTGTTGTGTTCGTGGCTAGTATGCCTTAAATTATTGACTAATTCCTTCTTAGTCTTTTTTAGTCCTTTTTATTCTCTTTAAAGAAGTCCTCTATCATTTTCTCGTAGAGCAGGGTTGTTTTGATATCCCAGCTAGGTGGAAAGCACCTCTTATAATTCTTCCAGTTATACCTCTCATCAAGGAAGATGATTACTCCTTTGTCTGTTTCGCTTCTTATGCACCTGCCTGCGCTCTGAAGTGCTCTGTTAAAGGCTGGGAAGAGGTAACCATAATCCCATCCCTTGTTGAACTTCTCATCATAATATTTTATTAAGGCCTTGGTTTCAAGATCTGGTCTTTGTAGAGGCAAGCCTACTATGATTACTCCTTTAAGAAAGTCTCCTGGTAGGTCTATTCCTTCACCGAAATTCCCGCCTATAACTCCGAGGAGAACTGCTCCTACATTCTTGTATCCTTTGAAGGCTTCAAGGAAGTCCAGTTTTTCTTTCTTAGTGAATTCTTGTTTTTCTACAAAGACAGGTTTTTCTGATAGTTTTGAGAAGTGCTTATTAACATCGTCTCTGAGAGTGTAGCTTGGGAAGAATACTGCTGTGTTGCCGGGTATCTTATTGGTTGCTCTCACAAGTATCTCTGCTATTTCTCTGTACTGGTCTTCACTCCTTGTTTCGTACTTAGTGCTTGTTCTTGGTATAATTAAGTTAAGCTTGTTCTTCTCTGGGAAGGGACTCTTATAACTCTCTTCTTCTGCTGTATCAAAGCCAAGCACTTCCTTGTACATACTCGTAGGGCTGAGGGTTCCTGACATGAGTATTGTAGAGTAAGCGGACCTTATTACCTCCCTGGTGATGAGTGCTGGGTCAAGGCATCTGTACTGGATGATTATTGTTTCTTCTCCTCTTAGGCCTGTGCTTCTTGTCAGGATTCTTGTGAATCCTTTGTCGTCGCCTTGCCATGCTTCTAGGAAGGCTGCTACTGTTCCTAACGAGGATTTTTTTTGTTCTTCTCTTATAATATCTGCTAGGAGGCTCATCTCTGATACTAGTGCATCATAGTCTGTCATTTCTTTTATTTCCCCTATTAGCTGGTCTTTGCTGACATATGCTTCTTCACTCACATCCTCTGCTAGTTCCCATAATTTTTTCTCAAGGACTCCTAGGATTTCCCCTATTTCTTCTTTGTGATGCTTTTTCGCTTCTTCCTTTGCTCTGCTAAGAGTGTTCGTGCTTATCCTGTGACTAGCAAGGTCTTTTACTCTCTCAGGTAGGTTATGGCCTTCATCAATGATGATGATTATTTTGCTCAGTTCTTTTCCTATTCTGTTAAGAAAGGTCTCTCTGATATGGGGGTTGAAGATGTAGTAATAATCCCCTATTATTACTCTTGCATCTCTGGCTATGAGGAGTGCTATCTCGTAGGGGCATAGTCCTTGTTGTGTGCTTTTTTGAATAATACTCTCGGTGTCTGTTTTGTTCTCTTTCTTAAGTTGATTTACTGTGTGTATTGCTGTTTTTGAAGCCTCACCTTTATCCCTGGTTTTAGTGTAGAACTCGCAGAGCTCGTCTTCTTTCATCTTCTTGCAGTACTCTGCGAACTCCCTTGGGTAGAGCTTATTAACACTTGGTTGTAAACAAAGCCATTTCTTGCCAATAATATCAACTACTGTAAGGTTCAAGTTGTACTTCTTCTTTATGAGATAAGTGGTGTTCATTGCTAGTTGGTGTTGGGTGTGGCGTGATGTGAGGAAGAAGACGGTTAAGTCTTTTCTTAATGCTTGCCTAATACTCGGTCCTAGTGCTGCTGCTGTTTTTCCGAGTCCTGTAGGAGCATGTACAATGAGATTCTGTTGTTCTGTCACTGCTTTGTTAATCTTTCTTATCAACTCGTCTTGTATGGGTCTGACTTCGTCATGCGGGAATAATACTTCTCTGAACTCCTGGGATAATGGCATTGTTGGAGTATAAGAGAATTAGGCTGATTTTATAAAGGTTTATATGAATAGTGTGTTGGGGAAAAGGGAAAGAATTAAATAATATTTTAAGTATTTACTCTAACTCAGAGGAGGTGAAGATGTTGAAGGATTTGCCTAAGCCAAGGAGAGGAGCTATTTTTTATGAGGATAATAAGTTATACGCAACCCTAGCCAGTTATCCTATTACAAAGGGTCATGTAGTGGTTGTTTGGAAGAAGAAGGTGAGTGATTTGCACTTATTAAATAAGAGAGAGTACGAGCACTTAATGGATGTTGTTGATGCTGTTAGGAATGCCCTGCTCAAGGTGTTAAAGGTTAAGAAGGTTTATCTTGTTTATGCGGATGAGGCCAAGCATGTTCACTGGCATCTTGTTCCTAGGTATAATGTTAAGGGTTTTAATATTCTTGAAGAGAAGCCTAAGAAGCTGAAGGATGTTTCCTTAGCAAGGAAGTTAAAGAAGAATTTAAGGATGATGTAAGGTGTTTGTTTATTTTGTTCGTCATGGCGAAACAGAATTCAATAAGAAGAGGATCTGCCAGGGTCATAAAGATTCTCCTCTTACTCTAAGAGGGGTTAGAAGTGCAGAGAAGCATGGGAAGAGATTAAGTAAGGAAAGGATTGGGATTATTTATTCAAGTGATTTAGGACGATGTGTTGAGACAGCCCGGATTATTAATAAGTTTCTTAGGGTTGGTGTTGTTAGGGTGTCTGAGTTACGGGAACGAGATTTCGGGTATTTTAATGGGCGGTCATATGATGAAATAAAGAGAAAGCTTAATTTATCTAATCCTAGCGAGGTGGCTCCTGGGGGGGAGAGTTTTAATCAGATGAAGAATAGAGTGCTCTTGTTTTTAAAGAAAGTGGGTTCTGAGTGTTTTGAAAAAGTTGTGGTTGTTAGTCATAAAGGCCCTTTAAGAGCAATATTGTCGGAGTTTTATAAAACTAATTTTGTTTCGGGTGAGTGTGATAGTTCTAGTGAGAACATTTATTTGTTGGAAGTGAGGGATGGGAAGATTATGGATGTGAAAGTTATTGAATAATTTTTAATTAACTTTTAATAAATTTTTTAAAGAAAAAATGTTTTTTTAGTGAGAATACGCTTCTATGCTTTTAGCTGAGCATATCATAAATAAGTTTTGTTACTCTTTCTGTGGCTTTCCCGTCTGTTCTGAAGCCTGAAGCTTGTTCTAGTAGTTCTTTTTCTCTGAAATTCTTGTCGGTTACTGCTTTTTTTATTAATGCTTTGCAATCTTCTTCTTTGTATCCCCCTGGTATGATGTTGTTTTTGGTAAGGATTGCCAGATAGTCTTCTCCTTTTAGTCCTGGTTGTGTGCTAATACATGGTTTTCTGAGGTATACTGCTTCGATTCCTAGTGTTGAGAAGGATGTTAGGGTGAGGTCTGTGGCTAGTATTAGTTCTTGGGGGTCAATGTTTGTTACTAAGGTTATTTTTTCTTTGGAATGATTGGTTATGTAATCTGTTATTTCTTCTTGGTCTTGTTGAGGTGTGCGGGGGTGTAGTTTTACTACTAGGCTTGTGTGTTTCTTCTCTGTGTCTGGCAGGTCGTATAATACTTCGTTTATTAAGCGGATATTGTCTAAGTCCCAGTAACCCATTTCTTCTCTGCCTTTTTTCCAGGCATTAGCTGCATAGAAGACTAGTATTCCTGTGTCTAAGCTGTTTTTCATACCTATTTCTTTACGTATTTCTTTTCTTTGTTCAGCTGTGAAATTTCTTGCTTTGCTTTCTAAGCTGTCAAAATGCGGGTTTCCTGTAATAACTAATCTGTTTTTGTCAAAGCCTTCTTCTAGCATGTCTTTCTCCGCGTATTTGTCCATTATCGCAATTTTGTCTGGCAGGAACTTGAATTTTTCACCTGTGTAAATATCATTAAATCTTAATGAATAACTACCCCAGAAGTCGAGGACTGCTAATGATTTTATACCTTTTTTCTTTGCAGCTAAGATTATTGTTTGTTCAATAACATCTTTGTTGTTCTCGTCTTGACTGCTGGTGCCTGTGAGAATGAGGTGTGGTGATTCTTGTTGTAGTATTTTTTCCATTGATGATACGGATACATCGCTTAATCCGTAATCTTTGATTGTCTTGTAATCAACTCCTCCTTTTCTTAGGATGTTTTCTGAGTATTGGTAGGCGATTGTAATAACTTCTATGTCTCTGTTTTCTTTTAGTCTTTTAATTACTGGGAGAATGGCGTTTGTTCCTCCGGGGTGCCATGATGTTGCAATTATTTTCTTTCTCATTAGAAGGGGTTTATCAATTAACATTTAAAAAACTTACGGTTTTAACTACTCAGAAATAGTTATTAATTTCTGTGTTTTTTTCTTCTTAGACCCCGTCCCTTATTAAACACTTCCTTGTACTTCTGGAACAAAGAACCTCCTTTCTCACCCATCTTCTTCCCGGCTTTCTGTGTGGCTTTCTGAGCGTTCTCTCTAAGCCTACCAATAGTTGTGTGTGCTTGCCTAATCCTAGCCTCCCAGTCAACAGAGTAGTCTCTTAGTACGCGATGAATCTTCTTAATACTTGCTCCGTAACTATTAAAGTAAGTAATTGTTCTAAGATCCTTCACCCTCTTATAATCCGGCACTTCATCAGGATACCCAAAGGCAAGGATTGCTTGAGGTCTTGCTTTTTTAGGAATATCTAGTAATTCCCTTATTTTTTCTTCATCAAAAGCACCAACCCATACTCCTCCAAGCCCAAGAGCATGAGCTGCTAATAGCATGTTCTCAGCGGCTGCTGCACAGTTCTGGACGGTATAAAGCCTTTGCCCTCTCAAGCCGTAGTGTATCTCGGTTTGTTCAGGGTCAGAGCATACAACGATTAAGAATGCGGCGTTATGAACACACTCCTGGCCAAGGCTATGCTCAGAAATCTTTTTCATTAAATCCTTATTATCCACTACTATAAACTTCCAGTCCTGGACATTACCACTGCTAGGAGCAAGCGACCCTGCTTCTACAATAGTCATAATAGTCTCAAAATCCACAGGAACATTAAGAAATCTCCTAATACTCCTCCTCGTGCTTATACACTCCAGGGCGTCCATCTTCTTCTCCTTCTCCTAAAACTTTTGGTTAAGCTTTGGGAAAACAGCTTTGGTTTTTAATATTTTATTATTTTTGTTTTTTTAACACCCTCATTATTATTATTTATTTTTTGATTTTATTATTTTTATATTATGTTTATTTAAATTACCCATTGGATTCTTATTAAAATTTCTACTTAATCTTTGCGCCACACCGCATACAATAATTAGCATAACTATAATGCCTTGTTCCACACCTAGGACAACTTATGATTATTAGAGTGGGGTGTGGTGGCTGCTGAGCTCTATGAACCTCGTGCTTGCCATGTAGCTGAGTTAGTTTATGATGTGTTGATGTCTGTGGTTGGGTTTGTGGGTATTGATATGGGTGTGTTGTCCGATGCGCAGTGTGCTGTGCTGGGCGGACAGGTTTTTTGTGGAGTGCGGGTTTTGTTTTCTGTTTGTCTCTCTTAAAAACAGCCTTGAACACGTACTTACCAATACCTATAAGTATGAAAAGGATTCCTACCCAGAAGAATATTATAAGGGGCTTAGACCCGTCACCTTCTTTTATGAGATTAGAGGCTAATACCATTATTACGCCTAAGATTACATAAACCCAGCCGGGTATTGTTGTCATGCTACTCTTATTTGTAACTTGGTTTTTAATATTTTTTGGAAAAATAATTTATACGAGTAGAACTTTACTCCTTAGCATGCGCGGCTTTAATCCTTTGAAAAAAAAGAGGAAGAAGGAGTTGTTCAAAGACCTTGATGTTGATTTAGACTCAGACCACCCGGTACACGAAGAGTTTGTGGAGGAGAAAGGATTAAGAGAAGCTCTTAGTAAGATTAAAAAAAAGAGGAAGTATTAACTCAGTGCTTCTTTCTCCTAATCACTTTTACACCGTTCATATAAGGTACCAACACACGAGGTATTGTTATGCTACCATCCTTGTTCTGGTAATTCTCAAGTATTGCTACTAGTGCTCTTGAAGTTGCTACGGCCGTACCATTCAGGGTGTGTAGGAATCTTCTCTTACCATGTTTATCTATGCATTTAAGATTAAGCCTTCTCGCCTGGTAGTCAGTGCAATTACTACAAGAACCCAGTTCTCTATACTTATTCTGTCTCGGCATCCATGCTTCGAGGTCGTATTTCTTAGCAGCCACTATGCCGAGGTCTCCTGTGCATACATTAACAGTCCTCCACGGTATTTCTAGGAGAGTGTGTATCTCCTCAGCATTCCTTTGTAGTTCTTCATGAAGCTCCCAGCTATCCTCTGGCTTGCAAAATACGAACTGCTCTACCTTATTGAACTGATGAGTCCTGAACAAGCCTTTCTCATCAACGCTGTGAGTCCCTACTTCTTTTCTGAAATTAATACTATAACCAACGTATCTTAATGGGAGCTCCTCCTCGGCGAGCGTCTCATCCATGTACATAGCCCCGATTGGGTGCTCTGCTGTAGCTACCATGTAGAGGTCTTCTCCTTCCACCTTGTACATCACATCTTCAAAGTCTTCAAGAGAGACCATGCCTGAGTAAGGCTTTTTCCTCATCATCAGGGGAGGCTCAATATAAGTGTAGCCCTTCTTTACAAGGCGGTCAATTGCGAATCTTATTAGTGCCTGGTTCAGCATTGCGAGTTCGTTCTTCAAAAAGTAGAATCCTGCTCCTGATATCTTAGTGCTCCTCTTAAAATCAGTTAAGCCAAGTTCTTCTGCGATCTCTGCATGAGATTTTAGTTCAAAATCAACTTTTTTTGGCTCACCCCACTTCCTTACCTCAACATTATCCTCGTCGCTCTCCCCGTAAGGCACAGACTCATGCATTATGTTTGGAAGCTGCATTAAGTAATATCTTATCCTCCCCAATAGCTCTTCTTGTTGCTCCTCTGCTCTTCTTATCTGGTTAGGAATAGATTTTGCTTTTTTAATCAGCAACGCGACGTCCTTACCTGCTTTCTTTGCCTTGTTTATCTCCTCACTAATCCTGTTACGTTCATGTCTTAAATCATCAATTTTTTTCTTAAGTTTCCTCCACTCAGCATCCTTCTTTATAAGGTCGTCCAACCATTTAAGCTTCTCAGCATCCTTTCTCTTCTCAAGATTCTGCCTTACAACTTCAGGGTTGTTCCTTACAAGGTTTATATCAAGCATTTTCATACTTTGTTTATTCTCTTGGTTTTAAATATTTTACCATAACAAAAAAAATGGGAATCAAAAGAATTAATGATAAATAAAGATGATCTAAGCAACCAAGTTAAGCGATGAAGTATAACAAAAGATTCCTTTAACTTAGTCTTACTAAGGGATTACTTGATTCTCTTAATCCTCTTTAATTCTTAATTATTTTAGTTTTTCTAAGCAGGTTCTAAGTCTGAGCAGCACCGCCTTTTATCTCTATCTCCTCTCCTCCTTCTATTGCTTTGAGAATAATTCTTCCTAGGCGGTTATGCTTTGTGATCTTGATTATGCTCTTCTTAGAGGCAGTCGCGCTTAAGAGGTAGTCTCCACCAACATATATATCTACTTCTTTATAAGCATGTTCTGGTCTGAGTCGTATCAACACGTTTTTCTTGTTAATCTTTACTTGATAAGGCAGAATGGTTGTTCTTTGCTCTTGTTTAGCTGGTTTTTTCTCTCCTCCTTCTATTACTTCTATGTTTATTCCAAGCTTGTTTTCCAAGGCTTCAATAGTCTTTCCTTGTCTGCCTATGAGTCTTGATTTCTGACCTGAAGGAACATAAACTCTGCACTTATTATCAGAGACCATCTCCACTTCTGCTTTGCTAGTATATCTGATTACCTCGTTCTTTATTGTTTCCTCTGCTAGTCTCCTAGCAGGGGTTGTCTGGTCTGCTTTTACAGGTATGACAACAGTCTCCTCTCCGTAAGTGTATATTTCAAACTCCAGCTTGCCAGTGTTAAAATCATTAACTACTACTACGGGCCTTGCAAGGTCTGCTTCTGTCATGCCACTAGGCACTTTGACTTCCATGCTCAGAGAGAAGATTCTATCAATTGCTCCGTTGGTTATGAATATGACTGTATCAATGATATGGGGTATTACTCCGAGTTCTATTCTCCCTATAAATCTTTGGATTGCATCTATTGGCTTTGTTGCATGTATTACTCCTATCATCCCAACGCCGCTTAAGCGCAGATCTGAGAATAACCTAAAGTCTTCTGTGTTTCTCATCTCATCAAATATTGTGTAGTCAGGTCTGCTTAAGAGGAGAATGTCGTGTATCTCATGGCTACTTCCGTAGTTCATTGAGTACTGGGTTACTTCTTCACTAAGGGTGAGGTCGCGAGGGGATTCTATTGTCTTGATAACCTTCTTTTTTTTAAGGTAGTGCTCTGCTAGGGCTTGTGCAAAAGTGGTTTTTCCATGACCAGGAGCGCCTGCTATTAGGATGCCTTCTGCTTTTTCATCAATCCTGGTCATAATCTTCTCATTAAGCTTATAGTCTTTAAGAGTAAGCTTCTTAACAGGTCTCACAGCTGTTATTTCGTAGCCATCAGCGAAGGGTGGTCTTGTGATTACAATCCTATAATTCGCTAGCTGGATAATGGTCGAGCCTCTTCTGTCAGCTTCTATGAACCCATCTGAGCGACTGCTTGCCTCTTCAGTTATTGCTTTTGCAAGTTCTTTCACTGCTTCTCTGTCAAGAGTTTCTTTAGATACCTCAACGTACTCCCATTCGCCTGGCTTCCCTTTCTTGGCTTTTATGCTACACTCCTCTTTTATATGCACGCTCATAGTCTTATTATCAAAGTATTTTTCTAATATGAAAGGCTTTTCTTCAAGTTCAAACTCGTAGAGAATAACCTGTATGCCTTTACTCTCGGCTACTAGGCTCTGAACTTTATCAGCTGTTACAAGAACTGCCTTTTCTTTAGCAGCAAGGCTTCTTATTAATGAATCAATTTCTCCGGTTCTTGCGTGTTTTATCTCGAACTCTGTTGGTCTTCCTCCTTTGAATACAACTCTGAACCTGTGTTTTTTGCCAAGTTCTCTTAGCTTCTTCACCTCTTCCAATCCTAAGTACCCTGTTTCTCTGTTCTTATTGGCTTGACTTTCAAGTTCTGCTATAACGGCTTCGTGGATGATAATCATGCTTGGCTTGATTTTCTTCTGCTCTATCTTCTTTGAAAGCAGCCCTTCGATTATTATACTCGTATCCGGGACTAGTTTTAATGTCTTGGGGCTTATTTTTTTCTCACTAGCTTTTTTAGCTACCATTTTTTTTCTTTTTACAAAACAACCAGCGTGGTTTGATTAAAACTATTTCTTTATTTTTTTATCTGGTTTACTTATTCAGAGGCGTTATTATTTAAGCTCTTTTCATCCAGCTTAGTCAATAACCTTGTTAGCAACTTATTAGTCTTTCTGGTTTCTTCTAATAGCTGCGCTGTTATATCCTTAACCTTGCTTTGCTTCCAGTTTAAATACATCATATAAATATTAAAAGCAACTACTACCACGTATATTATGAGCATGACTACGAGTGATGTCCCTGCAAGTTCAGGGGTTAGTTTTATCATTTTAACATAAGAAACTACGCTTGTTTTTTAAATGTTGTTAAATCTTCTTATTGAGTGGAAACAGAATATTTTTTATATTTTGTAGGGCGAAGGTGTTCTAAAGGGGGTTTTTTAAGGATTATTAATCCTGTTAAGCCAGCTCATAATCTTATTCTCAAGGATGTTCAGCCACATCATTATTCTTTGAAGTAATGTTGGGTTATTCAGGCTGATTGAGAATTCTTTAAGAGTCTTGTATTCTGTGCTGTGCTCATCTTCATAAGTAATTATTATTTTAAAGTCGTTGTTATCAAGGTTTAAGTCTTCTCCTCGGAGTATGACTCTAAATTGGTAATCGTGTTCCAGAAGAGGGATCTCCCAATGCTCTTCCATCAGTTCATGTTTTAAGATTATCTTAACATTCCTAGGCTTTGTATTTGATTTCTTCTTAACAAGAAATCTTATTTCTGATAATTCATCATAAGAAATGCTATGGGGAAAACTAAGATTTAGTATTTCAAGTAAGGGTTTATCTTGGACTTCTATTACTGAGTAATAAGATTTCTCTACAAGCTCATTCTTTACTCTGAAGACAAAGGTCTTCACTCCCAATGTGTTGAACTTCTTGGTATACTCAAACCTTGCTCTCTCTCCTGCAGGTAGCTGGCTAGTTGCGCACTCATCATTAAGGCAGACGCTGAGTTTTTTAAGATTCTTATCGCCCTTGTTATCAACTATACAAGTAATGTTAACGGAGTGGTTAAGATATGTTTTTTCCTTACTCGCAGAGCATGTAAGTAGGATGTTAGCGGAGTAACTTTTTTCTTGTGGCTGCTCAGTAATCATGAATAAACGCATGTATTGCTCTGAGTAAGCACTCCATCGCTTTGCTGCTTTGAAATTAACTTGGGCTTGTTCTCCTCTTGTAGCTGTTATTCTTAAGGGAAACGTGTATATGAATCGAGGCTCTAAGTCAGGGCTTACTCTGAGCAGCCAATAAATATTTTTTTCTTGGCCAGGAGCAAGGAGGAGTGGGTGGGGGTTTTGTCCGAGTATTTCTAATTCTCTTATCTTAGCTAAGGATAGCCTTGTAGTAACATAGTATGAGTGTGGATTTCTGACTTTTAGTATTAAGAGGTTGTATGAGCCAAACCCAACCTCGTCTTCTACTACTTCCGCGCTTAATTCTATCAGAGGTTTTAGCTTGTAATCGTACCTTATAATACTAACATTGAAGTCAAGGCTGCCGGGCTTAATCTCTGTGTGCTTGCTCCGAGTAACATAGTTAATGCTGGGTTCTTTTGCATCAAGGCTTGTTCTTAGTTTTATATGAAGGGCGTCAACAAAACCAAGTTCTTTATAAGTCACGTCAAAAGGCACCCATCCTGCTCTGGGGAAGTAAACCTCTGCCCAGCCATGAGGACCCCAACCCTTATTCTGTTGGTTAATATTAGAATAAGATATCCCTGTCACAAATCTTGCTGGTATCCCGACACTTCTACACAGGGATATGAAGAGACTTGTAAGTTCATCACACACCCCTCTCTTATTTCTTAACACCCAACTAGCCTTCTGAGATGCCTCAATGGTTAGAGTAGATAAGTTGTACTTAACATTATCTTCCACCCATTCGGCAAGTTTGAAAACAGCTCTGTAGAGGTCGTCCTCGCCTTGCACGATACCTGAGGCGGTTTGTTTTATTTCATCATTAATATCAATTATTTCTTGAGATTCAAGATAGGAGGAATAAGCCGGGTCAAGGTTTTTTAGAGGGAAAATAATTTTCTTACCTACTCTTTTAAACTCGTTCTGGGTGGTGAGACTTGATTCTTGTTTGACTCTAAAGCTGGTTTGTGAAGGCTTCTTCCATTCAAATAATAAACCAGTTTCGTCACTATACGCTGCGCTTGGCTCTGTTGCAATATAATCGACTTCTTGTCTGTAATCAGTTCTGGGAAACCATGTCATCTCTGCAGAGACGTAGTCCAAATAATAATTAGGTGAAGTAGGGATAATACTGAAGTTATTAATAATAACGAGTTTTAAATTCAGAGCATGATAATCGAATAAGTCATCAATGGATTCAGCACGGACCTCTCTAGTCGATGAAGTGAGTGTGATAAGCAGGGTGATGACTAGAATGACCGAATACAGGGGAGGCATATGTTTTTTTGACATGATCATCTACTGAGTCTAGTGAGTCTTCTTGGTTTTAATATTTTCTCATAATAAGATTTTATAAGTTTATAATATCTATAATAATGAAAATACCAAAAATTTTTAAAAACCTTTAGTATACATTTACGTATTCATTCCGTATTCATTCGCACAGTCCTCTTAGAAGAGGGTGTTCGGTATGCTGGTGTTGTATTCAGGCATTCATTACGCCCGGGTCGCATAGTGGTATTGCACGGGACTGCTAATCCCGGCCCTTCGGGGCTCCTGGGTTCGAATCCCAGCCCGGGCGTTTCAAATATTTTTCAATTGTTTTTTAACAGTTTTTCAATAAAATTTATATAATACTTAGGATGCGAGTAGTTGGTTTAGCCAGAAAACAAAGTTAGGAAGGCATTCCTGCTCTTATAGCGGGGTGGGGCAGCCAGGAGTGCCCGTCGGGCTCATAACTTTTGTTGTGAAACCCGGAGGTCGGTGGTTCAAATCCACCCCCCGCTATTAACAGAACTTTCGTATGAGTCTTCTTAACTCATAAGTAACTCTCTTGTTACCATCCAAGCTTACTCTTCTTAGTCTGCTTTGATAGGTGTGATTAGTTGTATTCGTAGATATTTTATATCATTATATAGTTAGCTTTAAATAGTTGATATTTAATTTCTGAATTCTTATGCTGGATAAGAATACTGCTCTGTTCGAGAACCTTCTCTCAAGGATTGATAAGAAGCTCCCATTCCTAGGTATGAATCCCCTGAATCCTGTTTCTGAGAAGAAAAAGTTCTTTAAGCATCCGGACTATAATCCTGTGTTCAGATATGCGAAGCGTTCATCAGGGATTGATAGGTTGTTCAAAAAAATAGATGCTGTAGAATTAAAAGATAATATTATCAATACTTTATTATTACAAAAGCTTGAAAAGTTCAAGAAGACGAATGCGATGTTACAGAGTATTGGTGGTGAGGAGTTCACCTTCTTTTCAAAAGAAATATTTGGATTACCGGATAAGGGTCTTGTGAATAAAGCTTATACTATCCTTAAAAAAGATGCTGTTAAAGAAGATGATGGTGTGGATTCGAGACATGTTATGAATGTTATGAAGAAGGTGCTTGGAGAATTCAATCTTAAGACATGGAGTGTGACTATGAAAAAGATGCCTGCAAGTGCGGCTGTACTTGTATCTAAGAAGAAGGTTTATGTTAAGAGAAACATTAGGTTTACTAAAGATTTTCTTAAAAGAGTTGTTGTTCATGAAATAGGTACACATGTTTTCAGAGCTAGTAATGGAGAGAATCAGCCTTACAGAATCTTCAGAACAGGCCTACCTAATTATCTTATGACCGAGGAAGGCATGGCTGTTAATGCAGAGGAAATAAATGGTTGCTTAAAAATGAACACTCTCAGGAGATACGCTGGGAGAGTGGTGGCTGTTCATCTAGCATTACAAACAAGTTTTAGACAAGTATTTGAGGAGTTAAGAGAATACTTTAATGAGGAGCTTGCGTGGAGGATTACTTTGAGAGTTAAGAGGGGGCTTATAGATACTTCAAAACCAGGCGCTTATACAAAAGACTACTTATACCTTCATGGTTATTACGAGGTTAATAGATTCCTGGAAGAAAGAGGTGATAAAGGCTTAACCACTCTTTATTATGGAAGGATAGGATTAGAGCATGTTCCTCTTATGAAAAAGATTGAAGGGTTAAAAAAGCCAGAGCTCACCCCGGTTTCAGAGGAGTTTAAGAGGGTGCTTGAAGAGATAGAGCGGTTGTAAGATTAACTTTATATATGTCCTGTTTATTTCTCGTATGAAGATGATAATCGGAGGTGTTGAAGAAGCTGGTCGAGGACCTGTTATTGGCCCAATGGTAATAGCCATAGCTGTTATTAATGAAGAGGATGAGTTCAAGTTAAAGGCTCTTGGTGTTAAGGATTCTAAGCTCCTCACCCCGTCTCAGAGAGAGAGGCTTTATAATGAGATAAAGGATTTGTGTGAATATGAGCTGATAAAAGTGGGTCCTGAAGAAATTGATAACGCCGTTAATAGTAAGGATACTAATCTTAACTGGTTAGAAGCGGATAAAGCGGTTATTCTTATTAATAAGCTAAGACCGGATAAAGTAATCCTTGACTGCCCAAGCACGAATCTAAGGGAGTACAAGAAGTATATACAATCAAAGCTAGAATACCAGCCAAAGCTCGTGGTTGAACACAAAGCAGATGTTAAGTATGCTATTGTAGGAGCCGCTAGTATCCTAGCAAAGGTGTGTAGGGATAAGGAGATAAAAAAACTCAAAGCAAAGTACAAAGTTGATTTTGGGAGTGGTTACCCAAGTGATCCTCTTACTGTTGAGTTTACTAAGAGGTATTATGATAAGTATCCTTTCTTCAGACAGAGTTGGGAGACTTGGCAGAAGGCTAAGAAGCTTGGCGGACAGAGAAAGTTGGAAGACTTCTAATGTTTATATAATGTTTAAAAATGGTGGTAGAAACCTTAGATTAAAAAAGAAAAAAACCATAAGTTTTTTATACTCTTATCTTATAAGGTTTATAATGAGCTGTTGCTCTATTGGAAGGCTTCACAGAGATTTTATAATTTATCTCTTAATTTCAGAGTAATAATAATTATTATGGTGCGGTGAGTGATTCAGTATGACTAAGATTAACAAGCTGGTTATGAAGGGTTTTAAGTCGTTTGCAAATAAAACAGAACTGGTTTTTGGCGATAAGTTTAACTGCATTCTAGGCCCAAATGGTGCTGGTAAGAGTAATGTTCTTGACGCTCTCTGTTTTGTTCTGGGTAAAGCCAGTGTGAAGGGTATGCGTGCTGAGAAGTCTGCTAATCTTATATACAACGGTGGTAAGAAGAAGAGTGCTGCGAAGGAAGGCGTGGTAAGTATTTATTTTGATAACACTTCAAAAATCTTTGGGGAGGAGTTCGGTGAGGAGGTCGAGATCACAAGAATTGTGAAGCAAAGCGGTCAGTCAACTTATAAGATTAATGGTAAAACAAGAACCAGGCAGCAAATCCTGGACTTGCTTGGGAAAGCAAGGATTACCCCTGAAGGTTACAATATAATCCTCCAAGGGGATATTGTCCAACTTGTAGAAATGACTCCTTTGGAAAGAAGGGGTATGATTGAGGAGGTCGCTGGGATTAGTGTCTACGAGGAGAAGAAGAACAAGGCTATCAGGGAGCTTACAAGGGTGGAGGAGAAGCTTAATGAAGCTAGTATTATTCTTGCTGAGAGAGAGACTTATCTCAAGGAGCTTAAGAAGGAGAGGAACCAAGCTATTCGCTTCAAGAACCTGAGTGATAAGATTAAGCAGAACAAGGCTACAAGACTGCACAATCGAATTAGGGCTAAGAAGAAGAAAAGGGACGAGCTGGATAAAAGGATTAAAGCTAATAACGAGAAGATTAAAGTCTTAAAAGAACAGATTGGAAAATTAAAAGAAAAGGTTAAGAAGAAAAAAGAGGAGATTGAAAGGATTAATAGGGAGGTTGAGGAACGAGGTGAAAAAGAACAAGTTGCTCTGCACAAGGAGGTTGAGAAACTAAAAGTTGATGTTGCTCTTAATAAGCAGAGAATAGAGACTGTTGATTCTGAGATAAAAAAGATTGAGGAGAGAAGAGCCGAGCTTGAGAATAATTACAAAGAATTAATAGGCAAGATTAGTGTTCTTGAGAAGACTAAGAAGGAACTTGAAGTTCAGATTAGGAGTAAGGAGAAGGACTTGGCTCTTATAGAAAGAAGAGTGGCTGAGTTCAGGAAGAAGAATAAGTTAGAGGATGCTCAGGAAATAGATAAACGTATCACTGAGATTGATAAGCAAGCAGATGAATTACAGGAAGCGGTTCATAGGATAAGAGAGGAGCAGCAGGGATTACTGAGAGAGAAGGACAAATTAGAGTTGAAGATTCAGTCAATTGATGATAAGATAGAGAGAGTCTTAGGGATTGAAAAGGAGAACAGGGCTGCGCTTGAAAAGCTAAAAGGTGTAAAAGAGGAGTTAAAGAGGAAGAATGATGAGCTTAGAAAAGCCCTTGATTATGATTCAAGCCTCGCAGTTCAACTAGGAAACGCTCGGGATAAGCTGTTAAGAAGAAAGGAGGAGGAGTCTGGTTTAAAAGCACGCTCTGTTAGCATTAGAGAGTCTTTGGGTGGAGGGATTGCTCTTAGAAGGATAATGGAGTTAAAAGCAAAGGGAACTATTAAGGGTATTCTTGGGAGTGTTTCTGAGCTTGGGCAGGTAAAAGAGGAGTTTGCTCTTGCTCTTGAAGTAGCAGCTGGACCAAGGCTTAATAGTGTGGTAGTAGAAACAGATGCCGTGGCAGCTAGATGCATAAAGTATCTTAAGGATAATCAGCTCGGCATAGTTACCTTCCTCCCGTTGAATAAGCTGAAGCCGAAACCTGTGAGGGATGAGTTAAGAAAGCTTGAAATGAAAGGTGTTCGTGGTCTGGCTATTGACTTGATTACTTTTCCTGAGAAGTACAGGAAGGTATTTGAGTATGTTCTCGGAAGCACCCTTGTTGTGGATAATATTGAAGTAGCAAGAAGAGTTGGGATTGGAAGAGAGCGTATGGTTACTCTAACAGGTGACTTAGCAGAAACAAGTGGTGCGATGCAAGGAGGATTTAGGAAGAGGAAGAAGGGTGTTGGTTTCCAAGATAAAGAGATTAGTGAAAGACTAAAAGCTCTTGAAAAAGAGATTAAGGACTTAGCAAGCGTTGTTGCTAATGTCGAGGTTAAAAAGAAGAATAATGAGGCTAGGATTGATGAGCTTAGAAAAGAAAAGGCAGAGCTGGAAGCAGAGGTTATTAAATTAGAGAAGACACTGCATCTCGACTCAGCAGACCTTGATGCTAGTAAAAAGGAGAAAGAAAAGCTGGGTTCTGAGCTTGAGGAGATTAACAAGGAGCTTGAGAGGGTGAGAAAAGAACTTGTTGATAAGAACAAGAAACTCACAGAACTTAAAAAAGAGAAGCAGACTCTGAGAGAGCGTTTAACAAAGCTGAGAAGCCCGGCGTTGCTCGCAGAACTGAACTCGTTTGAACAAAAAAAGAATGAGTTAAGAGAGGAGATAAGTAACCTTCAAATGGAGTTAAGAAATAATGATAGCGAGGTAAAGAATATTCTTGGCCCTGAAGGAGAGAATATCCAGAGGATCCTAAAACAGCAGGAAAAAGAGAAAGCTGATTTTTTAAAAGAAAAGAAAGAGTTAAGCGAGCTTATTAAGAAGGAGGAGGCAGATTTAAGGGATAAGGAGAGGAAGCAGGAGAAGTTTTATGCTCAGTTCAAAGCATTGTTTAATAAGAGGGCTAAGTTGAGTGACGAGGTGGGTGGGCTTGAGAGGAATATGGCTTTAAAGGAGAATATGATTAGGGATTATGAGCAGAGGAATAATGAGATTAACATGGAGAACGCGGGGGTTAAGGCAGAGCTTGCTGGGCTTGAGGAGGAATTCAAGCAGTATGAAGGAGTGCCTTTATTCGAGGATAAGAGTGAGGAGCAGATTGAACGTGAGATTAGACAGTTTGAGAAGATGATGTCTGACATAGGGGCGGTTAATATGAAAGCTCTTGAAATCTATGAGAAAGCACAGAGTGAATACGATGCATTACTTAAGAAGAAGGATAAACTAACAAGTGAGAGAGAGGACGTGCTTGTTATGATTAATGAGATTGATAGCAAGAAGAAAGAGTTATTTATGAGGACATACAATGTTCTGAATGAGAATTTTAAGAGAATATTTAATAGTCTCACAGCTAAAGGAGATGCTTTCTTTGAGCTTGAGGACGAGAAGGATCCTTTCGCAGGGGGTATGACTATAAAGGTAAGGGTTGGTGGGAAGAAATTCATGGATATTAGGAGTCTTAGTGGGGGTGAGAAAACCCTTACTGGTTTAGCATTCATATTCGCAGTGCAGGAGTATGCTCCTGCAAGTTTTTATGTGTTGGACGAGGTTGATGCTGCTCTGGATAAGCATAACTCGGAGAAGTTGGCTAAGCTCATAAGGAGTTACTGCAAGGACGCTCAGTATATTATCATAAGTCATAACGATGCTGTGATTAGTGAGGCTGACAATCTTTTTGGTGTAAGCATGAATAAGGAGGATAGTATTAGTAAGGTTACAAGTCTAAAGATTTAGGAACCGAGTTCTTTCCTAAAGAGATGATTTTTAGGGGGAGGAAAGAGGGGGAAAAGAGATTGTGGTGTTGGTTAAAATAAAGATTTTTTTGTTCAAAAGAGAACATTCTAAAGAAATGTAATTTTTATATTATTTCTTCTATCGTTTCTTCTATCTTCTTGGCTGTTTTATCCCAGCTGAACTCCTTCTCCACTGTCTTCCTTGCTTCCAGGCTTATCTTTCTCTTAAGAACTTCTTGTTTCATTAAGTACATTATCTGGTTTGCAAGGTCAAAAGAGTTGCCTTCCTTGAAGAAGAGGCCGTTTATTCTTGGCTTTATATAATGCTTCACAAAACCTACTCTGGTTGCTATTACTGGTACTCCGCAGCTCATAGCTTCAAGAGTTGTGAGGCTGGTTGTTTCTGTTAGGCTGGTTAGACAGTAGACATCCATGGCTTGGAGGTGAGGCACAACATTATTCGTGCTACCAGGAAGTATTACCCCCGGCACACTCTTAAGTTTTTTCTTAATGCTATCAAGGCCTTCCCCTACCACGATTAGGAGGGTTTTTGGATGTTTCTTTTTCACAAGGATATATGCTCTTAGTAGGGTTGCTAGGTCTTTTTCTCTTCCCAGCCTTCCGTGGTGTCCTATAACAAAGAAGGCAGGGTCTATGCCTAACTTCTTCTTAGCAGATATTTTGTTTTGAGTGGGAACAAATTTTTTGGTATCTACTCCGAGGTGTATAACTTTCTTCTTAGTTTTAATCTTCTGCCATGTAAGCATTTCTGCTATGTTCTCTGAGGGCACTATTAATAAATCTGCTTTGTTATAAATCTTCCTTGCGATAATCTTTGTTAATATACGAATATATTTGCTGAGTAGAGATAAGCCTATTGCTTTGGATACTAATTCCCATTCAATGGAGTGGATAAAGGATATTATTTTCTTCTTATTCCTCTTAGCAGCGAATATGCTTAGGATTCCGATTGGACCTATGGTTTGGGAGAAAACTATGTCTGCTCTTTTTACTTCTCTTCTTATTGTTCTATGGTGAAACTTTGCAGGCTTAAAATCGCCTATTCTGAACTTGGTTACAGGTATCTTCACTATGCTGACGGATTCATCGTCATCAAGGGAGGAGTGGCCAAAGTCAGGGGCTATTACTGTAATATCATATTTGTATCTTAACCTAGGGATTATTTCTGATAAGAATCTGGAAATACCATCCCATCTGGGCAGGAAGTTATCGGTTGCTATTAAGAGCTTTTTCTTCTGTGGTGTTTCCCTTTTAGGGCTTAGGGTTTTTAATGCTTTTTTCTTATTTTTCTTCTTGGCTTTCTTCATCATTCTTATCTTACCTTATAAAAAACCTCTGCGTACTTAGTACTGTGTTTTATTCCGTTAATAAGGTCTCTTATATAAATCGTGAAGAATAAGAAGTTATTAAGAACTAAATAGTTATAAAAAGTTGATAAGTCTATCTGGCTCTTAAACGTCTTTAATGCTTTCATTTTAGTCTTGAACGTGTTTGAGGTGTCCACTACTAGTTTTGGCTTGTTTCTCTTTTTAATGTTGAAGAGATGCCATACTTCAAAAGCGTATAGGTCTGCGTTTAATTTGCTCTCTTTGTACATTCTTAAGACAATCCTAAACGTTGCTCTGTGATCAGGATGAGCATCATCACCTGAATGAGTGAATATTTTTGCAGGTCTGAGCTTGCGTATTATCTTCTTAAGATTCTTATCTATGCCTCTCCTCTTAAAGTCTTCCTCAAAATGGTTTTCTCTTAGCCCAATAAAAGTAACGCTTTTTCCACCTATAATCTTGTCTGCTCGCTGAGCTTCTTTAATCCTTGTCTTAGCGATTATCTCTCTTTTGACATGAGGCTTAACACTCTCTCCGAAGGAGAGAATGATTGTATGAACATCGTAACCCTCCTTTGCATACTTAGCCATAGTTCCTCCGACGCCGATTATTTGGTCATCAGAGTGCGCGCAGATTACTAGTATTGAGCCTTTATTATTTTTTTCTTTATTGTTTCTTTTGTTATTCTTTTT
>Ga0190334_1000085_pt1 | contig 43965 bp, 36 predicted proteins | sample 48720478_MG_FD_161270 | JGI IMG/M metagenome (GOLD analysis project Ga0190334, IMG submission 161270) | Hydrothermal vent sediment bacterial communities from Southern Trench, Guaymas Basin, Mexico - 4872-04-7-8_MG | ecosystem: Environmental > Aquatic > Marine > Hydrothermal vents > Sediment ... | reverse complement strand
CAAATCAAAAAGGCTGGTTATTGCTTCGCTTCAACCCGGCCTTTTTTATTTCCCGGGTTTCTTTGTTCAGCAGGAAACAGGGGTGAGAAGATTGCTCGTCCTGCCGTTGGCAGGTCTCGCGGACTTCCATGGGGGAAACTCAAATCAAAAAGGCTGGTTGTTGCTTCGCTTCAACCCGGCCTTTTTTTTATCCCCTGCGCTTGTGAAAGCAAGCTTTCAACGCTACGGGTATAAAAAAAGGCCGATCTGCCTTCGGCAGACCAGCCTTTTTGATTTGGTCGGGGTGAGAAGACTCGAACTTCCGACCCCTTGCACCCCATGCAAGTGCGCTAGCCAACTGCGCCACACCCCGATATTCAAAAACCCCACTGACAAGATCCGGGGAATGCAAAATTAAACCATCTCCTGAATTCTGCAAAATTTTCATTTAATTTATCTTTGGAATAAAATTTGATCAAATAGTACGTTCTAAATATATAATAATATACATAAGCTAATACAATTAACTGACTGACATGGCATTTTTCAAGAAACTTGACGATTTGGACGAAAGAAATTCTTCTGCCGGCAAGGCGGAGGAGGAAGAACATGTGCGTACCCTGATCCTGGGATCGGGACCTGCGGGTTATACGGCTGCCATTTATGCAGCCCGGGCCAACCTGTCGCCGGTAGTGTATGAAGGTCTCCAGCCGGGAGGACAGCTCACCACTACCACCGAGGTGGAAAATTTCCCCGGGTACCCCGAAGGCGTTACCGGCCCGGAAATGATGGAAGACCTGAAGAAACAGGCAGAACGGTTCGGTACCGATATGCGGTTCGGCATGGCTACTTCCGCCGATCTTTCACAGCGGCCTTTCAAAGTGACCATCGACGAAAAAAAGGTCATTCTGGCAGATGTGCTGATTATTGCCACCGGAGCCACGGCCAAATACCTGGGGCTGGAGGCGGAAAAGAAATATGCCGGGAGCGGGGTTTCAGCCTGTGCTACATGCGACGGCTTTTTTTACAAGGGGAAGGATGTGGCTGTGGTGGGTGGAGGCGATTCCGCCTGCGAAGAAGCTCTCTATCTGTCAAACCTGTGCCGTAAGGTGTATATGATCGTCAGGAAGGACCACCTTAGGGCATCGAAGATCATGCAGGAAAGAGTCTTCAAAACGCCCAACATAGAAGTGCTTTTCGAACATAACACGAAAGACCTGTTCGGTGACGGGGTGGTCGAGGGAGCTGTTCTGGTAAAAAAGAAGGGAACTCCCGAAGAAGAGGAAGTGCGTATCAAAATTGACGGTTTCTTTCTGGCCATCGGGCATACGCCCAATTCGGATATTTTCAGAGATTATCTGGAACTGGATGAAACCGGGTACATCAAAACACAGCCCGGAACCACCCGGACCAACATCCCCGGAGTGTTTGCCTGCGGCGATGTGCAGGACAGGATTTACCGCCAGGCTGTTACAGCAGCGGGATCAGGCTGTATGGCTGCTATTGATGCCGAACGTTTCCTGGGAGAACAGGAATCCTGACCGGGGTTCCCGGAACGAATGAAAGGAAAGGGGAGTTCCGGTCCGCATAGGCGGGTGGTGCCTCAAATTTGTGCCATCTTTTCTTTGGAATATTTACCGGCAGCCAGCTTCTTCTGTACTTCGGAGAAGGCTTTTACGGTATATTCCACATCCTCCATGGTGTGCACCGCTGTTGGGATCAGGCGCAACAGAATAATTCCACGGGGTACCACCGGATAAATCACCCCCGAACAGAACAGGCTGTAATTCTCCCGCAGGTCGACGATCACATTCGAGGCTTCCTCCGGGGTTCCGTTCAGAAAAACCGGAGTTACAGGCGATTCACAACTGCCGATGTTCAGTCCGCTCTTTTTCAGTCCTTCCTGCAGCGCCCTGACAATTTTCCAGAGGTTTTCCCGCAGGGCCGGTTCGGTTTTCAGCAACTCCAGCCGCTTCAGCGCACCGATCACCATAGGCATGGGCAGCGACTTGGCAAATATCTGGGAACGCATTTCATACATCAGATGCTGGATCACAGGTTCCGGTCCTGCCACAAAAGCTCCAATGCCTGCCATGGATTTTGCAAAGGTGGAAAAATACAGGTCAACCTGGTCCTGTACGCCGAAATGCTCGCCGGTCCCGGCACCCGTGGAGCCCATGGTCCCGAAGCCGTGGGCATCATCTACCAGCAACCTGAAATGAAAACGTTTTTTCTTTTCGACAATTTGGTCCAGCTTTCCGAGATCACCTACCATTCCGAAAACGCCCTCGGTGATCACCAGAATGGCTCCCCCGGTTTTTTCGGTCAGTTTGGTGGCCCTTTCCAGCTGCTTCTCCAGATTCTCCATATTGTTGTGCGGGTACACAAACCGTTTTCCGAAATGAAGCCTGAGCCCGTCCATGATACAGGCATGTGAGTCGGAATCGTAAACAATCACATCGTTGCGGTCAACCAGGGCATCAATAATCGACAGCATCCCCTGGTAGCCGTAATTCAACAGGTAGGCCAAGGGCTTTCCCACAAATTCAGCCAGCTTCTGTTCCAGCTCCTCGTGTTTGGACGTCTGGCCCGACATCATCCTTGCTCCCATGGGGTAGGCGAGGCCCCAATCCCTGGCTGCTTCCGCATCGGCTTTCCTTACTTCAGGGTGGTTAGCCAGGCCGATATAGTTGTTCAAACTCCAGTTAAGAACTTTCTTTCCTCTGAAAACCATATGAGGACCGATTTCGCCCTCCAGTTTCGGGAACATGAAATATCCATGAGCGTCTTGCCGGTATTGACCCAACGCTCCTTTACGCCTGCTGATTTTTTCAAAAAGATCCACGGTGTGAAGTTTTTTGTTTGTTTAAAGGACAAAAGTAGCGGTTTTCAAAACAACTGCAAGGTAAAAATAAAAATTAACCCCGGTCGTTCATTTCATAATATGCGCAGAACCTTTTATTTATTTCAATGAAAAGTGTACTTTTGCAACACCGTTTTTATGAGAAAATATACGCCACATAATAATCTGTCTTTCCTTTTCCTGCTGATCCTGTTGCTGGCCGGGGCCTGCAGCGAGTATGAAAAGGTATTGAAAAATCCCGATCCGCATGTCAAGTACGAGAAAGGGATGGAATATTTTCAGGAAGGCCAGTATACCAGGGCGGCAACTGTTTTCGAGCAGATCATTCCCGTCTTCAGGGGAACGGAGAAGGCCGAAACGCTCGATTTTTATTATGCCATGAGCTATTACCGGATGAAAGATTATATTCTGGCCGGGCATTATTTCCGTACTTTTATGCGGACTTTCCCAAACAGTGAACATCGCGAGGAAGCAGAATACCTGGCTGCTTACTGTGATTACCTGTTGAGTCCGCGCCCTTCCCTCGATCAAACGAATACCTATAACGCCATAGATGCTTTTACCCTGTATATCAGGCGGTATCCCGACAGTGAACGCGTTCCTCTGTGCCGCCAGCTGATCAGGGAGCTGGAAGACAAACTGGTGGAAAAATCGTTTAACAGCGCTAAACTGTATTTTGACCTGGGGTATTATAATTCCGCTATTGTTGCGTTAACGAACAGTCTGAATGATTATCCGGAATCGAAATACAGGGAAGATCAGATGTTTTTATTGCTGAAATCGAAATATCTGCTGGCGGAGAACTCGGTGCCGGAAAAACAGCAGGAACGCTACCAGGATACCATAGACGAATATTATTCCTTTATCTCGGAATTTCCCGAGAGCAAATACCTGCAGGAAGCACAGAAAATTTTCTCGGATTCGAGAAGCCGTGCCGGTGGTACCGGACCTGATGCCGGCAGGGAGATTACGGAAAATATTCGGTAATGAACGAATTGAAACGAAGAAACCTTTATTGCCTGAAAAGATGATAGATTACAAGAAATCAAAAGCGCCTGTTACCACTATTACCCGGAACATCAATGAACTGGAGGAGTCTACGGGGAATATTTACGAAACTGTCATGGTGGTGGCCAAAAGAGCCAATCAGATAGCACAGGAGCTCAAGCAGGAACTGAACAGTAAGCTGGAAGAGTTTGCGTATTATACCGATAACCTCGAAGAGGTTTTCGAGAACCGCGAGCAGATCGAGATATCCAGATTTTATGAAAGACTGCCCAAACCCACGCTGGTTGCCCTTCAGGAATACCTGGAAGGGGAAATTTACTGGAGAAGGGCAGAACCGGAAGAAACCGAAGAAAAAGCTCCTGTTTCGTAATTCCACGCCATTCCCATGTTGAAGGGGAAAAAAATCATACTGGGCCTTACAGGCAGCATTGCCGCCTACAAAGCCGCTTTTCTGGTCAGATTGCTGGTAAGGGAAGGGGCGGAAGTACAGGTGGTCATGACCCCGATGGCCTGTGATTTCATTACCCCGCTTACCCTGTCCACTCTTTCCGGGGAACCGGTAATGATCGATTTTTCCGATCCCGACAACGGATCATGGAACAACCATGTGGAGCTGGGCCTCTGGGCCGATCTTTTCCTTATAGCCCCTGCCTCGGCTAATACCATGGCCAAAATGGCTGCCGGCATTGCCGACAACCTGCTTCTTACCGTTTTTCTTTCCGCCCGCTGTCCTGTATGGGTGGTGCCTGCCATGGATATGGATATGTACCGCCATCCGGCCACACAGAAAAATCTTTCCGCCCTGGAATCGCTGGGAGTAAGGATACTGGAACCGGAAACCGGACCGCTTGCCAGCGGGCTTACCGGAAAAGGCCGGATGGAAGAGCCGGAGAAGATACTGAAGGAAGTGGCCGAACACTTCAAAAAAAAAAGTCCTGCCGGATCCTCTCCGGGAAAAAAATCCTGATTAATGCCGGCCCTACCTACGAGGTGATCGATGCGGTCCGGTTCATCGGCAATCGTTCATCGGGGAAAATGGGAGTGGCACTGGCCCGGGTGGCTGCCGAAAGCGGGGCCCATGTTACCCTGGTTCTCGGACCCGTTTCACAACAAATAGCCCATCCTTCCGTTTCTGTCATCAGAGTGGAATCGGCTGCAGAAATGTACGAAAAAACCCTGGCCGGCTCGGATGAGGCGGATATTATCATTCTGGCAGCCGCCGTAAGCGATTTTACTCCTGAGGAACCGGTCAGGGGGAAAATCAAACGGGGTACAGCTCCCCTGGTAATCAGGCTGAAACCAACCGTTGACATTGCGGCGGCCATCGGAAGAAAGAAAAAACCGGGGCAGGTGCTGGTGGGTTTTGCCCTGGAAACGGAAAATGAAAAGGAACATGCCAGAGAAAAACTGGCAAGGAAAAACCTCGACATGATCGTGCTGAATTCACTGGCCGAACCGGGTGCCGGTTTCGGTTACGATACCAACCGGGTGACTATACTGGACCGCCTGGGGCATGTGACCGAAACCGGTTTGAAACCCAAGATAGGGATCGCCGGCGATATTATGGAGAAAATTTCCGGGTGGATATCTCAACAAGAAGAAAAATGAAGATCTTCCTGAAGAAATATCATTTGCATCTCATGATGGCGGTATTTGCATTTTATTTTCTGATGCCTCTGAATACCATAGCCCAGGAACTGAACTGCAATGTGCAGGTCATCTCCCAGCAGATACAGGGAACCAACCGGAGCATATTCAAGACCCTGCAGGAATCGGTGTATGAGTTTCTGAATAACCGGAACTGGACCCGGCATGTATACAGCTATAATGAACGCATCGAATGCAATGTGCTGATCAATCTGTCCGAACCCATTTCTTCCGACGAATTCCGGGGAAGCATACAGATACAGGCACGCCGGCCGGTGTTCAACAGCACCTATAACTCGGTATTGCTGAACATCCGCGACGATAATGTGCGGTTCAGGTATGTGGAAAATGAACCCCTGGAATTCAACGAAACGGTCCACCGTTCCAACCTTACCTCTCTGCTTGCCTATTATGCTTATATTATCCTGGGATTTGACTATGATTCGTATAGCCTGTACGGAGGGACGGAATACTTTGAAAAAGCGCAGAAAATTGTGGATAATGCCCAGAATGCTACAGAACCCGGCTGGAAACCCTATGAGGGAAGCAGCTACAGGAACCGTTACTGGTTGGTGTACAACCTGCTCGACGATATGTACAGGCCCGTGAGGGAATTCAACTACCGTTACCACCGGCTCGGTCTGGATATGATGAGTGAACAGACCGGCCAGGGACGGGCCAACATTGAGGAAGCATTCAGGCTGTTGCGGGAGGTATACCGGCAACAGCCCGATCCTTACATGTACCTTCTTCAGGTAGTGCTGGATGCAAAAACCGATGAAATTGTTAATATTTTCCGGGCTGTGGAATCACCGCCTGATGAGCGCCGCAGGGTGCATGAAATCCTCACCGAGATAGACCCCTCCAATATAGGGAAATACGATACCATACTGAATCCCGAAACCCTCTGATATCCGGTTCCCAATTCGGGATTTATTTGTAGTTTTATCCTCTGGCTGAAGAATATTTTTTCGGGTATGCTCAAGAGTCTGCTGGTTCAAAATTATGCGCTGATACAGCACCTGGAGATCAGTTTCGATTCCGGGCTGTCGATTATCTCCGGTGAAACCGGTGCCGGGAAATCCATCCTGATGGGAGCTCTTTCTCTGATCCTTGGTCAGAGAGCCGATACATCCGTACTATACGACAGGGAGAAGAAATGCGTGGTGGAGGGGAGCTTCTTCATCAAGCCCTACGGTCTGCGCACTTTCTTCAGCGAAAATGAGCTGGATTATGATGATACCGTGATCATCCGGCGTGAGATCAATCACCAGGGGAAATCCAGGGCTTTTGTGAATGATACGCCCGTGGGTCTGCAGATGTTAAAGGACCTGGGCCAGCGGCTGGTGGATATCCATTCCCAGCACCAGAACCTGATGCTGGGCGATAACCGTTTCCAGCTCGGGGTGCTGGATGCTTTCGGCAGGCATTATGATTTGTTGCAAAGGTATGAAACCGAATATGAAGAATACCTGGCCGCGAGGCATGAGTACGAGTCGCTGAAGAACCGGTCGGAAAAGGCCGCTGCAGATCTTGATTATCTCAGCTTTCAATATGATCAGCTCGAAAAAGCCGGCCTGGTGGAAGGAGAACAGAATGAACTGGAAGAGGAACTTGAAACCCTCAGCCATGCTGAGGAGATCAGGGAAAATCTGTTAAAGTCGTACTACCTTCTGGCAGGGGAGGAAGGGGATGTGCTGGGCCGGATGAGGGAGGTACAGTACCTGCTGACCCGTATTTCTGCTTTTTATTCTCCGGCTTCCGAACTGGAAAAACGGGTGGAATCAGCTTACCTTGAAATGAAGGATCTTTCCGAAGAACTGGAAAGACTGGGGAATACGGTGGAATATGATCCCCGGCGTATCGAGGTGGTGCAGGAACGCATCAACCTGATCTACTCTCTTCAGCAGAAACACAAGGTCTCTACAGTAGGTGATCTGATACGGATCAAAAATGATCTAAAAAAGCAGGTCGATGAGATCGATTCTTTCGATTCACGCCTGGAAGAAGCGAAAAAACTTTTCGAGGCCTGTACGGAAAAACTGGAAAAAACCGCCGTTGAACTGACAGCCAGGCGCAGGGAGATTATTCCCGAACTGGAAAAGAAGATCACCGGCCTGTTGAAGGAACTGGCCATTCCCCATGCACGGTTTGCCGTGGAACTGGAAGCAGAGGAGGATTTTCAGCCGGCAGGGAAAGACCGGGTGACCTTCCTTTTTTCGGCCAACAAACAGGGAGCGCTGATGGATATTTCCCGGGTAGCTTCGGGCGGAGAGCTGTCCAGGGTGATGCTCAGCCTGAAATCACTCATTACCCATTCTTCTTCTCTCCCCACGGTGATATTCGATGAAGTGGATGCGGGGGTCAGTGGCGAAATTGCCGACAAGGTGGGGAATATCCTGCGCCGGATGGCCGAACACCTCCAGGTGATCAATATAACCCACCTGCCCCAGATCGCCGGAAAAGGGAAGCATCATTATCTGGTTTACAAGACCGATACGGCCGACAGGACCATCACCCGCATCAAGCTGCTGAATGAGGAAGAGCGTATACAGGAAATTGCCAAAATGCTGAGCGGGGAGGAAGTAACCCCGGCTGCCTATGAAAATGCCCGCATCCTGCTGCGCAACTGATCCTTTTTCTCTGTAAATAATCATTTCGGACCCGTAATTCCTGAATACAATAATTCGTATTATTTGCTTTCGAAATCTAACCAAATCCGATGTCATGGCTTACAATTTGTTGAAAGGAAAAAAGGGGATCATTTTCGGTGCCCTGAATGACAAATCTATTGCCTGGAAAGTAGCCGAGCGGGCATATGAGGAAGGTGCCGCATTTACCCTGTCTAATACACCCGTGGCTTTGCGTTTCGGGACCCTGAATGAACTGGCTGAAAAAACCGGAGCAAAGGTGCTTCCGGCCGATGCTACGTCGAATCAGGATGTGGAGAACGTGATCCTGAAATCCATGGAAATCCTGGGAGGGAAGGTGGATTTTATCCTGCATTCCATCGGTATGTCGCCCAATGTGAGGAAAGGACTGCCTTATGACAACCTGAACTACGATTATTTTCTGAAAACCCTGGACATTTCCGCCCTTTCTTTTCACAAGATCCTGCTGATGGCCAGGAAACACGATGCCATCAATGAGTGGGGATCGGTGGTGGCCCTGACCTACATTGCCGCACAGCGCACCCTGGTGGGGTATAACGATATGGCCGATGCCAAGGCTCTGCTGGAATCCATAGCCAGGAGTTTCGGTTACATATACGGCCGGGATAAAAAGATACGGATTAATACCGTTTCCCAGTCGCCTACCTTGACCACCGCCGGCAGCGGGATCAAGGGGATCGAATCCCTGTTCGATTTCACGGAAAGAATGTCGCCGCTGGGAAATGCCACCGCCGAGGAGTGTGCCGGGTATGTGGTGACCCTGTTTTCCGACCTGACCCGTAAAGTCACTATGCAAAACCTCTATCACGACGGCGGATTCTCCAGCATGGCCATGAGCCAGCGCGCCATCTCACAGTACGAGAAGAGTTTTGAGGAATGCGATTGAAACGCAGAGGGCAGAGGGCAAAGGGTTAAAAGCAGGCGGTTACTGTGTGAGTTTAACGGATATTTATGATCAGTCATTGCCTTTATGATGTTGACCCGGATTAAATTATACCACCTTTTCAAATTCGCAAGCCTGATGTTTCGTCACCATACGACAGGTATTTGTTTCACAGGAATCGAACGTTTAATAAAAACAAGAATTCCACATCAAATAATAATTCCGGACAGAGTCGGATGTGTTTATGGTGGAAAGTCGAAAAATTGTGGAGTTGGGAAGAGGGATTTTGCAATGTTATTGCATGCAATGATAAAGAAAGCTTCGTCAGTGCCTTCCCTGGTGGACTTGTGCCGGTGAGAGACCTGCGAATCTGTGGAATTATTTATCTACGTAGCTACCTACGTAGTTATCTACGTAGATATCTACGTAGATATATTGCTGTAATAGATAAGCCGGTGATTACCGGCTTATCGTTTTCTCTTCTTATATATTATTTATGTCAATAATGTTTATTGAAGCAGGAATTGATTATCTGTTTCCCGACTCTCCGTTTTCCAAACTTCCCAACATTTAAAAAAGAAAATTCAGTCCGATGTAGAGCCCGGTGCTTCCGTCCTGTTCATCCAGCGCTTTTCCAAAATCCACGGAAACGATAAAGTTCTGGTTCATGGCGATCTTCAATCCGGTTCCCACCGAATTGTGCAGGCGATCTTTTTCTCCCGTGAAAAAATCATCCTGTGTAAATTCCGCGCCGTAATCAAAGTTGCTGATGTCTACATCCACCGGGTCGGTAATGATGCCGAAATCCCAGAATGGGTTGAGAGCCAGGTAGAAGTTCTGATTAATGAACTGAAAACGAACGAATTTCCACCGGAGTTCCACATTCCCGTAAATAAAACCGTCGCCCACGACCCGGTGGCGCAGAATTCCCCGGATGGTTTTCGACCCCCCAAGTCCCTGCGAGGTGGTGCCTCTCAGGAAGGATGTGATGACCAGCGGCTGGGCGTAAAAGGGGACTCTGCCGTTGCCCAGGGTTTGCTGCCAGGCAATGCGGTAAGCCAGGGAAAGGTCTTTTTTAATCAGGGTAAAATACTGGCGGTGGGTGATGGCGATCTTTGAGTGCCCGAAATCGCCGTTTCCCAGAAAACCGGGAGCGGTCTGGATCACGGCTTCGGTCCACACTCCTTTCATCGGATTGGGCTCGTTATCACGGGTATCGTATGAGATGCCGGCTTTCAGGTAATTCACCCATCCTCCGTCTTTTTCATCTTCTCCGATAATATCCCCGTTCACATATTTTTCGTACAGGGTTTCCGCTTCCGGAAGCTCGTATTTTTCCTTGTCCACCACACCGGTCTGGAAATGATAGCTGGCCAGACCGGCCACCCATCGGAGGCTGTTCCCCGACAACCTGCCCTGCAGGTCGGCTTTTACCCGGAACATTTTCCGGTCAAAGGCATAAAACACCCTGGAAACATATTCCGAATTTTCCTCGTCGGTAAAAGCGGGATTATATACTGTTTCATACCCGTTAAACCCGTAGAAATCCATCTTCGGATCGGTAACATAACTCAGGTCGAAGGTCGTGCGGACCCCTTTCAGCAACTGGTCGGAATCATAAAACAAACGGTTAATGCCGCTTCCCCGGGTGAACCTGGAAATTTCCAGGTAAAGGGAATGGTTGTATTTCGGGTACCGGCTGCCGTCGCCGTAATGGTACAGGTTGATCAGTCCTCCGTACTGAAACCCCAGATCCGAGTCAAAGGCAATGGTGGGGAGGGCCCCGAAATTCCAGCCGGTTTTGACTTTTTCTTCCTGACCAAAACTTAGCTGTGTCAGGCAGATGAACATAAGCAAAAGGGAGAATGGTGTTTTCATGGTCGGATGTTGTAGTTAACCGGAATAAATATAGATGAATTTTTCAAATGAAATGATTCTGTTTTTTTCAGGTAATCAAATTCCCTGAAGAATATACCCAATGGCCACGCCCAGATAGTTCCCGACAGCATATCCTACAACACCCACGGTGATCCCCGGTACGATAACATCTTTGTTGTTCAGGGCATTGGCAACGACCGGCACAAAAGGTGGTGAATACAGCAGGGCGGTGGAAGTGATGAGGGTGGTGTCGGCATCGATCCGGAAAATGGCTGAAAGAGCCACGTGCAATATCAGCGTGCCGAAATAGGCAAGCGCCACATACAGGAAAAGATAGAGGAACTCAATGTTGATCATTTCCGACAGATTGGCCATGGCCGACACGGCAAAACAGAACACTACCACGAAGTACATGCCCAGCTGAAAGGTTTTCTGAATATTGTGTATTCTGGGAACCAGCGAGAAAATGATCCCGCCCGTGGTGATTACCAGGATCACGACCACCATCTGGGCGCTTTCGGGCACCAGCAGGCTGAGACCTCCGCCCACGGCAAAAATGAGCAGCGCCAGACCGAATGCTCCCAACAGGGGGATGAAATATTCTTTCGAGAACATGCCGCCGTATTTGTCAATGCCTTCCGCATCCTTCACCACCTGTCCAATGCGTGGTTTGAGCCTCTGGTTGACATGCGGCGGCAGGAAAACATGCAGCACCCGCTGGGCAATGGTCAGCAGAAAAATGAAATAGATGGCTCCCAACACAATGTCGTAGGTATGGGTCAGCAGGTAGGTTTCATTGGTCACCTGCAGGGCGGTACGGATGGATGCCAGGTTGGGTGTTCCGCCGGTATATACCCCGATCAGCATACCCGACACTTTCCAGTTCTCGGGGACATGATTGCCTACCAGATAATATCCCAGAACGATCATTGCCACAATGGAAAACAGGGCAATGATCATGGAAAACAGGGTTTTCCCTGCCACGGTAAAAAAGTTCCGTATTTCGAGTGAGAACAACAGCAGGGGAAAGGCAATGGGAATGCTGAACTGCGACATGGGATCGAGGACTTTTATACTGCCCTCGGGAAGAATTCCCGTATTGCCGATGATCAGTCCCAGTACATAAGCCAGTACTACCGCTCCCAGTTTGTCGAGTATGGGGAAACGGTGGCACAGATACAGCAGAAGGGCCGGAATACCAAGGAATACCAGTACAAGTACCAGAGTGGTTAGCATGACATGTGATTTAGGTTGGTGGCTCAAATATAGAAAAAAGTGGACAAGAGATAAAGTGAAGAGGCGGAGAAGCAGGAAAGGGCAGGAATGCCGTGCCTGGTAAAACGATATTGAATGCGGGTTTCGTACATTGAAAGGTGTTCAGGGAAGACTTGTTTTAGGGCAGGGTAGATTGCCGGTTCTTTTTTCTTTATTAACTTCGGCGCATGATGGAAGAAAAACGGGTATTATTCCGCCATATCAAGCAGTTATTCCCGGTACTGGATCAGGAAATATCCCGGGTGGAGGGGAAAAATATGCGGGAATTGCAGGTGCTGGAGAATGCCTGGCTGGAAATAAGGAACGGGGTGATCCATGATTTCGGTTCCATGAAGGATTGTCCCGTACCCTCCGGCAATATAAAAGTGGTGGAGGCCCATGGCCGCCTGCTAATGCCTGCCTTCTGCGATTCACATACACACATTGTTTATGCCGGAAGCCGGGAAAAAGAGTATGTGGATAAGATCAGGGGATTGTCCTACGAGGAGATTGCCCGGCGCGGAGGCGGAATTCTGAATTCAGCCCTGTTGCTGCAGCAAACACCGGAAGAAGAGCTTTTTGAGCAATCCATGGTACGGGTACATGAGATCATGTCGCTGGGGACCGGCGCGGTGGAGATTAAAAGCGGATACGGGCTTACTCCGGAATCGGAGCTGAAAATGCTGCGGGTGATCCGCCGGATCAGGGAATCGGTGCCCATGACCGTAAAGTCGACTTTCCTGGGAGCCCATTCCATTCCGATGGAATACAGGGGAGATCCCGACAAATATGTGGATTTGGTGGTGAGGGAAATGATCCCGGCCGTGGGCCGGGAGAAGCTGGCCGACCACATTGATGTGTTCTGCGACAGGGGGTTTTTCACTCCGGAGCAGACGGCACGGATTCTGGAAGCCGGAGCGCGGTACGGCATGGTTCCCAAGATACATGCCAACGAACTGGATTATTCGGGGGGCATACAAACCGGTGTGAAGTACGGGGCTTTTTCCGTCGATCACCTGGAGTATACCGGGGAGGAAGAGATACGAACCCTGTTGAAGAGCCGTACCATGCCCACCTTGCTTCCCGGGGCTTCATTCTTCCTGGGCATGCCCTATGCCCCGGCCAGGGAAATGATCGACGCCGGCCTACCGGTGGCTCTTGCCTCTGATTACAATCCGGGGTCATCTCCTTCCGGTAATATGAAATTGATTATGTCACTGGGTTGTATTCAGATGAAAATGCTTCCCGAAGAGGCCATTTATGCCGTGACCATTAACGGAGCCTGCGCCATGGGGGTGGAGAAGGAGACGGGTTCGATCACCCGGGGGAAAAAGGCAAACCTGATCCTGACCATCCCCGTTCCAGGGTATGAATTTCTGTCCTATGCATACGGCAGCAACCTGGTTGAATCGGTATGGCTCAATGGTCTGAAAATATAACCATAGCAGAAAATAACAACTGAGTTACATGACTGAGAACGAAATTTCTGCCAGAATTATAGGAGCAGCGATTAAGCTTCATAAGACCATTGGCCCGGGACTTCTTGAGTCGGCTTATGAAGCGGCTCTTGCCCATGATTTAAGGGAAAGTGGTTTATTTGTCAGGCAACAGGTGCCGATGCCCTTCATATATAAGGATATAAAACAGGAAATTGGGTACAGGATTGATATTCTTGTAAATGATAAGGTTATTATCGAGATAAAATCTGTTGAAAACCTTGCCCCGGTTCATTTTATGCAGGTACTTACCTATTTGAAATTATCGGAACTGAAACTGGCTCTTTTGATAAATTTTAATACTAAGATCCTGAAAAATGGTATTCACAGGATTGTAAATAATCTGTAGGTACTGTTTCACGCAAAGACCGCAGAGAAAACGCAAAGGTCGCAGAGAAATTTAGAAAAAATAACATATTAAGTAGAAAAATAATTATGAATAAGCACAATTCTATTGCGCTCTCTGCGAAAACTCTGCGTTCTCTGCGTGAACATCCTATGCAGTTTTGGAAAATACATCAGGCTCTTTGGTGAGGTCATTTGTGTCCCTGGTGGTGTCTTTTGTGTTCATTGTGGTTTATAAAAGTATTATATAGATGAAAAAACTTATCGAATGTGTTCCGAATTTCAGTGAAGGCCGGGATATGGGGATCATTGACAGGATCACCGGCGAAATCGAACAGGTGGAAGGTGTAAAGCTCCTGAATGTGGACCCCGGGAAAGCTACCAACCGGACAGTGGTTACATTTGCCGGGAACCCCGAAGCGGTGGTGGAGGCCGCCTTTCAGGCCATCAAAAGGGCAAAGGAACTGATCGACATGAGCAAGCATCACGGGGAGCACCCGAGAATGGGAGCCACCGATGTTTGTCCGCTGGTGCCCATAGCCAATATCAGCATGGAAGAAACCGTGGAATATGCCCGCAGGCTGGCCGAAAGGGTGGGGAAAGAGCTGAGAATACCCGTATACTGTTACGAGGAAGCTGCTTTTGAGGAAAAACGCCGGAATCTGGCCACCATTCGTGCCGGAGAGTATGAGGGGCTGAATGAAAAGCTGGCCGATCCCGCCTGGAAACCCGATTTCGGTCCGGCTGAATTCCTTCCGCGAAGCGGTGCCACCGTGATCGGAGCCAGGGATTTTCTCGTGGCGTACAATATTAATCTCAACACGACCTCGACACGTCGTGCGAATGCCATTGCTTTTGATGTGCGTGAGAAAGGCCGTGTCAAAAGAGAAGGGGGGTCTCTTACCGGAAAGATCATTCGCGATGAGAAGGGGAATCCCGTGATGATACCGGGTACTCTGAAAGCCGTCAAGGCCATCGGGTGGTATATTGAAGAATACGGCATTGCCCAGATATCGATGAACCTGACCAATATCAGTATTACGCCTATTCATGTGGCCTTTGATGAAGTGTGTAAAAAGGCCGATGCCAGGGGAGTGAGGGTTACCGGTTCGGAGATTGTTGGGCTGGTTCCCCTGAAAGCCATGCTCGATGCCGGAAAGTATTTTTTAAGGAAGCAGCAGCGGTCGCTCGGCCTGCCGGAAAAGGAAATCATCAAAATCGCCGTCAAATCACTCGGGCTGGACGATCTGTATCCTTTCAAGCCGGAGGAAAAAATCATTGAATACGTGCTGAATCCGCCTTCGGGGAAACGTCTGGTGGATATGAGCGTGGAAGATTTTGCCGATGAGACCTCCTCTGAATCGCCCGCCCCGGGAGGTGGTTCCGTATCGGCCTGCATGGGAGCCATGGGGGCTGCCCTGGGTGCCATGGTGGCCAATCTGTCTTCTCACAAGAGGGGATGGGAAGACCGCTGGGAAGAGTTTTCCGAATGGGCTGTGAAGGGAAGGCAGTATCAGGAAAAGCTGATCAGGCTGGTGGATGAAGATACGGCCGCTTTTGACAGTTTGATGGAAGCTTACGGCCTGCCGAAAAAAACCGAAGAGGAGAAGGCGGAACGCGACAGGGCGGTTCAGAACGCCACAAAAAAAGCCATGCAGGTGCCTTTGCAGGTAATGGAAACGGCTCTGGATGCGATGGAAGTATGCCGGGCCATGGCAGAAACCGGGAATCCCAATTCCATTTCCGACGCCGGGGTAGGGGCTCTGGCTCTCAGGGCCGGTATCCGGGGCGCTTTCCTCAATGTGCGGATCAATGCCTCCGGATGCAAGGATGAGGATTTTGTGAAGGAATGCCTTCAAAAAGGCCGTGAAATTGACAACAGGGCTGAAAATACCGAAAGGGAAATCCTGGCGATAGTGGATAAGAATATGGAAAAATGACCGGCCAACCTGCCTTTTAATAAAACGTAATCATTCTTTAATAAAGTAAAATTTACACTTAAAAAAGTGTAAATAATTTACAAAAATGCTATACTCACCGTAAGGTGCAGCTAAATTATTAATTTTCAGTTTTGTAATTTTCCTCTCTCCTAGTTTACCTGCCGATAACCTTTAAGCTGTAACTGCCACAGGCAGGGTTCTTTCATTATGAAACATTTGTTTATATGGAATTTTCCGTTAAATTTGATCTCGTGTACAATTTTCCATAACCTATTACTTAACCTAAAACTCTGATCTATGAAAAGATTTGCCATTCTTTTTGCGCTGCTTGTGTTTACAGGGGGCCAGCTTCTGTATGCACAGGGTACGCGTATTACCGGAACGGTGACCAGTTCGGAAGACGGACTGCCCGTACCGGGGGCTTCTGTCGTTGTGAAGGGAACCACATTCGGTACCATTACGGATTTTGAAGGGGAATATTCCCTGACTGTTCCGGAAGGTACCCAGGTGCTGGTTTTCTCTTTTGTGGGTATGAAAACACAGGAGATCAGCATCGACGGAAGGAATGTGATTGACGTGGTGATGGAGCCCGACGTGTTCGGTCTGGATGAGGTGGTGGTTTCCGGTGTGGCATCGGGAACACCAAGGAAAAAGCTCTCTGTTACCGTTGCTACGGTTAGTGAAGAATCCCTGAAGGAAGTGCCGGCCACATCGGCTGCCAGTGCCCTGCAGGGAAAGATAGCCGGTGTGCGGGTGGTACAGACCACCGGTAATCCCGGTGAAGCAGCTGCCATCCGTTTGCGTGGCGCCACCGTTCTTTACGGAAGCCAGTCGCCTCTGATCATCCTCGATGGGGTGCAGATGGAAGGAACCCTGGCCGATATCAACATTGATGATATCGAATCCATGGAGGTGGTGAAAGGAGCCGCTGCCAGCGCTCTGTACGGTTCACGTGCCGGTAACGGGGTGATCGTAATCACCACCAAAAGAGGCCGCGGACTGGCCGCCGGTGAAACCGAGGTGACCATTCGAAACGAGTACGGTGTGCAGGAACTGGCAAACAAAATGCCGGTAGCCACGCACCATTTCTACAAGCTGAAGGACGACTGGGAATCGGAAAACAGGTATACCAAGTACGCCGGTACCACCATGTACGGCGACCTGACTTCACACACCAATCCCGACAGTATCGGAATATTGTTGTCGGGCGCCCGGATTGAAGATGGCGACCACTATATGGATAATCCTTTTGGTGTGGTGCATGATCATCTGGATGAGTACTATTCACCGGGCGATTTTTATACCAATTATATCTCCATTGCCAACAACGGGGAAAAGACCAACTTCATGGCTTCTTTCGAGAATGCCAAGCAACAGGGGATCATTGTCGGAGTGGGTGGATACAGCCGGCAGAATTTTCGCTTTAACATCGATCACAGGATTGGTGACAAGTTTACCTTTTCCACCAGTAACCTGATCATCAAAAGCAAGGACGACAACGGCGTGCTGAGCTTTTTCGAACTGCTTCAGCTGCAGCCCGATTATGACCTTCACCGGGTTAACCCCAACGGCGATCCCTACTTTTTCAAGGTCGACCAGTTCGGTACTACTTATAACCCCATCTATCAGGCGGTGAATATTGATGATGTATCCGAAAGAAGAAGGATCCTTTCCAGTTTCAAACTGAACTATCAGCCTTTCCACTGGCTGATCCTGGATGCGCAGTATTCTTTTGAACAGCAGATGAACGACCGCCAGTACTACCGGCGGTACGGGACCTACACCCTTTCGTCATGGCCCTATGAATCAAAAGGATACATGGAAAAATGGTTCGATAAGGAAATGGCCCAGACTCTGCAGTTTACCATCAATCTGCAGGAAACCTTCGGCGACTTTACCGCCAAAGGGAAACTGAGTTATTTGCTGGAAGATGACAAGTGGGAAGGATTCAATTCATATGGAAATGATTTTTCTGTCAGGGGAGTTCCTGATATGAGCGTGCTTGACCAGGAAAAGGTGTTTGCCAATTCCAACACAGGCCAGATCGTGGCAGAGAATATCTTCGCCATTCTGGATGTGGATTATAAAGCCAAATACATTGCTTCCTTCCTTTACCGGTATGACGGGGCATCCCAGTTCGGTGCCGATGTGCGCTGGAATCCCTACTTCAGGGTGTCGGGAGCCTACCGTATCAGCGAGGATGTGACCATTCCCGGTATTCAGGAACTGAAGATCAGGGCAGCTTACGGTACCAGCGGTAACCGGCCTCCCTGGAATGCGCAGTATGAAACCTGGAACATCGTGGGAGGGGCTCCTGTGAAGAACCAGTTGGGGAACTCGGAGCTGAAGCCCAGTACCATTACGGAAACGGAAGTGGCCCTGAATATGGAATTCCTCAGGAAATTCGACCTGGAAGTGGCTTATTCACTTACCGATGCCGAAGACCAGTTCTATCCCGTGCCCCTGCCTGCTTCCGCAGGATATACCACCCAGTGGCAGAATATGGGAACCCTGAGTTCCAAATCGCTGGAAGCCACCCTGGGGGTTCGATGGGTAGAGAACCAGAATTTCCTCTGGACCAGCCATATCAATTTCGACCGTATCCGGACCAAGATCACAGAACTGAATGTACCCCCGTTCACCATGGGTGGCCGTGGAAATGCCGGTGATCCGGGTGTGCTGTATATCCAGGAAGGAACCTACTTCGGAGAGCTCTGGGGACAGATGTTCATCCGCGATATGGACCTTATGGCAGAAATGATTGAATACCTCAGTGATCCCGGGGAAATGTATGCCGATATGACGATTGATGATTTTACCATCAACTCCGACGGGTATGTGATCGAAGCCGGAACTGAAGGAACCGTGTATGAAAAACCCATTCTATACCGTGGGGAAGACGGTTCTCCAAAAGTCGTATCCATTGGGGATGCCAATCCCGATTTCAATATGGGGATTTCCAACACATTCAGCTTCAAAGGATTTACACTCTATACGCTGTTTGACTGGAAGCAGGGTGGTGATGTTTACAGCCAGACCATCCAGTGGATGATGCGGGACAACCGGGCTGCCGAAATGGACCAGTACGGTAAGCCGGAATACGCCAAGAAAGCTTATGACTACTACATCGCCCTGTATAATGTGAATGCCCAGAACAATCACTTTGTGCAGGATGCAACCTATGTAAAGCTGCGTGAGGTTTCCCTGTATTATAACCTCCCGAAGAGTCTCACGTCCAATTTCCTGGGTGGTTTCTTCAAGAGTCTTCGTGTAGGTGTAGTCGGAAGGAATCTGATCACCTGGACCAATTATACCGGCTTCGATCCGGAGGTGAGTACCAGCGAAGGTAATGTGGATCCCACCGTTCAGGGCTGGGACGACTTCAGTTACCCCAATTACCGGACCCTTACCGGGACACTTGAATTCAAGTTTTAACCTCAAAAAACAGCAAACATGAAAAAGTGGATAAAATATATCTTGTTTGTCGGGCTGGTCGCTGCATACAGTTGCGCCGATCTGGACGTGGAAAACCTGAACGAGCCTGACAAAGACAGGGCCATCGGCTCGCCGGATGACCTGGTAGGCCTGGCCAGCGGAACTTTCCGTACGGTATACAACCAGCTGATGGAATATGACGGGCTGGCACTGGGTATGGGGGTTATGGCCGACTGGAATTCCTGTTCCTGGGGGAATGCCGGCATGAATGACCTGTCGCATGAACCGCGGAACAATGCCTTCCAGAATGACCTTACCTATGCCTATTTTCCCATTATCGAGGATCACTGGACGGAGATGTACAAGGCACTCTCTGCGGCCAATGATATTATCAATGCCATTGAAGTGGATGGCCTGGAACTTGGTGACAACGGCGTATTGACCGCTCCTGTACGCGCCTGGTGTTCCTTTATACAGGGTGTTACCCACGGTTATATCGGACTCAGTTTTGACCGGGGGAACATCATCGATGAAACCACCGATCTTACAGCACTTGAGTTCTTTTCTTACGAAGATGTATGTGCGGCCGGCATTGATTACCTGTATGAAACCCTTGACCTGATCGATGCAGCCGGTACTTTTGTGTTGCCTGAAACCTTTGTACGTGGTTATGGCGGAGAGATGGATCAGGATTTCTTTGAGCAGGTGGTCCGCACTTTCCTGGCCAAAATACTGATATCATGGCCGCGTAACGGGACCGAAGCACAGCAGATCGACTGGAACGAAGTGCTGACCGTACTGACCAGTGGTGCGGGAGGACTGGAGACGGATTTCAATCCGGACAATGACGATGTAACCTGGGTCAACAATTACCTGGGATACCAGAGACTTTCGGGATGGGGAAGAGTGGATCACCGAATCATCAACAAGATGGATCCGAATTATTTCTCCCGCTGGCCTGATGAAAGCAACTGGGGAAACATCGGTCTATCTGAGGATCCCGGAGCAGCTGAATCGGATGATGCCAGGCTGGGATCTGATTTCGAGTATCTGCCGGATAATAATTTCCGTGCTGACCGCGGGCATTATCATTTTTCGCATTACAGATTCAAACGTTTTGACGACTGGGGAGTAACGTGGACCGGTTCATCACCCTTCCTTATGTCCTGGGAGGCCAAACTCATTGAAGCCGAAGCACGTTTGAGAACAGGCGACAAAGATGGAGCCATTGCCATACTGAACGATCCCGACGGGCCAAGAAAAGTGCGGGGAGGGCTGGCCGATATCAGTTCGGAAGCTACAAACGATGAAGTGCTGGCAGCTATTATCTACGAAAAGGAAATTGAGTGCTACGACGCCATCATGGGCATCAGCTTTTTCGATATGAGAAGGATGGATATGCTGCAATACGGAACGCTCAATCATTTCCCCGTGCCGAGAACAGAACTGGAACTGGTTGGAGTGCCCGTATATACCATCGGCACCCAGGAGCCTGACGGCTGGGACCGTGCCCTGTATGGATGGGTAGGTCTTGACGGCCAGGTGGTTCCCGTGGGAGGCTGGCCGGGATATCCCGATAAGCCGGCACCCGGGCCGAAACCTTCCTTTGAATAAAGGGTAATGATGAATCCAGTATACATAAAAAACTAAAATATGGAATTATGAAAAGGGTATTTTTCAAATTGATATCACTCGTTGCCCTGGTATTGATGGTCGTATCATGTGAAAAGAATCCCATCGAACAGGCCAATGAAGAATATGATTACAGCAAAATGGTTCCCCGGGTGATGGCTATCAACGGTCCTGCCGAATTTATTGCTTCCGGGCAACAGTATGCCAGGTACACGGCGTCCACCCGGGGCGGGTCAACCTTTGAATGGAGTGTCAGCAAGGTTTCCGCCGAGATCGTGGTCGATCCCGATGATAACGGAAAAACCTATATTGCTGATATCAAATTCGACCAACTGGATGAAGATTCGGTAGCTATTGTCACCGTGGTGGAAACCAATTATTTCGGGACAAAGTCCGATCCTTTCTCAAAAACGGTATCACTCCTCAGATTCTGTCCGCTGGAGATGGATGATTTCACCGGCCTGTACCTGGAGGGAGACGGTGACGGGCAGTTCTGCGATGTGACAGTAACACGGGATCCTGCCGACATGCTGTTCGGACTGGTGTTGGACGGCATTCTGGGCCAGAATTACTGGTGGGGACCTCCGGGCGGCCATCTGGTTATCAAGATCGAAGGATGTAACAATACCCTCTTTTTCGACAAACAGGCAACCGGTATTGTTGATCCTACTTACGGCAAGGTTTATATGGAGCTGGATGGTGGCGTGAAAGGCTGGATCGATCCTGACGATTACTCATTTGGTTACACCGGAAAAGTGACGGTGGCCGCCGGTTCCTTCGGTGCCTATCCGTTCACCTATACCAAGCAGTAAGCAATTATTTTGTGCAACGATGAAAGAAAAGAGGCGGAATACATGGTTCCGCCTCTCTCTTTGTGTATTTTTATGACAGAATGAAACAAAAAAGATATTCTATTTCTGTTCTGGCCGGGATCCTAGTGATTTCCCTCCTCTGGCCCGCCTGTGTTCATTCCGGAGGGAACAGGCAAAAAGTAAGCAGGGAGGATAGTTTGCTGTCGGTTGATCTATGCCTGAAGGGACTGGGATTTGCCCTGAACGGGAAACTGGAAGAGTCGCTGGATGCATACAGCGAGGCCATCCGGATCAACCCGTGGAATGCTACCGCATACGGCGGACGTGGTATGATCAGGCTGGGATTGAGCGATCTGGAAGGAGCGTATCAGGATGCATCCAGAGCCATTGAGCTGGATTCAACCAATGCCGACTGGTACGGAAACCGGGCCTATGTGGAGATGCTGAGGGGGAATTTGCCCGGGGCCCTGAATGACCTCAATAAATCCCTGCAACTGAATCCTTCTTATGGATGGGCCTACACAAAGCGAGGGAATGTGAAGTATATGATGAAAGATATTTCCGGAGCCTGCGAAGACTGGAAAATAGCCATCGGCTATAATGAAACGGAAGCCATGGACTCTGTACACAGGCATTGTTTCTGATGGGTGGTGCTTCCCCGCCACGGTAATAGCAGGGTCATTTTTATCCCTTCCCGAAAAGCCTGCTCACAAAGGAACTGCCGGAAGATTTTTTATTCCGGATCAGGTTTTCCGGATATTCTTCCAGTTTTTTTTGCAGGGATTTCAGCAGGCTCTTTTCCTCCGGTGAGAGGTATGCCTTGATGACGTCTATTGAGTATCCGTTTGATGTGCGAACGGTATGTTCCTTTTTGGGTTCCAGATGTAACAGTAATTCAATATCATCTCCTTCCTCATCCGCAGGGGAAAACAAGAATTCAAAGCCGGAATCGGAAAACTGCCTGATATTCTTCAGCAGAAAACCTTCGTACTCCTTCTCCGGTTCCAGTCCGAACAGCCGGTTTTGACCGGTTGAAATTTGTATAATGGTTTCTTCCAGCCGGTCAGACAATTCATCCAGTTCAACGATCCTGTGTTCTCTTTGCTTATCCGGCTCGATGGCCTGTACTTTTTTTAAAATATCCGCACTTTCCCGATACAGCCCTTCTTCCTGTAGTTCACCTGCCAGATCAAGGTATTTATCCGTATCAGTTTCCCAGGAAATTTCCAGTCCTTCTTTTTTCAGAAATTCAGGGATATAATTGATCCAGCCCATTCGTTGATAGGCATTTATCAGATACATGATCCGGTCCTGATTTCCGTTTTCTCCCTTAAGGACCCGGTGAAAAAAGACAAAAGCTTCAGGGTCTTCCTTATCCCAGGGAGTAATGGGTGCAGGCTCCCGAGCTGATCCCGGCATGTCAGATAATATTTTTTCTTCCTCCCTCCCCGCGAAAAACCGGCTGACAAAATTTAGCAGTGCTTTGTCTCCTGTTCCGGCCAGCAGTTCAAAATAGGTTTTCCTGAATGCGGATCTCGGTACTGCTTCATCTTCCGGGGTCATAAAAAAAAGCGATTCCAGACCTTCCAGGTTCCGGGGAATGATTTTGTCCTCAATGGGCGGGGTACCAATATGGAAATTCAATGGCCATGAATACGTTTTACTGAAGATATCCGGAATATATACAATGTGGGCCGGTATCCCCAGGTCTTGATGAGTACAGTTGAGAGCCAGAACCTGGTTGAACGCCCGTGCAGCAGTTTGCCAGATATCCCTGATATAATCATATTCCTTGGTTATTTTGACCAGTTCCTTTTGTTCTGCCCGGTTGATCTTATTCCGGACTCGCTCGATGAAATACTCGCCAAACAGGCGGTTTTCACCCCAGGTCTGGTGCCGTGTAGTTGAAAAGGCTTCATTAAAGCCCTGAATGCTTTCCGTGAGGGCCCTGACCAGGGCCATCCTCTGATCCAGATGGGTTCCTCCGGAAGAGAATATGATGTTCCGGTTCGGATGGTATTCGGTTTTCACCAGATAACTGAAGAACCTGATGCCATTCGAGTCAAGGCTGATATCCATTATCCTGAAATCATCGAATACCCTGTTCAGTTTGTGGACGATATCCTTCAGCATGGGATAGGCCCGGACTATGCTTTCCGGATCAAGAGCATATCCTTCCAGTTCGTCCAGGAAATACGCGGTCTGGGTATACCTTTCCACGCATTCGAACAGGCCTCCCAGAATGGATTCCTCTTCGGTATTCCCGGCGGTAAAACCGTTTGTCCCCATTTTGTCAAAAAGTATTTCCATAGGGAACCACAGGGTGTTGCCGCTGGTCAGGTCGGTTACTTCCAGCAGGTCAATATTTTCTCCGGGCAGATGGAAATTGAACTTCTCATCTTTGAAATGCCGGAAAATTCCGGGTGATTCGTTCCGGATATAATCCATATAGTCTTCAAACAACATGGATTTCAGCCTGCCGTCGGAGATCCCCGAATCCCTTAATCCGAATTCCATGAGTTTTATTGACAGGCGTTCGAACATTTCCATATACAAGCTTGCCTGGCACTGTTCCATACTCAGGCCTTTCCCGTTGGAAGACTGCAACCGGTATGACGGGAATTTTTTCAGTATGCCGAATTCTTTAGGGAACCGTTCGGCCAGGCCCTGGGGATTGATCTGGAAGTTTCCCGAATAACCTCCCATTTTTTCTTTTCTGTCTTCCCGTATTTCCAGGAATGTTGTGAAATGTTCAAAGTGCAACCTGCGGAATATTTCCGTGCACTTCTGTACCGTTTGTGCGGGTGGAATTTCTTTGATGGCATCCTGGTTATAAAAGCTCATGCTGAACAGTTTCTTTAAAATTAAGTTCTTTTCATTTATCAAACAATAGAAACAAGGTTGCATGCTTGCCGCTGGAATGGATTGCCTGTTCAACATTCTCCTTTTACGGGCTCCTGGCGCAACCACCGGGCATATTTTCCAGATCAGAATTGGTTATAAAACATTTCATGAGTAAATTGCAGCGTTTTTTCACGGAATGCCCGGAACACATAATTTCCGTGCTTTCTCCAAAACAAATTGTATGATGGAAATATATCGCCTGACCCACCTGCTTGAGCTGGAAGCTGAGTCGATTTATGTGATTCGCGAGGTGGCGGCACAGTTTGAGAGGCCTGTCCTGCTTTTTTCCGGAGGAAAGGATTCGATCGTGATGTATCACCTGGCCCGGAAAGCTTTCTGGCCGGCCCTGGTGCCTTTCCCGCTGTTACACATCGATACCGGTCATAATTTCCCCGAAACCCTGCAGTTCAGGGATGAACTGATGGAAAAAACAGGGGGGAAATGCATTGTACGGTACGTACAGGATACCATCGATGCAGGAAAGGTGGTGGAGGAAACCGGGTACAATGCCAGCCGGAACGTATTGCAAACGGTAACCCTGCTGGATGCCATCGAAGAATTCAAATTCGATGCGGCCATGGGTGGTGGACGACGGGATGAGGAAAAAGCCCGGGCCAAGGAAAGATTTTTTTCCCACCGGGATGAATTCGGGCAGTGGGATCCCAAAAACCAGCGTCCCGAGCTCTGGAATGTTTTCAACGGAAAAAAGCGCATGGGTGAGCATTTCCGGGTATTCCCCCTGAGTAACTGGACAGAGATGGATGTGTGGCAGTATATCCTGATGGAAAACATTGAGATACCCAGTCTTTATTTTACTCATAAAAGGGAAGTCTTTAACAGGGACGGAGTGTGGCTGGCCGTTGCCGCTTTTATGAAAATGAAACCCGATGAGAAAGCCGAAGTGCGGGATGTGCGTTGCCGGACAATAGGCGATATAACCTGTACGGGCCTTACCCTTTCCAGGGCCAACAGTGTGAAAGATATAATTCTGGAAGTGGCTGCTACACGTACCACGGAACGCGGAGGCCGGTACGACGACAAACGCTCGGAAGCGGCTATGGAAGACAGAAAGAAGGAGGGGTATTTTTAGAATAGGGATGCAGTGGTCATGCGGTAGGGATGCAGTGGTCATGCAGTTGTTATGCGGTTGTCATGCAGTTGTTATGCGGTTGTCATGCAGTTGTTATGCGGTAGGGATGCAGTGGTCATGCAGTGGTCATGCAGTGGTCATGCGGTTGTTATGCGGTTGTCATGCGGTTGTTATGCGGTTGTTATGCGGTAGGGGGTATTGTCGGTATTGTCCTAAAAAGTGTGTCAAATTAGGATTAAGTATTATTTTTTAATCTTTGACACATGAAAGGGGAATGAAATGAATTTTTATACTTGAAGATATGGATTTATATCAACTGCTGAAACCAGGATCCTGATTGTCAGTGGAATAATTTTACCAAATCAAATACTGATAATCTTTTTTGTTTAATGAAAGAAACCGAATCAGGTGAGAAATACATGAAACACAATTTTGACAATTACTGCATACCATCGCATGAACGTAATCTCATCCAGATCGAGCGATCAACATTAATTGCATTTACATAATATGGACAACGACAGCAACGGTTATTTAAACATGGAACTTCTCCGCTTCACTACGGCGGGGAGTGTGGATGACGGGAAAAGTACCCTGATTGGCAGACTGCTGTATGACAGCAAGGCCATTTTTGAAGATCAGATGGAAGCTATTGAAAGAGCCAGCTTCGGGACAGGAGCCGAGGAAGTAAACCTGGCGCTCCTGACCGATGGCCTGCGGGCCGAACGGGAGCAGGGTATTACCATTGATGTGGCATACCGGTATTTTGCCACCCCGAAGCGTAAATTCATTATTGCCGATACACCCGGACATGTTCAGTATACCCGTAACATGGTGACCGGGGCTTCCACAGCCAATCTGGCCATTATCCTGGTGGATGCCCGAAACGGAATCCTCGAGCAAACCATCCGGCATGCTTATATCGCCTCCCTGTTACAGATACCCCATGTGGTGATCTGCGTAAACAAAATGGACCTGGTGGATTTCAGCAAGGAAGTGTTCCGGACCATATGCAAGGATTTTACAGCCATGTCTTCCCGGCTCGATATTCACGATGTGCGGTTTGTTCCCATTTCAGCCAAGCTGGGGGACAATGTGGTGGAGCGGTCAGAGCATACTCCCTGGTATTCCGGTCCGACACTGATGCATCTTCTTGAAAACGTATATATTGCAAATGATTACAATCACCATGATATCCGGTTTCCTGTTCAGTATGTGATCAGGCCTCAAAGCAACGATTTTCCGGATTACCGGAGCTATGCGGGGCGCATTGCGGCCGGGGTGCTTAAATCGGGAGAGAGGGTAAGGGTGCTACCATCGAATATACCCACCGTCATCGAATCGATCGATACCATGGGGAAAAGCCTCGATGCGGCCTATGCTCCCCAATCGGTGGCCCTCCGGCTGAAGGACGATATTGACATCAGCCGGGGCGATATGATTGTGGGAGAGAACAATCCCCCCAGGGTAGGTCAGGACATTGAAATGATGATCTGCTGGCTGAACGAAAAACCCATGGTGCTGAACGGGAAATATATTCTGAGGCATACTACCAAAGAGGCACGGTGTGTGGTAAAGGAGGTGCAATTCAAGGTGAATATCAATACCCTGGAGAAGGATATGGAGGACAAACATATCGGGTTGAACGATATTGGCCGGGTCAGGATACGAACCACTCAGCCCCTGTTCTACGATTCATACCGTACCAACCGTATTACCGGCAGTGTGATTTTGATTGACGAAGGAACCTTTGTTACCGTGTGTGCCGGAATGATCGTTTGATGTTGTAGTGCCGGATTTTATGACTTCCTGCCGGCTCCAAAAGGATAAGTTTCCAGCATTTTCAGGGCATCTTCTATGATCAGCCTGTGATCGAAAGCAAGCTCGGGGAGGTTTTTCACATTGAACCACCGGGCTGCTTCTGCATCCGAGCCTGCAGATTCTTTTGCCGATCCAGGTTCGTTCTCGGCCAGAAATGCCGCAGAAATGGTCCTTCCCCTGGGGTCACGGTCGGGTTGATCATACACTCCGATCAGCTGCAGCCGGTCTGTCCGGATGCCGGTTTCTTCTTCCAGTTCCCTTCGGGCCGTGGTTTCCAGGGTTTCGTCCATTTCCATAAATCCTCCGGGAAGAGCCCACATACCACGGAAAGGTGGCTTCCCCCGCCTGATGAGGAGTACTTCAGTATTCTCAGGTGAGCGGCGGAAAACCACACAATCGGCAGTAACAGAAGGCCTGGGATAGGGGTAAGTGTATGCCATGATCAGCGGAACAACCTGTTCTTTTTTCTTTTTTTCTTTTTCCGTTCTGCCGAACGGCGCAACAGAATGAAAACCACGCCCAGGATGATGATCAGCAGAAGAACTTTCAGAAAACGGCTGTATTCATACATAACATGAGTTTTTCTACAGGATTCTTTTGATCAGCCTGAGAAAATGGGAATATTTCCCATTTTCGGCATCGTAAATTCCTTCCTGGTCGAGTTTATCTTCCCGTACCATGCCCGATGCATGAATGATGGTCCCTTTTCCGGTGATAATCCCCACATGGTTTACCTGTCCTTCCGGAGGTCCCAGGAAAGCCAGATCACCGGCACGGGCTTCCTGTATAAAAGAGATAGTGCGGCCAGTTCCCGCCTGGTCTTTTGCATCCCTGGGCAGAAAAACTCCATGGATGGAAAAGATGATCTGAACCAGCCCCGAACAATCCATTCCGAAGGGGGATTTCCCTCCCCACAGATAAGGACTTCCGATAAACCTCCGGGCAACTGAACATACTGAGATAACCCTGTCTGTTTCTTCAGTGCGGGGGAGGCTGCCTTCCCAGTTGTACTGCCGGTCTCCGCAATGAAAAGAACGGTTTTCCCGGTTGGGCCGGTAGATGATGCTGCCTGGAGGCAGGCAGTATCCGGTTGTACCGCTGTGTTGTTTTACGGGCAGGAACCATGGAAGGACATATGGATCAGTCAGATCAGGAGTTCTGTCAAAGGACCGGATCATTTTTCTGTCGGCCCACCCTTCATGCCCGTCATCGGCTATTCGTATCCTGGCCCAGCTGTTCAGGGTTTCAAGGATAAAAATTTTCTGTCCGAAAAGCGCCTGGGTAACCATCTCGCTTTTATCAGATGGCATTTTTCTGACAGGCACCAGCGTGGTGACGGGTAGTCCTTCAGTCATGCGAAACCGGCTTCTTGTTCTCTTTCCGTAAAGATAGCGAAAATCCGGGAAAATCCGGATGCCGGAATGTTTGCGGGGGAAATCTGCCGGTACCGTTTTGTATTTCATGAGGATAAAAGGAGGTGACGGATAAAATCACTAACTTTGCAGGGTTTCGAAACCAACCGGTTCCCATGAAAAGGCTTTATCGATTTCTGCTCAGTCATTCATCGTTGATCTTCAAAGGATTTTTGTTTCTGGTCAGCGTGGTGATTGTGGTTTATTTTTTTCCGAGGGAAGGAAAATTCCGATATGAATTCCAGAAAGGGAAACCCTGGATGCATGATGTGCTGATAGCTCCTTACGACTTTCCCATATACAAATCGGAAGCCAGACTGGCTGCAGAAAAAGACAGTATTCTGAAGGATTTCAGACCTTATTTTGTTTTCGACAGCACCATTATGTCGGTCCAGCTTCCCCGCTTTAATGATCATTTCGACGAGGTATGGGGACAGTTTGTGGCTGAAACATACGGGGTGGAAGATACCTTCTCCCTGCCTGCATACTCTTCCCTGCTCAGGGAAATAAACAGTAAACGGACAGAATACCGTGAAAAGGGGAAGTTTTGGCTCGAATACGTTTATTCAAAAGGCATTGTCAGTGTTCCGGAAGTATTCAACCGGGTGAATAATCCAGAGGACATGATTGTGGTGATGAAAGGGAAGGTGGCGGAGAATGTGGATTACAAGCAGGTATTCACGCAGAAAGAGGCATATGAATACATTATTGAGCAGGTCAGGGAATTATACGGGGAAGAAGGAGAGCAGGAAGAAGCCTTCAGGTTTTTTCTGGACCTGGACCTCGACCAGTTCATTGAACCGAACCTGTCGTATGATGATGTCACCACCAACCGGGTGATGCAAAGCATGATTGAGAATATATCCCTGACTGAGGGTATGGTTCAGCAGGGTGTGCGTATCATTTCCCGGGGAGAACTGGTGGGGGATTACGAATACCGCGTGCTGGAGTCGCTCAAAATAGAGTACGAAAAGAGAATTGGGGCCATGGCCAACCGGTTTATGATCCTGGCCGGGCAGTTTCTGCTAGTATTTGTGGCCTTTGCTGTAATATTTCTTTTTCTGCTGAATTTCAGGAAAGAAATCCTGCAGAATTATCTCAAGATATCCTTTATCCTTTTCCTGGTGGTGCTTTTTGTGGTTATCAGTGCTTTGAGTCTGAAATACACCCGCATCAGCATATATATCATTCCGCTGACCATCCTGCCCATTATGATCCGTACTTTCTACGATGCGCGGCTGGCTCTTTTCATACACCTGGTTACCACTCTTGTTATCGGATTTCTGGCCCCCAATGCTTTTGAATTCGTATTTCTCAGTATCATGGCGGGGATTGTCGCCATTTTTTCCCTTACGAATACCTACCGGAGAGGGAAACTGTTCCTTTCAGCCCTGCTGATCATCCTTACCTATATACTGGTATACTCGGGTATCGGGATTATTCATGAGGGAGATATCCGGCAGATTGAAGGGATCAATTATCTGTGGTTTGCAGGGAACGGCGGATTGATCCTGCTGACCTACCCTCTGATCTATCTGTTCGAGAAAGTGTTTGGATTTCTTTCCGATGCCACCCTGATAGAACTGTCCGACACAAACCAGCCCCTGTTGCGTAAACTGGCCGAGAAAGCTCCCGGGTCATTTCAGCATTCGCTGCAGGTGGCCAACCTGGCCGAGGCGGCTGCTACCAAAATAGGGGCCAATACCCTTCTGGTACGTGCCGGCGCCCTGTACCATGATATCGGGAAAATGGAGTCACCCATTTATTTTATCGAAAACCAGAATAACGGGGTAAATCCCCATGATAACATGGAATTTGAAGAAAGCGCCCGGGTGATCATCGGGCATGTACAAAAAGGCGTGGAAATTGCCCGGAAACATAATCTTCCCGTCCAGCTGATCGATTTTATCCGGACACATCACGGAACCACAAAAGTTCAATATTTCTACCGTTCTTATATCAGGAAGTATCCTGAAAACATGGTGGAAACCAACAAGTTTTCCTATCCTGGGCCCAAACCCTTTTCACGTGAGATGGCCATCCTCATGATGGCCGATTCGGTGGAAGCCGCATCCCGCAGTATGAAAGATGTAACCAGGGAAAGTCTGCATAATCTGGTGGACCAGATTCTGGATTACCAGGTCAATGAAGGTCAGTTTGACAATGCCGATATTACTTTCCGGGATATTCGTATCATCAGGGAAATACTCAAGGAAAGACTGGCCAATATTTATCACGCCCGGATTGAATATCCCAACGACTGATGCCGGATGTGCCATGCGATGGTTATGCATTTCGCATACCGGCGCCCCCTTTTCATGCGGGCGGGTCAGCAGCGGATAAATGCATGCTGTTGATCTGTTGGCTGATCAGAACCTCATATCGATCACTTCCACATCCGGGTGTTTGGCCGGATCGAAAACAAAAAAGGAATCGGGAACATCGGTACTTTCCAGTGATTTGATCCTGAGAAGGTGATGGATCCCGTCCTTGCCGTAATAATGGGCTGTGGAGATATGGTAGGAGGAAGGATCGACCGTGATGCGGATCCGTGAGTATTCCCTGTTCAGTTCCATGGGAACCAGGTCGATAATGTCATGGCCGGTTTCCGGATCCGTTCCCAGGTAAAGGTATTTGTATTCTTTGTCATATCCTGAAAACAACCGGGCGGGGTTGCTGAAGAAAAAGCTTTCGTCCGGGTCGGGTTCGGTAACGGAAACCTCCTTTACATCGGGCAGATAACTCCACAGGGTTTTCCCGTCGAAGTACGATTCGGTATCGAGGAAATTCAGGAGGTATTTTTCCTTTTTTACATATAATTCTCCTTCACGGGTTTCTTCTGTTCCGCTTTGTTTGTCGGTAGTGATGACCGAAAAACGGACGTGTATGGTTCCGTACTGTTCCGTTTTTTCACCCATCCGGTCGAGGATCGCTTTGGCCTGTGGATCCTGCTGGGCAGCCAAAGGAAAAAGGAACAGTGCCGTTCCCGCAGTAATAAGGATCGATTTCAGCATGTATAATGGTTTATGGCTGAAGATTATTTTTCAAAAACTGTTCCAAACTGAATTCGTCGGGTATCAGAACCCTTCGGGCTTTGGAACCTTCGAAGGGACCCACCACGCCGGCCGATTCCAGTTGATCGATGATCCTTCCCGCCCGGTTGTAACCAATGGACAATTTGCGCTGGATCAGAGAAGTGGATCCCTGCTGGTGAATCACTACCATGCGGGCGGCCTCTTCGAATAACGGATCACGTTTTTCCGGATCGCCTGCATCATAATCGTTATCGCCCGGTGAAGCATCTTCATATTCGGGAAGCAGAAAGGCCGAAAGATACCCCTGCTGTGAGCCGATAAAGTCGGTGATGCGGTCGATTTCCGGGGTGTCGATGTAGGCGCACTGCAGCCTGATGAGATCGCTTCCGAACGAAAGCAACATGTCTCCCCTTCCCACCAGCTGGTTGGCCCCCGGACTGTCTAGAATGGTCCGGGAATCGATCATGGACATTACCCGGAAGGCGATCCGGGCGGGGAAGTTGGCCTTGATCACCCCGGTGATGATGTTGGTGGTGGGCCGCTGGGTGGCAATAATCAGGTGTATACCAATGGCCCGGGCCAGCTGGGCCAGCCGGGTAAGGGGTGTCTCCACCTCCCTGCCGGCGGTCATGATCAGATCGGCAAATTCGTCGATCACCAGCACCAGGTAGGGCAGGAACCGGTGGCCTTTTTCCGGGTTCAGTTTTCTGTCGGTGAATTTTTTGTTGTATTCCTTGATATTCCTCACCTGTGCCTTTTTCAGCAGGGAGTAGCGCTGATCCATTTCTGCGCACAGGGAATTCAGGGTATGGATAACCGACTGGGTATCGGTAATAATGGGTTCTTCCGATTCGGGCAGTTTGGCAATGAAATGTTTATCGAGACGGGAATAAAGGGTCAGCTCCACTTTTTTCGGGTCGATGAAGACAAACTTGAGCTGACTGGGGTGCATTTTGTACAGAAGGCTGGTAATGATCACATTGAGTCCCACTGATTTTCCCTGGCCGGTTGCTCCGGCAACCAGAATATGCGGCATGCGGGTCAGGTCAATGACAAATGTCTCGTTCGATATGGTTTTTCCCAGAGCAACGGGAAGATCGTACCCCGATTCCTGGAATTTCCGGGAAAGGATCATGGATTTCATCGAAACGAGTTCGGGTTTCTGATTGGGCACTTCAATTCCGATGGTTCCTCTTCCCGGGATGGGAGCAATGATCCTGATACCCAGGGCTGCCAGGTTCAGGGCGATATCGTCTTCCAGATTCTTGATGCGCGAGATTCTGACACCGGGAGCCGGTACAATTTCGTACAGGGTAACCGTGGGACCTATAGTGGCCTTGATCTTGTCAATCTGGATCTTATAGTTGGCCAGGGTTTCTACAATTTTATTCTTATTGTGGATCAACTCTTCCTCGGTTACCTCGGAATTGCCCGAGCGGTGATCGTCCAGCAGGTTAAGCGGGGGGATCTGATATCGGGAAAGGTCCAGGGTAGGGTCGAATGTATCCTGAAGGCGGGCATCGTATTCCCCGTTATCGTCACTTTCCGCAGCAGATTTCTCAATGGTCATTTCCACATCCGGCTCTTCCTGCAGGCCTTCCTTTTCCCGGGTCAGGATATCCGGATTGCTTTCGCGAAAAGTATCTTCTGTTTCTCTATCTTCGTCTTCTTCGCCCGTTTTCGAATGTATTTCGAATGAACCGGCCGGTTCATCCGGTTTTTCTTCATAATTCACCGTTTCCGCTTCAGCCGGCTTTTTGTGGAAACATCTGTATATTTTTCGTGCCGACCCCGGAACAGAAAAGAGCACAAAGGCAAGAAATGCCACGAATAACAGGAAGGCCGTACCGGCTTTCCCGATAAATGCATTCAGCCATTCGGAAACAAAATATCCGTGGTTTCCACCGGGTCCGCCGCCCAGCCATCCCGATCCCGTTCCGAACAGGTAGCCCAGCAACAGGGAAAACAAAATGGTGGAAACCAGCAAAACCCTGAAAGATTTCCCCAGGGGAGCCAGTTTCAGGTTCATGAAACGCATACCCAGGATCAGCAGCATCAGGGGAAAAGTGAAGGATGCCAGCCCGAACCAGTGATGGATGAATTTATTGGACAGAAAAGCCCCTGCCTTGCCCGACCAGTTTTCCACCGTGACGTCCGCTCCTGAGAATATATCCAGCCACTGGAAGCTCTGGTCGGCTTTCCATGTAAACAGGTAAGAGATCATTGCCAGAAAAAGGTACAGAGAAAGGAGTATCAGAAATGTACCGCACACGAGCTTGAAGCGCTCATCTTTCAGGAAGGATTTTCTTTCCCTCTGTTTTCCTTTCTTTCTACTGTTTCCACTTTTCCGGGTCATGGATAATATTGGATTATTAAGTGATCTCTGGATCGGTTCCGTGCAAAGTTAATAAAAGAAAGTTTGACCCAATGACAGGAATTTGAAAAAGGTTCGGGAGGTGTAAAAATGCGAATAAGCAGGAAATTCAGTTCAACAAATTCTGTACGATCTGTTCCATATCGTTTTTACTTATCCTCTGGTATTCCGCAGGAATGCTGAATTCTTTTTCGTGTATTTTCTTTTCCACCACGTTGTATGCCGACATACGCATTCGCAGGTTGTGCAGCCATATTTCAAACTCCATCAGTACTCCATCAATCTCATGGAAGGGATTGGTCAGATTGGGTTGATTAACCTGAATCTCATCCGTGTAGTAAACCACAAAAGCGGGAGCGTTCCTTTCGGGGAAGCGAATATTGGCTTTTTTGCATGTTAATCCGCAGATATCTTTGGTTTCTTCCGTGAATTCCACCACCATACCCTCCATGGTATCGAAATAACAGGGCTGTTCATGCGGGGTTCCCAGATAGTAGTATTTTTTATCGAGCACTTTCAGCATGGTGGTATTGGTGGCCTTTTGCAGATCGGATATATTGATAAGCTCAAAAAAACCGAAAAATCCCTGTATCTCGTTCCTGGAAAAATGCTTCCGGAATTTCATGGTCATCTTGCCGGGCATGTAGTCGGTGAGAATATTGTCCGTCATATTCTCAAGATAGATAATCTCATATTCCACAATGCCTTCGCGGATTTTGTCTCCCGGCAGAAGACGTGCGCACGATTCCAGCAGAAACGAGCACAAAAGTACTGTCAGAATGATCTGGCTGGTTCTGAGCATAACCCGGATAACAAGTTCTTACATTTGGTACAGATGATAAAAATAGAAAATAATTTAATTGACCGGGAGTTTCAGCAGAAAAATCAGTGGAAGAATGTGAACAACAGGATGGCATAGACAGTAAGGTATTCTTTAACATATATTTCCTGTACCACGGTTAAGGGAAAAATGTTGTAGATTTGTATTCCCTAAGAAATAACGTTTTGTTTATGAGCAAATTAGCGGTAATTGCCCTGGGGGGAAATGCCCTGTTACGTGATAATCAGGCCGGGACCATTGAGGAACAGGAACAGAATACTACCGATACCCTTGAAAACCTGGTGTTTTTATTGCGTGAAGGGTATAACCTCGTGCTTTCACACGGAAACGGGCCCCAGGTAGGGAATATCCTGATGCGGAACGATGCCGGTGAGCAGTTGTATGGCATTGCCCAGATGCCCATTGATATCTGTGTGGCTGATTCCCAGGGGGGTATTGGCTACATGATCGAGCGGATATTTAGAAATGTGCTGAAAAATCATGGGATAAAAAAAAATATCATAACCCTGGTAACCCAGGTGGTGGTTGACAAAAATGATCCGGCTTTTGAGAATCCCACCAAAAGGATCGGAAAGATTTATACCAGAGAAGAGGCCGATGACCTGCATGCCCGGAAGGGATGGATATTTAAAGAAGAAAAAAAAGGTACTACCGGGTGGCGTCGGGTGGTGCCTTCACCCAGGCCTATTGAGATCATGAATGTGGATATCATCCGCGAGCTTGCCCTGCGGGGAAACATCGTCATAGCGGCAGGAGGTGGTGGAGTGCCCGTATATTATGATGAGGAAAGGAACGTACGACCGGCGGAAGTGGTGATCGACAAAGACCTGGCTTCCTCCCTGATGGCAGCTCGTATCGGGGCTGATGAATTCTACATATTGACCGATGTTTCCTACGTGTATATAAATTATAAAAAGCCCAACCAGGAAGTGAAAGAATTTCTGAATTATGCCGATACGTTGAAGTACCTGGAGGAAGGGCAGTTCGGTGAGGGAAGTATGGCTCCCAAGATCCGTGCATGCCTGCAGTTTCTGGAAAAAGGCGGAAAAAAAAGCGTGATTACTGAGGCTTTCAAACTGGAAGACAAAAAATACGGAACCAAGATCACCATGGAGTACGAGGACTGACGAACCGTTCACAGATACTTACTGTTTTTCGGGTAAGAATGAAAAGTATTTACTGCAATTACATTATTTTTGTCTTCCTGAATGAACCCTTTAAAATGAATCATTATGCCATTTAATCTGAAAAACCGACATTTTCTGAAACTTCTCGATTATACGCCTGCCGAGATTCGCTTTTTGCTCGATCTGGCCGTCGACCTGAAAAAGGCCAAATATGCAGGAACCGAACAACCCCGCTTGGTAGGGAAAAACATTGCCCTGATTTTTGAGAAGACCTCTACCCGTACCCGCTGTGCTTTCGAAGTGGCGGCATTTGACCAGGGGGCTCATGTGACCTATCTGGGCCCGTCGGGGACGCAGATCGGACATAAGGAATCGATGAAAGATACCGCCAGGGTGCTGGGGCGTATGTACGACGGGATTGAATACCGGGGTTTCGGACAGGATATCGTGGAAGAACTGGCCCGGTATGCTGGCGTGCCGGTATGGAACGGACTGACCAACGAATTCCATCCCACCCAGGTGCTGGCTGATTTTATGACCATGCTGGAATTTTCCGATAAACCGCTGAACCGGATCAAATTCTGTTACCTGGGAGATGCCAGGAATAATATGGGCAATTCCCTGATGGTGGGTGCCGCCAAAATGGGGATGGACTTCAGGGCGGCAGCTCCCGCCGGAGTACAGCCGGGCAGTGAGCTGGTAAAAAAATGCCGGGCCATTGCAGAAGAAACCGGTGCCCGGCTCACTATTACCGACAATGTGGCCGAGGCCGTGAAAGATTGTGATTTTCTGTATACCGACGTGTGGGTTTCCATGGGTGAACCCGAATCAGTATGGGAAGAACGGATCAAATTGTTACGTCCCTACCAGGTGAATAGAAAAACCCTGGAATTGACGGGTAATCATCAGGTAAAGTTTCTACACTGTCTGCCTGCTTTTCATAATCGCGAAACCCGGGTGGGAGAAGAGATTTATCAGAAGTTCGGCCTGGAATCCATGGAAGTGACAGAAGATGTGTTTGAATCGGAAGCTTCCGTCGTATTCGATCAGGCCGAAAACAGAGTACATACCATCAAGGCCGTGATAGTGGCTACCCTGGGGAGTTAACCCCCGGATATCTGATTTTCTGGTTGGTGACAGACTGACCGATGGAACGTTGCATCTGGCCTGCCATTTGCCTGGCCGGATGCTTTTTCATTCGTACCTTAAGGCATCGGCTGGGTTTGTGCGGCTGGCCCGGTAGGCATGGTAGCTAACCGTAAGCCAGGCCACTGAAAAGCAGATCAGGGAGGCAACAGCCATGATCCACCATCCCACTTCTATACGGTAGGCAAAGTTCCGGAGCCATTTGTCCATCAGGAACCAGGATGCCGGAAGTCCGACGATCAGGGCAATGCCCACCAGGATAGTGAAATCGCGGGAGAGAAGGACGACAATATTCCGCGGGGCGGCACCCAGAGCTTTCCTGATGCCGAATTCCCGCGTTCTTCTTTCTGCCATAAAAAAGGACAGACCAAAAATCCCCATGGAAGCCACCAGAATGGCTACCACAGAGAAATATTTCAGTAACTGTCCCATTCGTAACTGGCTGCGGTATTGTGCTTCCAGATCCTGGTCCACGAAGTGGTATTCGAAAGGATAACCCGGAATGCTTTCTTCCCATAATTCCTCCAGTTCTTTCATGATGTTTTCCAGATTCCCCGGCCGGACCCTTACTACCATATACCGGTGAAACTGGCTGGCTCCCAGTCCCAGAGCAAGAGGTTCAATGGCCGAGTTTACCGGCTGGTAATGGAAATCCTTCATCACCCCGATGATGGTTCCGTCAACGCCCATGAAATGAAAGGGATGACCGATCACCGGTTCCTTCAGCTCCATAATTTTCAGCAACTCTTCATTGATCATGAAATTTCCGGTATACAGTGAGTCGTTCATGTAATCGGAAGGATATTCCCTCGAAAAACTTCTTCCTTCCAGGACTTCAATCTGCATGGTTTCGATAAAGTCATAATCCACCACATTCATGCTGATCAGGGGACGAAAATCTTCCGGTTTTCCCGGCCAGCTTACCCCGCTGGAATTGCTTCCGATCCGGTAGGGCGGGTGCCACGAGGCGGAAACCCCCATCACATTCGGACTCCTTAGGAAATTTTCCTTGATCCTTTCGTAAGCGGGTTTAATGTCTCCCCTTAAACCCAGGTAGAAAAGATTTTCCTGGTTGTAGCCCAGGTCCTTGCTTTTCATGAAGTTCAACTGGTTGTATACCACCATGGTACCAACAATCAGCAGGGAGGAAAGGGCGAACTGAACAACCACCAGAATTTTCCTCAGGGTGCCGCGTTTCATTCCGCCGAAACTTTCTCCTTTAAGGACCTGTACCGGTTTAAACGACGACATCATGAGGGCAGGATAGGTGCCTGCCAGGATGCCGGCAATGACGGTAATGGCCAGCATTCCCAGCAAAAAATCCGGCTGGTACAGTACCTTCAACTGAATTTCCTTGCCTGCCAGCTGATTGAATACATTGAGCAGGGAAGCCATGATGATCCAGGCAAGAATCAATGAAACAAGGGACATGATAAGGGCTTCCCCGAAGAATTGCGCCATCAGACTGACTTTTCTTCCTCCCAGCACCTTGCGTATTCCTGCTTCCCTGGACCGGATGGTAGCCCGCGCCGTTGAAAGATTCATGAAGTTGATACAGGCGATGACCAGGACAAAAGCTGCAATGAGCGAAAAAATATAGACATATTGTATTCCGGTTGGCCGGTGATCAAAACCGAAGTAACTGTACAAATGCATTTTTTTCAGGGGAGCTACCATGAACAGGGTGGTCCCTTCGGGGAAGTGTTTTTTGTATACTTCAGTCAGCTTTTCATTTACAGCCCCGATATCAGCATGTTTTTCGAGCATGACAAAAGTGGATATGGAATTGCTCCCCCAGCTTTCCGAGTAGGATCCGGTTTCCTTTGTCATATCGAACGGCACCAGTATGTCGAAATCGATGGATGAATTTTTCGGCCAGTCTTTTAATACACCGGTAACCGTGAAGGGTGTTCCGTTTACCAGTATGACTTTATGCAGGGGGTCTTCTTCCCCGAAATATTTTTCTGCGGTTTTTTTGCTTAAAACCAGAGAGTGGGGATCGGTAAGGGCTCTGTCGGGATTGCCGGCCTCCAGGGGAAAGGTGAATACACTGAAAAGGGTGGAATCGGCTGCCTGTATACGGTTCTCAAAGAATACCTTATCACCGTATTTCAAAAGCATTCCATTCATTCTGGTCAGCCTGACGGTTTCCTGTATTTCGGGGATATGATCGCGCCACACCGGCCCGGAAGGATAGGGAGTGACGGTAACATGGTAAATATTCCCGTTATAGTTCTGATCTTCTTCTACCCGGTAGATCTGATCAAGATTTTCATGAAATCGGTCGAATCCGGTTTCATCCTGTACCCAGAGAAGAATCATGAGGGAGCAGGCAAGTCCCAGTCCCAGTCCTGCGACATTGATGACAGTGAATCCTTTTTGTCTTATCAGGTGGCGAAAGGCTGTAATTAAGTAATTCCTGAACATATCTGATTACAATAGAAAGGTTGGTTTAAAGAAAAAACGATTGGCCCGGAAGATTGTTGCAAAAATGTTTAATAACAGGTTTTATCCCTGTTGCAGTTACAGGAGAGGGTTTTACTACGGGCCTTCTCAAAATATTCCCTGCCTTCCCGGTAGGCGAACCAGGCAATTCCGAGGGATCCGAGAATGTCAAAGTAACCGATATGCAGGACTTCATACATCAGGCTGGAAAAAAGCAGAATAAGCGAAAGGTAAAAGCAGGTACGGGTACAGCCGGCATCCGCCACAATGGCATCCGACCGCAGTTTAAGACCCACCTTCATTTTGGCTCTCACCAGAAGCCACATGGTAAGAATGGATACGGAGGCAACGATCACCCCGGCCAGGGTAGTCTCAGGAACCGCACCGGTATATAGGTTTATGCCGGAACCGGCCAGAAGCCCGGTGGCCAGCAGGCAGAAGCTGAAGCCGGTAATGCGCAGGGCGGTACGTTCAAAACGGTCGCGATGCTCAACCTTCCTGTATTTCATTCTCCATACCAGGTGGGCGATGCCCAGCCCGGAAATCACTTCCACGAAGCTGTCAATACCAAATCCCAGCAGGGCCAGGGTTTCGCCTTCCAATCCGAAAAAAACCGAAACCATCCCTTCAGCCAGGTTGTAAAAGATGGTAAACAGGCTGAGCAGGAAGGCGGTGCGGATCAGTCGGGATTCTTTCTCCATGTTTCTTCAGACGGGTTTTCCCGTAAGAACGGGTTCCTTTCTCTGCTGTAGTTCCGTAAGCACAACCCTGTAAAATTCGTTCTGCTTTATCCCGGGAAGATCAATCTTAACCGGAATGTAGTGTTCACCGTACCCGCTCCCGGTTTTGCCGCGTATTTTTTCTGTCAGAACCGTTTGTTCCTTTCCAATCCAGGTGCGAAGGTATGCAAGCCGGTTTTCCAGGGAAATCGCGCGTATGATCTCGCTTCTTGCCGTTTTGATTTGTTCAGGGATCTGATCTTCCATCCTTGCTGCCCGGGTGCCTTTTCTCACAGAATATTTGAATGTATGAACATGACTGAATCCCGCTTCTCTAACCACCCGGCAGGTTTGTTCAAAATCTTCATCGGTTTCACCCGGGAAGCCTACCATGATATCGGTGGTGAAATTGAAGTCGGGATGAAGCCGGCGGATCTTATGTATGATTTCCAGAAACTGCGCAGCAGTATACATCCGGCGCATACGCAGCAGCACGGTGTCCGACCCCGATTGCAGGCAAAGATGCAGGTGGGGGGTAAGTTTCGGATGTGAGAAAAGCTCGAAGAAATGGTCGGTGAATCCTTCGGGTTCCATGGAAGAGATCCGTACGCGGAAATCTCCCGGAATTTCCAGGATTTTGTTGATGAGCTGCTCGAACCGGGTGCCTTCAAAATGGTACCTGCCGATATTCACTCCGGTGAGAACCACTTCGCGAAAGCCGAGGCCGACAACCTGTTTTACATTGCTGAGGATTTCCTGTACGGGGCGGCTGGTGGCTCTGCCGCGTACGAAGGGAATAATACAGAATGTGCAAAAATTGTCGCAGCCATCCTGTATTTTAATGAAGCTGCGGGTATGGAAAGTATGCTCGGCCACTCCGAACCCGAAAATATCTTTTTCGAATGCATCAGGGCGGGCTGTTTCTCCCCGGAAATGTGCTTCCAGCAGGGAAAAGACCGAATGTTTGTGTTCATTATCCACTACGTAGGTAATATTCCCCTGCTTTTCCAGCTGTTCTTTTGCACTGTTGGCCATGCAACCGGTAACGATCACCGCCGAGGAAGGATTTCTGCGCGCTACCCGGTTGATCTCATACCTCGATTTGCGGTCACTCTGGTTGGTCACCGTGCAGGTATTGATCACATAGGCATCGGCTTTTTCATTGAAAGGAACCACTTCATATCCATTCCGGAGGAATTCCGAGGCAATGGCTTCGGTTTCATATTGGTTCAGCCTGCAGCCCAGGGTTTTGAATGCAATTTTCCTGTTCATGACGGTACCCTTTGCCTGACATCTGCCGCACTACCCGCCACTGAAAATGGCGTGACCGATGTGATCTCAACATCTATAAAGCGTCCGATCCAGCTTTCTTTCCCTTCGAGCAACCTCACCACGATCTTTCCCTCCGTGTGCCCGGAGAGGTATCCCTTTCGGTCGCGCCCTGTTACCAGCACTTTCACCGTGTGTCCCTCCAGCATCTTTTTGTTCCATTCCAGTGCCGTCCGGGCCACGTCTTCATTCAGAATATGCAGGCGCTCTTTTTTTTCTGCCGCGGGGATATCGTCATCCCAGCGCGAACTGACTGCGCCGGGACGGGGGCTGTACATAGCAATATATGCCATGTTGTATTTAAACTCGGCACAGGCCTTCCGTGTTTCTTCGAACTGTTCGCTGGTTTCACCGGTGAATCCCACAATGATATCGGTAAACAAGGTGGCTTCCGGAAGATGCTTTCTGATCTGTTCCACAATATGCCGGTACCGTTGCACCGTATGTTTCCTGTTCATCCTGACCAGCACCTGGTCGCTGCCCGATTGCAGGGGAAGGTGTATCTGATTGGCCAGGTGAGGGTAAGCGGCGATGGTGCGGATTACCTCTTCTCCCATATCGCGCGGATGGGGTGAAGTGAAATAAACCCAGAATTCCCGGCCCGATTCCTGTCCCATACCCCCGATGGCTTCCAGGAGACGGGCAAAATCCATTTCTTTTCCTTTCCGGTCCAGGCCGTATGAATTGACGTTTTGCCCCAGCAGGGTAATACTGCGGTACCCGTTATCAATCAGGTATTTAATTTCGGCCAGGATCTCCCCTGAAGGGCGTGATACTTCCCTGCCCCGGGTGTATGGTACGGCACAGAAAGTACAGAATTTGTCACATCCGTTCTGAATGGGGACAAATGCTTCTATGGAAGAAGTATAGCTTGGGGCAATGTCCCAGAAACGGTCCATCACTCCTCTTTCCTTTTGAATGGCATCGATCTCTTCTTCGGTGGGGGGATCGTGCTTCTTCAGAAGATCGATCAGGGTAGGGGTTTGGTCCGGCGACGGTTTATATTGTATGGCAGTATCCGTCTTTTGCAGGCCGGCCGGGGTAACTACTCCGTATTGTCTGATCATGTAGGGAAGTTCCGGCAGTTCGTTCATGGTAAATACCAGGTCGAACAATTTCAGGAATTTTTCCTTGTCGACCGGCAACATACATCCCGAAACAAAGGTCAGAAGATTTTTTCTGTTTTTCCATTTGTTCCATTTGTGTATGCGGGTATACACCTTGTCAATGGCCTTCTGCCGCACCGAGCAGGCCAGAATACCCAGCAAACCGGCATCTTCTTCCCTTTCGGTCCATACATATCCCATGTGGTCGAGCACAGAGCGTACCCGTTCGGTATCAGACAGGTTCATCTGACAACCCAGGGTGATGATATGGTATTTTACAGACATATTCAAAAATATACCTCTGCATGAAATTGTTCGGGGTACTGACCGGCACGGAATTCCATCCCGTTTCTTTCCATACGCAGAATGAAGGCATTCTGTGTAAGGTGGGTAACCCCGATCACCTTTGCCTGCATGCTGCTGACCAGCGTATTTTGAAGTGAATTCATACCTCCTCTGACCTGTGCTTTTCTTTCACAACAATCTCCCGGTGGAAATGTTCCGCAAAGGTCGGAAAAAAAACTGAATTAGGCAGATGAAGAGGACTTGGTTCGAACAAAATGCGGGAACCTGTGAAATGCAATTTATGATATATTTCAATACGAAAATATTCGCAACAAAAATAATCGCATGAGTATCATGGAAAATCTATTCAGGTTTGGAACGGTTCAGTAATATAACCGGAGAGGCTGAAATACTTTCCGATAATATACTGAAAATCACCGGATCCCATCCGTATTATATCCGGCAACTGGCATTTACTGTGTGGGAG
>Ga0190334_1000084_pt1 | contig 43980 bp, 44 predicted proteins | sample 48720478_MG_FD_161270 | JGI IMG/M metagenome (GOLD analysis project Ga0190334, IMG submission 161270) | Hydrothermal vent sediment bacterial communities from Southern Trench, Guaymas Basin, Mexico - 4872-04-7-8_MG | ecosystem: Environmental > Aquatic > Marine > Hydrothermal vents > Sediment ... | reverse complement strand
AGAAGCAATTGATAAAAAAGTCATGCTTTTCGTGACAATCGTAATCCAATAAACAATAACAAACTGAACTACTGAAGAACCTAATAAAGAAAAAAGTTGACCACTCCATAAGAATAGAAAATGCTTAAAAGTTTTCCTCGTAGGTTCAATGATCATTTAATAAACACGAATGAAAAGATTTTAGGATTATGAAAAATAAATAAGAATGAAAAATAAATTTTAGGATTTTATCATTTACATATTTTTTCAATTGAAAATTATTATAATCGTACTTTACATTAAATAGATTTAATTATAATGGAAAATAATTAAAAATTTCTTCTCACTTTTTCCGAATAAATGAATTCACCTGGATTTAAACCCCTAATTTCTGCTATCTTATGGAATACTAACTGTAATATTATAATTTCGTATATCGTGGCTAAATACTTATCTTTAATGTCATAGGAGTAGGTAAAAATTTTTTTGTTATCACTAGCTTTTTTAATCTTAATTTTTAATTCTTGATTTGTAACATGAATTAATTTCCTAAATTTCCATTTATTTAATAAATTCTCTAAAAATTTTTCATGAAATTCAACATGCGTCTCATCTGATGTGAGTAAAATTAAATTTGTCTTATCATTTAAACATTCTATACCTCCATGCCAAAAATTTAAACAAGAGTTTGCTTCTGACCAAGATTTTGTTATTTCTTTAAAAATTAGAGATGCTTCATGGGCAGTCGCCATTGAAGCTCCATCAGCCAAGATTTCTAAGAAATTGACATCCTTTCCAAGAAATTTTGCTATATTTACAGTTAAAGTTTCAATTTTTTCTTTATCACTTAAAAATGCATTAATTTTTTCTAAAAATTTTAAGGTTTCATTTACATTGTTATTATCAGGCAAGAAATATTCCTCAATTATCGTTTTTGCCATTACATATAAGATTAAAAGGGTGCTGGTGTAGGTCTTGGTTGATACGGTCTTTTCTTCTTCGATATTCATGAAGAATTGCACTTCTGTCATATTAGCTAGATAACTATCCGGATTATTAGTTATTCCAATGGTTAATGGTCTAACTGAGATTTTATTTATTCTTTTAACTAATTCTCTTACTTCTATTGATTCTCCAGATTGAGATATAAAAACAACTGCTGTTTTTTTAAAAGATTCTAAATTCCTATCCGGAAAAGAAGAATATAAAAAATCTCCTGATTCTCGGATTTCTGTCAAAACACCATTCTTATTAAGCATGTAATAAGGTAAGTAAGCAGCAATATAGCTTGATCCCATCCCAGTAAAAATAAGTTTTGTAATCTCTCCTTTCTTAATGAATTCTCTTAATTCTAAGAATTGAGGTTTACATTTCTTAAGGATGTAATTAAAAGTTTTTTTAAGAGAATTCGATTGTGAAAAAATTTCCTCAAGCAATTGATTCATGATTATATAATAAAAAAGAATAAAAGATAAAATTAATTTTAGGAACTTGAATTATTAAATTTTAGATTAGTGAAATAAATGACTTGCATTCATGGTTTAGACGAAATTTTTTGTCCCATTTGTAGAATACACCGGTCAATCCTTCCTCTTAATCTTATTGAGAGATTTAGATTAAATATTTCAGCTTTGCGACCAGAAAAAGAATTTTTACAGAAGATATTGAATAGAAGAGAGGATTTTAAAAAAAAAGCTTTTCATAATTCATTTAAAGTAAATGAAAGCTTTTCTCCATTAATTCATGAATTAAAAGTTCCAATATTAAATAATAAATTTGAGAATATTATGTTCCACAAACGTCTAAAAGAAATTGATGTTAATAATTTGGATGAACATGGCATCTCAAGAAAGATCAAGCTGAATAATGGCAAACTGGATCTTAAAAAATAAAATTTCACAATAATTTATTGAATTTCTTCTTGCTTGTTATAAGAATATTATTTTTAAGTTTGGTAAATATTTGATCTTAACAAGAAACACTTTTTTTAAAATAAAATAATTTAAGGTGAGAAGATGTGAGTCCAGCAATGGAAATTTTTTGGCTAGGGCATGCTAGTTTTAAAATTAAAACATCAAATGGAAAAATAATTTACATTGATCCATACAACATAAAAGATGATGAAGAAAAAGCAGATATCATTATCTCAACTCATGGCCATTTTGATCATTTTTCTGCTGGAGATATTAAAAAATTAGTCGCAAACAAAACAATTGTTATCGGACCAGCAAGTATCTCTCGTGAACTCAAGAAGTTTAATGGGAAACCTTTAGAGTTGGGCGAATCATTTTCTGTTGATGACATTACTATTGAATTGGTCCCAGCATATACTATTAAGAAGGGAACGCATCCAAAAGGAAACAATTGGGCAGGAGTTATCATAACTCATCAAGGAAAAAGCGTGTATCATGCGGGAGATACTGAAAGAATTCCAGAAATGAAGGATTTAGCTAAAAGGTCAATCACTGTAGCTCTTCTTCCATGTGGAGGAACTTATACAATGGATTTTGAAGAAGCTACCGATGCCGCTGTCGATATAAAGCCAGAAATTGCCGTTCCAATGCATAATTGGGATAAAGATTTAACCCAATTTAAAACATTGTTAGCTAAAAAAGACCCAAGCATAAGAGTGGAGATTTTAGAAGTTAAATCCCTCCAAATATAAAATATTTAAATGTCATTTATTTTAGAGGTGAAAAAAAAAGAATGGAAATAATATGGTTAAAACATGCTGCATTTAAAATCAAGACTAATGATGGTAAAGTCATATATTTAGATCCATATCAAATCCCTAAAGATGAAGAAAAGGCGGATTTAATCATTGCAAGCCATGAACACGGCGATCATTTTGACAAGAAATCAATAAAAAATTTAATAAAAGATAATACCTTAATAATTGGTCCAGCAAGCATTTCAAATCTACTAGAAAAATTTAAGGGAAAGGGTTTAAAATATAATGAGATTTTTGAGTGGAATGGCGTGAAAATAGAATTAGTCCCAGCTTATAATATCAAGAGAAAAAGACCTGATACGAACCAACCATTTCATCCAAAAAAGAATGAATGGGCGGGTACAATCTTAGAAATAGAAGGAAAGAAGATATACCATGCTGGAGATACCGAACACATTCCTGAAATGAAAGAACTAAAGAGTAAAAATATAACTGTTGCCATGATTCCGTGCGGAGGTACTTACACAATGGATTATCAAGAAGCCGCAGAAGCAACAATCGATATCAAGCCAGAAATTGTTGTCCCAATGCATAATTCCTTAACAATTCGTTCTGAATGCAAGATTGGGACAAGCCATTAGAACCATTTAAAGAATTGATCGAAAAAATGGATCCAAGCATAAAGGTTGAGATTTTAAAAAACAAATCGCTTAAATTATAATTTTTTTATTTTTCATTTCTGTTTTATAGAATGCATTAATAGATTTTTTAGTGAAAAAGTTAATTGGTGGAGTTACAAGTAGAAGATCATAAAAAAAAGGATTATCATTGTTCAAAATGCTTAAAAATTAATATTTTATTAATTTTGAATTTTTTTGACTATTTTTCTAAGTTGTTTGAATTTAGTTCAATAATTTATTATAAGAGAATTTGTTATATTTATTAAATAACTAAGGTTTGAAATTTAAAACAATTGAAAATTGAATTAAAATGGAAATCAATGATGAGTTTAAGGAAAATACTCTTGTTGCTTATATTTCGATGGAAATAGGAATTGATTCAAACATTCCAACTTATAGTGGCGGACTTGGAGTACTTTCTGGCGATACAATTCGTTCTGCTGCAGACTTGGAAATTCCCATGGTCGCTGTTTGCTTATGTTATTCTGCGGGATATTTTTACCAATTAATTAATGAATTTGGAGAACAAAAAGAAAAGAAAATAAATTGGAACTTTTTTTATGAATTCGAAAAGATTCCCAGACCGATTAAGATAAAGATTGAAGATAAAGATGTCTTGGTCAGTGCCTGGTTGCACCGCCAAATCGGTCGTTCTGGTCATGTTGTACCGGTATATCTCTTGACTACTGATGTAGAGGGAAATGCTGAATGGATGAAGAAAATGACAGATTCACTTTATAATTCTACTTCAATGTGGAACCGAATTGTTCAAGAAATCATATTGGGAATCGGTGGCATAAAAATATTGAGAACCTTGGGATATAACAATATTAAAGTTTATCATTTAAATGAAGGACATGGTTCTTTTGCAACTATAGAATTATATAACGAATATAAAGATATAGAAGAAGTAAGAAAGCGTGTCGTCTTTACTACGCATACACCAGTTCCAGCAGGACACGATCGGTTTGATCAAGGGTTAGTAAATAAAGTATTCATGGATCGATTCCCTCCGGAACTCAGAAAATTAGCAGATGATAATGGATATCTAAACATGACTTATCTTGGAATTAATATGGCACGATACGTAAATGCTGTATCAAGAAAGCATGGAGAAGTTTCGCAAAAGATGTTTCCGCATAAAAAGATAGATTATATTACCAATGGTGTTCATATCCCATTTTGGGTTTCGAAACCAATCAAAGAAGTATTTGATCGTCAGTGGAAGAATTGGAGAACGAATCCATCTGTCTTACAAAATGCAATTGAACTAGATGATTTAGAACTCTTCGATGCACACGTCGAAAATAAATTTAATTTAATTGATTATCAAAAAGGGCATGGTTGGAATCTACTCGATGAGGAATTAATTACTATTGGTTTTGCAAGAAGATTTGCTACTTATAAGAGAGCGATACTCATATTTCATAATATTGATCGATTAGGGAAAATATGCCAAGGTAAAGTCCAGTTCATTTTTGCTGGAAAAGCACATCCTAAGGACCAAATGGGAAAAGATTACATAAAAAGAATTTTTGAAGCTGGTGAATATCTTTATGATAACTATGGCGTTAAAGTAGTATTATTGGAAAATTATAACATGGATCTAGCTCATCTAATTGTCTCTGGAGTAGACGTATGGTTAAATACACCTGAAAGATATAGAGAAGCAAGTGGAACGAGTGGAATGAAAGCTGCATTAAATGGTGTTCTCAACTTTAGTGTATTAGATGGATGGTGGTTGGAAGGATATCGGATGAATCCACTTGCTGGATGGGCAATTGGGCCTGACGATTCAAATCCTAATGATCCTCGAGTGTCGAATGATTGGACGATAGATTCAAATGCCATTTATGATATCCTAGAAAATGAGATAATTCCAACTCACATGAATCATGATCAGTGGCTTTTAATGTCAAAAAATGCAATATCTTTAGCTGCATACTTCAATACTCATCGAATGATTGAAGAATATGCAGAGAAAGCCTATAAATTAAAAAGACAAAAGCCATGGAAATATGTTGAATGATAAAATTAATTTTTTAAATTAATATTACATCTATTTTTGTTCTTCAACATTTTGTCTTGAAATATTAATCAAGATTGTTTTGCACAATTAACCATATAAAAAGAAGGAATCTTTACATACTCTTCGAAATTTCCTTGTTCTAAATAATCCTTAAATGCTTGATCAAAAATCATTTCCATTGTTTTCAAACCTGTTTTCAAGCCTTCCATCTCTTTAGCGATCAATACCATGAATTCAGAAGTACTCTCTAAATAAAAGCAACCATTCTTGAATTCTTTTATAACTCTTTCTTTTAGAATTTCATTTGTCTTTTTTATATTCTCTATGGTCGTAAAAATTACTATCAAAAAATTTTCAGAATATTCTTCTTTTATGTAGGAATCTCTTATTCCTGCAGCTAATAGAGGATCACCAGTATAATGCTTGAATAGGTACTGAAGTGGGTTCAATTCTCTTCTAAATTTATTCTTGTTGTGAAAAAAACACAATTTATTATTCAATATTAAAGGTTCATTATCAAAATATTTTATTTCTCGTGGTTCTTCATCGAATTCAAATTTTTTTGTTATGGTTGGCATGGTAAATTTTTTCCCCAATAAATAATTATTTATTTTTAGATATATCAGAAGATTCGATTTACTTTAAATGAAATAATTGAGGTTTCTATAAAAAGTTCTTGCTTATCTAAATTAAGTTATAACAATCTTAGGGGTTAAAGTGAAGCTAGGAAGATTAAAGTTGAGCAATAAGTTAATGCTAGCACCAATGTTAAAAGTTACCACTGCTCCATATAGACGATTTTGTAGGACATTATCTGGTAAAATTGGATTAGTTTTTGTCCCAATGCTATACACGAAAAGAATTGTAAAATGCCCAAAATCAGTAATAGAACCGCTTTATAGGATTAGCGAAGAAAGACCCATTGGTGTACAGTTAATCGGTTCTGATCCAATTGCATTAAAAAAAACGATTGAGCATTTAGAAAGCTATGAGTTTGATGTCCTCGATATTAATGCTGGTTGCCCTTCTAGACGAGCTGTTAAGTTACAAGAAGGAGGTTATATTCTGAATAACTTGAATAACTTGGCAAAAATTATAAATGTAGCAACTAAACATTCTTCACGTCCAGTGTCGGTAAAAATAAGAATTGGTGTATATAAGCCTTTGAATTTGCAGTCATTGTCCCGAATAATAAACGATTCAGGTCTGGAATTTATAACAGTTCATGGAAGAACAGTTAAAGAAAAATTTGACGATTCAAAGCTTAACCTTGAGTTTATAAGAAACTTAAAGGAAGAGGTTAACATTCCCATAATTGGAAATGGAAGTATCGATTCTCCTCAATTTGCAGAGCATTTTTTAAAATATACTAGAGTAGATGGTTTAATGATAGGAAGAGCTAGTATCGGAAATCCCGAAATTTTTAAGCAAATAGGTGTTTTTTTAGAAAAAAAAATAATTTTAGAACATGAAAATACCATTCCTTTATTTCTTGAAAGAGTTAAGATCTATGAGAAATGTATTGATGAGTTTATTAACGATGGGCTAAAACTAAAATATCCTTTAGAGAAATACAAGTTTAATGAATTATTTAGAAATGCAATCTGGCTCACGAAAGGACTTAAAGAAGCCACTATTTTACGACGGTTACTTTCCAAGGCAAGCAATTTGGAGCAATTAAAAAAAGTAATAAATCAGATTAAAGATGGAAAATTTAAAGCTATTCCTGCCTAGTTATCAACAACAAGAAAAGAATTATCACTTCTACTATAAGAATAAATGCAATAATTATAGAAATTAACATTACAATTTGAACAATCATTCCAGCAATTGTACTTGTAAAAAGCTCAGGTGTCCAAGTATATGTCCCACTAATTGCGCATAGAATCAAATAAATATTCCCACAAATGATTTCAATCATTGTCAAAATAAAAATGTTGAATAATGTTTTTTTCTTGGTCGTCTTATGTTTTTCTAAATTTATGACCAATTATTTTTCTCCTCCAAGTTAAATTGTTTTACATTTTTTGTTTTTTATATTTTTTTAATAATTCTTCTGGTGAAAAGACGCCATCTTCAGTAATAATTCCAGTGACTAAATTAAAAGGAGTAATATCAAAAGCATAGTTCAAGCATTCCACGCCATCTGGAACAATTTGGACCTTACCTAATACGTGGCTTACTTCTCTACTATCTCTCTGTTCTATAATTACATCATCAGCTGATTCTTCTAATGAAAGCGTTGATGTTGGCGCAGCAACATAAAAAGGGATACCATTATCCCTTGCAGCTAATGCTACTAAATATGTTCCTATTTTATTGAATACGGCATCAGATGTGACCCTATCGGTTCCTACAATAACTTTATCAATCATGCCTAATTTCATTAATAATCCAGAAGATGTATCAGAAATTACTTTTACTGGTATTTTATCATATTGGAGTTCAAAAGCAGTTAATCGAGCACCTTGCAATCTAGGTCTTGTTTCGTCTGCAATTACTTGAATTTTCTTTCCATTTTCAATAGCAGCCCTTACTGGAGCTAAAGCAGTTCCATATTGTACGGTAGCAAGTGAGCCTGCATTGCAATGAGTCAATACAGTATCTCCATCCTTTAAAAGTTCTGCTCCATGTTTTCCAATACTTTTATTGACATTTACATCTTCATGAGCCATTATTTTAGATTCTTCAACAACTAATTCTGATATCACTGAAGGGTTATCTGGACACGTGTTAATAATTTTCCAGATTCTATCAACCGCCCAGAATAGATTGGACGCTGTAGGTCTTGTACTTCGGATAACATTAGCCGCCTCTTCCATTTTTTCAAGAAACTTTTCTTTGGGAAGGCCCTTGAATTCTAAAGTTGCTAAAGCCAATCCCATAGCGGCTGCCACGCCTATTGCTGGTGCACCACGAATGTTCATGTTTTTTATTGCTTTAGCTACGTCTCTATAATCATCAAGTTCTAAGAACTTTAATTCGTGAGGAAGGAGCGTTTGATCAATCATTTTTACTTTATTATCTACCCATTCAATCGAAGGAAGCATATTATATAAGAATCTAATATTTTATAAAAAGCATTTATATAATATTGCATCAAAATGATGGAAAAAAGATTTTATTAATAAATGAAAATTAATTATCAAAGTCCATTTTTTCAATTATATTTTCTATTTTATTTGTTGGTTTAGATGATTATAGATTTATATGTTGTTGGCGTTCTTTTAACCGTATTTTCTGGAATATTGCACTATTCAGGAATGCTTATTGAAAAAATGATAATTAATAAAGTTCCAAAAGAATTAAAATTAATAAAAAAGCTAATCAAGACGCCTCTTTGGTCTCTTGCTTTATTCATATGATTTGGGCTAGGAACCTTGTTTTACTTGATTGCTCAAATTTTTATCGATCCGGCAATCATTCCTGGCTTGATGACTTCTGGACTAATAGTTTTAGCGATTGGATCAGTAAAAATAATCGGGGAAAAATTAAATTTAATTGAGGTAATATCGATTCTAATGATAATGTTTGCAATTACATTACTTGGTTTCTCAAAACTAAAAATTGAAATATTAAATGTCAATTTTTTTGAGATCGGATTCATTACAAGAACCTCCATCTTTTCAACTATTATATTTAGTATTTGCGTGGTTTTTTACATATTACAGGAGCGAACTGAAAAATATGGAGGAATTTTATATTCTTTAATCTCTGGATTAATGTTTTCTCTTTCAAATTTTTGGATAGGGCCTTTAATGAGCATTTTTCCCATCATTTTTTCAGCTTATATTAATCTTCACTCACTAATACTCTTCATAATTGCAAGTTCAATCTTGGTTTTAACAAATATTTTAGCAATTTTCACCATGGCATTGGGATTAAGGCAAGGAAATGCCAGTAGCTTGATCCCAATTTAAACAATCCCAATCCAAATAATGCCCTCAATTGTTTACTTTTTCGTTTTTTTCTTAGAACCTCCGAATTTGATTTCGGTTATTTTTTTTATAGTTGCCATAATATTAAATATAATTAGTTCATTAGTGTTGAGTAAGAGAGAAGCGAGTTTGAAGGATATAGAAAGTCTGATTAAATAAATAGTTGACTAAAAATTCCATGATCATAATCACGCATCGAGAAGAAATATTTTTATGATGGATCTTATAGAAAACGTGCGAAAAAAGTTTCAATGGGAGAAATTCCTTAATTTAATGGAGAAAGAAGGCTTTATCAAACTTGATAATCAAAGATTAACTAAAATTTTACTCCAAAAAAATGCTGGAAAAATGTTAAATCTTGGTAACCTGATGATTTTTAATAGTAAAGTTTTCTCTAATTCTATTAGAGATGTCTCTTTCTTACATTTAAATCCATTTGTAATCTTTCAGCCAAAAAATATACAACAATTAAGAAAAATTGTGGTCAATGCAACTAAACTGAAAATACCAATAACTTTTGCAGGTGGTAAAACCGGTTTATCTGGAGCATTTGCAAATTTTGGAATTATAGTGGATTTAGCTCATTTGAAGACAATGGAAAAAGGGTATTCTGTTGATTTGAAAAGGGGATTACTAAAAGTAGATCAATCTTTCTTGGTTTGTCAATTAATTAATTTAATACCTCACGAAACTAATGGAAAATACATTTTTCCGGTTCAGCCATCAAGCGCCTTCAAATTACCTGTACGAGTGGGCGGGATTCTTGCGAATGATGCCAGTGGGATAACTTCTGGAAAACTTGGTTCTGCCATTGATTGGGTAGAGGAACTTACAATAATGAAGCCAGATGGGAAAATCATTAATGTTAAAAAAACAGATAAATCTTTCTCGAAGTATGTTGGAGGAAACGGATATTTTGGAATAATCTTAACAGTTTTAATGAGATTATATGTTCCAAGTAAAAAAGTAAAACATTTAATCTTATTTGGAACTGATTTAAATGCATTAGCTAATGGTTTGCAAGAATTATTGTTTAATAAAATATTTCCTCTTGTTTGCGAGCTTGTTGTTTCATTTAGTCAATTACCAGGAAAATTTGAACATTTAAAATCCAACCTTAAAAGTTCAAATCCTATAAAATGGGCTTTATTAATAAAAGGTTCAGAGGAAGAATTATCAAAATTGTCAGAGATCATTCAGAAAGAAACAACTTGTTTTTTTAAATTTTTAAAAGAGAATGAATTTGATGAATTTTTAAGCGAGAGAACGTCGTTAGCAATTATTTCATTAGATTCTAAAAATTCAAGCGATTATCTTGGATTTCCAGGATTTGAAGACATTTTATGTGAACCTAAATATCTTGTAAACATAATGAACGATATAAATAGCATTTTTCTTAAGAATGGTTTCCCAAGATTAATTTTTGGTTATGGGCATGTTAATTTCAGGAAAGGAAAGGGATTGTTATTTCACGTTCGCTTACCTGTGTCAATCTCTTTATTATCCAAAAATGAAGTAAAAACTTTTTATAAAATTTCCAAAACCATTTTTGAGGTAATAACCAATTTAAAAAATAAATATAACATTACTTATAAAGCAGAACATGGGGGAAATGTTTTTAAGATATGGTTAGATGAAAATTACAGAATTCATTTGAAAAAAGCAATAAATAAAAATCAAGCATTCAACAATCCGCATTTAATATTATATGAGGAATTATACAAAGAATTTATTAAAAATAATAAAACTTCATCCCTTACTTTAGAAAATAATAGAGAAGAATGGTTTGAAGAATTGCAAGAAGAAATTTTCCTTCGTTTAATGACATTATATCTTCATTCTGCTTGAGATATCTGCATGTATTTGAAGGAATTATTTATAACGAATTAAATAATTTAGCATTCAATTTTGAATTACTTACCAATATATCTCATGAATTTAAATTTTAAAAAACGATTAATCTTCTATACTAAATTAATTAATTCGTTGTAAATAAATCCATTAAGGATGATTACTTTTATTATTAGAGAGAATAAAGTAAGAAAATAATCATGAAAAATACTTGTATTTTTAAAAGTTAAGACGATATTTATGAAAAAAGCCGATATCATGACACCAAAAATCGTTAAATCACCGATAATATCTTGTTCTAGGCGGACGGATATTCCTGCCTTTTACATGAATTGGGTCATTGAACGGATGAAAGAAGGACATGTAGACGTGCCGAATCCGTTTAACTACAAGCAAATTTCGAGGGTTTCCTTAAAACCTAAAGATGTAAAATGTTGGGTCTGGTGGAGCAAGGATTTTAAAGAATGGATCAGATATTATAAGGAAAATCTCGAATTATTCAAGATGTATGATGGACATTTTTTTCAATTTACAATAAATTCACCTTCAGAATTGGAAGGAAAAATCCGCTCCAGCTTAGAAGAAAGACTTGATCAATTGAAATGGTTGATTCAAGAATTTGGAAGTCTAGCAATCAGCTATAGGTTCGATCCGATAGTTTTTTACAAGAGTGATGGAAGTCTTATCATTAAGAATAACTTGAACAAATTTAAATACTTAATCGAAAAAGTGAGTACGTTAGGTATTAAAGAAGTCACATTTTCATTTGCCACTCTTTATTCAAAAGTAAAAAAAAGGATGATAAATAAGGGTTTTATACCCGTTGATCTATCGTTAAAAATGAAGATTAAAATTTTAAACAAGTTATTGAAGATTTGTAATGAAAATAATATTCAAATGAAGGCTTGTTGTCAACCAGAATTGTTAGCAATTGAAGGCATTGAACAAGCACATTGCATTGATGCTTTTAAAATTGAAAAATTAATAGGAAAACCTATTAAAAAAATAAAAGATACTGGTCAAAGAACTGGCTGTGGGTGCTACAAATCTAAGGACATAGGTCAATATTCCGGAAAATTCAGATGCAAGCACCAATGCGTTTATTGTTATGCCTCTCCGATTATTAAATAAAATCTTTATTATTAAATTATTTAATAGAAACAAGAATTTGAAATAAAATGTTAAAATAAATCAATTATTAGATTATAATTTAATTTAAAAAATTATTATTTAAATTTAAAATATGAATCTTTGAATGATATTAATATTTTTGAAAAAGTTTTAAATTATTAAGATATTAAGAGATATAAAATGCTTTCAAACAAATTAAAAGTTTTTATTTTTTTAGTTAATTATAATGTTTATTAAAAATTACACTAAAAATGTTATATATTTTATACTATATTTAATCATTTCCGCTACTATCTCAATACTCCTTATTATACTTTATTTTATTTTTTATATTAATGGTTTTTATTTAAAATTTCTTGAATTCTTAATTCCTATTGTTATTTCAGTTTTTATTACTCTCACATCTCCAATATATCAATTTCTCTTAAAAAGATCTAAATTAAAATTTGAATTAGATAATGGGAGAGATTTTCTTATTAAAGTTTTTAATGTATCTTCTGATTCTCCAAATCCACTAGCTAAATATTTAAGGGTTAAATTAGTTAATGTTGGAAGAATAACTGCAATAAATTGTTCTGTTAAAATATATATATATAATTCAAACGGTGAATTAGTAAGAGAACCAAGTAATCTTTACCCTTCTGGATATCATAATTACAAGCAAGAAGGAAAAAATCCACCATTAATAAATATAGCAGCAGGAGATTTTCAAATTTTTGATATTTGTTCTTCTAAATACAATGCTAATCCCTATTTTATTAGATTTGAAGATCATTTTACTTATTCTAGGCATGAGGCTGAAATAAATCCCTTATCTCTTCATAATTATCTTTTTATAACTTTATTTGCTTATTCAGATAATAATTTACCTATTAAGAAAAACTTTAAAATTTATCGAGATAGCAATCTCTCTAATGAGTTTTGGGAACAAATTGATATTAAAGAATGTGATTGGAGAAGAGAAATAAAAAAAACTTCAATTAAAGAAGAAAAACAAAATTTAAAAAAAAATCATCAATTTATTAACTCTAATCTTAATTCTAAAGTTTTAGGTAATCACACATACTCAACAGGAAATATCGGTTCAAATACTAAAGATTCAAGCAAGTATTATTATTCAACGGGGAACATTGATAAAGAAAATTGAAAAATTAACAGGAAAGCCTATTTAAAAAAACAAGAGATATTAATCAAAAAACTGGCTGTAGATGTTATAAATCTAAAGATATAGGGTAATATTCTGGAAAATTTAGATGTAAACATCAATGCATTTTTTACTATGCTTCTCTAATGACAAAATAAAAACTATATTTAATTAAATGAAAAAGACTTTATTGTTTCCTATTAATCTTTTAAATTTTTATATTATGTTTTAATTTTTTCTACCAATTTTGTCAATTCTTCTAAATGATAAAATAAAGCACATGGCGAGTTTTTTGTTTCTAATAAGTGTTCATTTTCCCGAATATACCTGAATAATGGACTCTTCAATGCTTCTCTTAAAGAATTCTTTAGTAAATTATGTGTTGATAAAGGAGATATTGGGCAAGGTGTCAAGTCTCCATTAGGAGTAACATGAGCAAAACCTCTTCCTGCTGATATACAACCCCCAAAATATTCTTCATCTCCTGGAGAATGAATGAGAAAAATATCCTTATGCGTGCGGAATTCTATAATTTTATTTCTAAAGGCTTCTCTTTCTGCATCATCTAACATTAATTCTTTATTATTATCAATTGGAATATATTCTATGAAAAATCCTAAATGAATTCCTTTTGAAATTAAATCATCAATATTTTTTTCATTCATCCAGAAAGAAAAATTATTTTTCGTAATGGTAACAGAAAATCCACAGAATATTCCTATATTAGATAGCGCATCTAAAGTCTCAATTGCTTTTTTGTATACGCCATTGCCTCTCCTTGAATCAGTCATTTTCTCATCACCTTCGATACTAATGACAATTAAAATATTTTTTAATCGTTTTAATTGTTTCATGTGCAATTCTGTAATTAATGTTCCATTAGAAAAAATTATAAAAAGTCTATCGTTGAATTCTTCGCATAAATTTAATAAATTAGGGATTGTAAATGGTTCTCCTCCAGCAATTATGAAGCAAAAAATGCCAATCTCCCTTGACTCATTTATTATTTTTTTCCATTGTTTTATATCCAAAAATGCATTTTGTGGTTCCTTATTATGAAATTTATTGAACGAAGCATAACAGCCCTTACAAGATAAATTGCATTTTGAGGTGACGCTTAAAATTAAAAATGGAGGAACTTTCAAATCATTTTCAATTAATTCTTTAGCTCTTAACCTTTTTGATTTTTTATACGCCCTTGCTAACTTTATCATTGATGGAATTTTTTTAGGATGCTTTAAAATTAGTGGAATAAAAATTTTTGACAATGAAGGATCAATTTTTTTTAACGTGCTATTTATAGAAATAATATTTTTATTAATCATGATTAATGTACCAATTTTTTAAATTACTTTTTTTCAATCTTTAATATATTCAAAGATTTTATAATAAAAATTAAATCTTTAATAGACCAATTATTAAAAATAATATATTAAAGAAAAATCAAAAATCTTTAACTACTTTATTAAAAATAAAACAAAAGAGAAATTCTATCATGTATCGAGATCATCAAAAAATTAATGATAGTTATGATGTAGTAGTTATAGGGGCAGGAAATGGAGGATTATCTGCTGCAACAGAATTAGCCAAGAAAGGTGTTAAAACTCTATTATTAGAACAACATAATCTCCCAGGAGGTTTTGCTACTAGTTTTGTCAGAGGTAGATTCGAATTTGAAACCTCTCTTCACGAATTAAATGGTTGGGGTACGGAAGAAGATAGAGGAAGCGTTCGCCGACTTTTAGAAGGTAGATATGGGCTTGATTTAGAATTTGTGCCCATTCCAGAAGCATATAGGTTAATAATCACGGATCCCAATGAAAAATTGGATGTTACCATGCCTTTTGGAGTAGATAATTATATCAGAGCTATAGAAGAAGAAGTTCCTGGTAGCGAAGATTCACTAAGAAAATTTTTTGATATCGCACAGGAAATATCAGATGCTTTTGTTTATTTTGGAAAAACTAAAGGCAACCCGGATCAAAAAGTCTTGATGAAAGAATATACTAATTTTTTGAAAACTGCGGCTTATACCGCAGATGATATAGAAAGTGCCCTTAACATGCCCAAAAAAGCAAGAGATATTCTAAATGCTTATTGGTGTTATTTGGGACTGCCGACTAACAGAATCAACTTCACGATTTTTGCCATGATGATATTGAGTTATATAACTCATGGGGCTTATATTCCTAAAATGCGTTCACACGAATTTACTACTGCTTTAGATAAAAAGATAAGAGAACTTGGCGGGAGAATTGAATACAACACTAAAGTTGAAAAAATATTAGTAAAAAAAAGTAAAGTAGTAGGAGTTGAAACTTCACAAGGAGATATTATTAATACAAACTACGTAATTTCAAATGCTTCTCCTACTCTTGTTTACAATAAATTAATTCATCCAAAATCAGAAGTACCTGAAATGGCTTATAAAGAAGTAAATGCTAGAATTCATGGTTTAAGTGCATTTGTAGTATATCTTGGACTTGATGCTTCACCAAGAGATTTAGGGATTAATGAATATAGTTATTTCATAATGGAGAATAGTGATACAGCAAAAGCTTATGATTCATGGACCACATTACAAGTGCCTATTGGTCAAGCAACTGTATGCTTGAATAATGCTCTTCCAGATTGTTCGCCCCCAGGAACGACAATCTTGTACATTACAACATTATTTAGACCAGAAGCTTGGTATGATGTGAAACAAGAAGAATATTTTAAAATTAAAAACAAGATAGCACTTGGTTTAATTAAGCAATTTGAGAGTGCTATAGGAACAAATATAATGGATAATATTGAAGAAATTGAGGTAGCAACTCCAATCACATTTGCCAGATATACTAAAAGTTATAATGGAAATGTTTATGGTTATGAGCCAGAGCCTTGGGACTCTGTTTTAACCAGATTCATGTGCATGAATGATGAGAAATATATTGATGGTTTAGAATTTGCTGGTGGTTTCGGTCGCAGATGTCATGGATATTCCTCTACATTAGTTTCAGGAAATATGGCTGCTCAATTAATATATTATGAAATGGTAAAAAGGGGTGAAGCTAAATGAATGAAAATCAAAAAGAAAAATTTATCATTACGGTAAAAAGTAACACAAAAGATTTATATGCATTTACTAAATTAGTCCCAACACGAAAAAAGAAGTTTAAAGAAGCACCAAGCAATCCAATTTCTGAAGACAAAATTAATGATTTAGCAAAATTATTACATCCAAACACGCAACATTTAATCATCAATGAAATTAAAGACGAAACGAAATCAACAAAAACATTCAAATTTATTCCAGATCTAGATTCTAATACTAAAGAATTGGCTTATTTTAGAGCTGGACAATACTTGAGTTTAAAAGTTGACGTTAATGGCGTCTATATCACGAGACCGTATTCAATATCCTCGTCTCCTTTAGAGGCTTTAAAAGGATTTTATGAAATAACAATAAAGCGAGATGAACAAGGATTTTTAACGAATTACATATGGAAAAATTGGAAAGTTGGCACTAAAATCATGAGTTCTGGTCCTGAAGGATTCTTTTACCATGAACCCCTTAGAGATACAAAAAATATAGTAGGAATTGCTGGTGGATCAGGTATAACTCCCTTCAGATCAATGGCAAGAGCTATTATTGAAGGAACCATGGATGCCAAGCTAACTATCTTATATGGAAGTAGTGAACAAGATGATATTATTTTTTATGATGAATTCAAGGATCTTGAATCAAGATATCCAGAAAAAATTAAAGTCATTCACGTTTTAAGCTGCGAAAATCCAACGCTTGAAGGTTGTGAAAAAGGATTCATCACTTCAGACTTGATAAGAAAATACTCGGATATAAAAAATAGTACTTATTTCATTTGTGGACCCCAAATAATGTATCAATTCTTAGAAAAAGAAATTGCTAACCTTAATTTAAAACCAAAACAAGTGAGAAGGGAAGCTTTTGGAGAAATTAAGGATCTTTCTAAACTTGAAGGTTTTCCGAAAGATTTAATGGAAAAAACATTTAAAATAAAAGTTCAAATTGGAAATCTTGTGAAAGAAATACCCGCAGTTTCTACAGAATCCGTTTTAGTAGCATTAGAACGAGCAAAATTAGCACCGCCTTCTAAATGTCGATCTGGCGAATGTGGATTTTGTAGATCTCTCTTGATATCAGGAAATATTTATGTAAGTCCAATTTCTGATTGGAGGCGTGCAGCAGACAAAAAATATAATTTCTTTCACCCCTGTTCTTCCTATCCACTTTCAGATCTTGAGATTGTAGTACCTCGAAATCCAAAATAATTTTTTATTTTTTATTTTCTAATTCATATCTTTACTCTTTAAAGCAACATGTATTTTATTAATATTTCTCTGTTCTTATCAATAAAATTTAATATCTTTTTTACTTTAATTTACTTTAATCGATTTTTATTAAATCTAACAAGTCATGAACATAAAGATAAAATATGGTATTTTTTCATTTTTCATTATTTTAATCCAATCTTTTATCAAGATTTTAGGTTTAATATTAACTGGTAGTTTAAGTTTATTGTCTGAATCTGTTGACACATTTACAGATATTTTCTTTGTTTCTTTAACAATATTCTCAATATACATTAGTCAAAAACCACCTGATCATGAGCACATGTATGGGCATTCAAAAGTGGATTCTATTGGAGCAATTGTACAGGGAATTATGTTGATCAATATCTATATCTATCTAATTATTAATGCAATACAAAGATTATTATCTTTGGATTTCACTGTAAAACAACCGGGGATTGGTCTAATATTGTTAATTATCTCATTTTCAATTAATATTATTTTTTCAAGGATTCTTATTTGGAAAGGTAAACAAAAAGATAGCTTGTCCTTAAGAATGCAAGGCCTAAATTTATTTCAAGATTCATTAAGAGCCATCATTGTAATTATTAATTTTCTTATTGTAATTTTTCTATCAACATATATTTTTGATCCTATCTTCAGTATGGCAATTTCCATTTTCATTATTATCAGTGCAATCAAGTTAATCAAAGTAGGCGTTGAAAACTTAATAGATGTAAATCCTATAAGCAAATTAATAATAAATGACCTGAGGAATAAAATCTTAAATTTAGAGCATGTTAATGATGTGAATAATATAAAGATTAGAGCAAGTGGAAAAAATCTTTTTTTAGAAATTCAACTTGCGGTGGAAGATCACATCTCAATTATTCATGCTAATGAAATATTGACTGCAATTCGATCATTAAGTAATGAACTATTTCCTCATTATAAAGTAGAAACTATTGTGGAAATGAATCCATTGAGCAGCGAACCTTCCATATCTGAAAGTTTAATAAACATATTACATACAATGAAAAGTGAATTTCCTTCAATTTACGATTTTCAAGATATTTATATCTTTAGGTTAAAAGAAAAATATTCTTTATCTCTTACAATTTTAGTTGACTATAACCTAACTCTCAAGGAAGCTCATGCCACATGTTCAGATTTCGAAAATCAGATAAAACAACAAGTACCATCAATCTCTAGAATCATAACACATATAGAGCCTAGGGAGCCCCCAAATAAGATATCATCAGCTCTAGAAACGTGCGAAAGAGTTGATTCAAAGGTTCTTGAACAAATAACCAAAAACATACAAGATGTTTTAAACAAGTTTCCTCACATCAAAGGATTTCATGATTTAGAATGCTGGAGGTTTATAGACGGCCATATTCTAGAACTTTCTGTATTATTTAACCCAGACATAAATATCGCTGAAGCTCATCATATTATTTCAATGTTGGAAAAAGATATCAAATTGGAAGTATCCTTAGAAAATTTGAAAGATGTAATAATTCATCCTGAACCATTAATGGATTAGGGTCCATTTTACGCTTACATTAATTATTATTTAATATAAAAACAATTTAAGATAATAAATCAAATTCATTCAAGTGTAATTCCTCTTGAATTGCCTTTAAATCCTTTTGAACACTTTTATTAATGGGAATGCCAAATTTTAATCTTTCTCTTTGTTTAAAATATTCAATTTCACCAGCAGTAAAAATCCTATCGTATCCTGGAGCTTTTTTAGAACTTCGTAAAGCTCTCATTATATTGCCACTATTATTCATGAATCTTTCAAGATGGACAAAATTTTCAATATTTATAACCAAGAAAAAATGTCCAACTTTCAACCTTTTTTTACCATTTTCAAACACTCCAGCAGTATCTTTAAGAAAAACCCCATCTTGCAATGCTGAAGACATTATCTCAACAAATGTCGCATATCCGTATCCCTTATGACCCGATGAAAGTTTTTTGTTGCTCCCCATTGGTAATAAGGCAACTGAATTTTCTTCCAAGCCATCAAGAATGGCTTGTGGATCTGTTTCCATGGAACCTCTTTTATTAATTGCTAAACCAGTTGGAAGATCTTTTTTTAATCTTGCGTGCATTTCTACCATTCCTCTTTGAATCATGGATGTGGCACAATCTATAATAAAAGGAAATTCTTCATCAGTAGGGACTCCAAACGTTAATGGATTAGTTCCTAACATCGGTTCAACTCCAAATGTAGGTGGAACTGAAGGTCTTGCATTACTCATTACAAAACTTATCATTCCTTCTTTAATTCCCAGTAAAGAATAGTACCCTGCTATTCCAAAATGTGTAGAATTTCTAACGGCTACAGCACCAATACCATACTTTTTAGCTTTTTTAATGGCAAGTTTCATGCTGTAAAATCCTATTATGGGGCCTAATCCACAGTTACCATCTATTACTGCTGTTGTGGGCGTTTCTTTAAAGATTTTTAATTTAGTTTTTGGATTATAAATGCCATTTTTAATTCTATCATAATACATTTTAAGTCTTTGAACCCCGTGACTCTCAATTCCTCTCAAATCTGCTGTTATCAAGACATCAGCAATTATTTTAGCATGTCTTTTTGGAACTTTTACTTTAACAAAAACTTTTACGATGAAATCTTTTAATTTCTCAATATTAATTAATGTTATATCGATAGCATCCGCTAAAATATCATTTTTCACGCTTGTCATTAAAAACTCTCTGAAATTTTTTATAAAATTTAGTTAGATAATTTCTTATTTAAATAACATCATATCTAATACAAGTTTATAATTAGTGAAGTAAAAAAATGGTGAAAAATATGAGTCAATTTTCGATATTCACTATAATTTAATCAACAGTATTTCACATTGGATATGAAAGTTAATGGTTTTATATCAATCTAATACTACTTTGTTAGATTTTTTAATTATCTAAATACAAAAATGTAAAAAATTAAAATTAAAATTTTTTATTTCTTTATTAATTGAAAAAATGCCCTATTAAAATGGAAAGTTATATTTCTCCAAGCCCAATTCTTTTTGCATTATTTTAATATCATTTTGTAAGCTTTCATTTAGAGGGATGCCCTTTTCTCTACGTTCCTTTTCTGCCAGGTATTCTTTTTCTCCAGCAGTATATATTCTTTCAGCTCCAGGCTCTTTTTTAGCACTTCTCAAGCCTCTCATTATATCTCCAGCAGTTTTTTTAAAAGATTCCAATCCAGCAAAAAATTCAACATTAATTGCTAAGAAAAAATGTCCTACTTTTAATCTTTTTTGTCCATTCTCTTTAATTCCCAATGTATCTCTCAAATATATTCCCTCTTGAAGCGCTGCTGAAAGAAGCTCGACTACAGTAGCATATCCATAGCCCTTATATCCAGCAGTTTCTTCTCCCTTGCCACCTAATGGAAGTAGGGCAGCTCTTCTCTTGAGCATTTCCTCTAATATTTCTCCTGGATTAGTGATGAATTCCCCTTTATCATTAATCACTGTATTTTTAGGTAATGACTTGTTAATTCGATTATAAAGTTCCACTTTTCCTCTTTGAATAATTGAGGTTGCACAATCGATTAAAAATGGGAATTCTTCGTCTGTAGGAGCACCAAATATTAATGGATTGGTGCCCAACATTGGTTCAACTCCAAAAGTTGGTGGGATTGATGGGCGAGCATTGGTAGTGACTAAACCTATCATTCCTTCTTTTATTGCCATTAAGCTATAATATCCAGCAATTCCAAAATGAGTTGAATTGCGAACTGCTACTGCTCCAAGACCATATTTTTTTGCTTTTTCTATTGCTGCTTTCATTGCCTTGTAAGCTATAACATGTCCCATACCATTATTGCCGTCCCAAAGAGCCGTTACTGGTCCATCTTTTATTATATCTATTTTAGTTTTGACTTCATAAATCCCTGCTTTAATTCTATCGTAATACATCTTACATCTTTGAATACCATGAGTGTCGATTCCTCTTAAATCTGAAGTTATCAAGACATCCGCTATAATACTTGCATCTTCTTCTGGAACGCCAAGTCCAATGAAAACATCTCTCATGAAACTTTCAAGCATTTCATGATCAATATATACAACTTTATCATCCATATTCTTCATCCATTTTATTTTGAATTTAATGAAACAACATGCACTCAATTATAAATATTTTAACCTTAAAAATTAAAATATCTAAACACTGTTAACTTAAATTTCTTGAATTCTCTCTCATTAAAATTAAAATTTTTATTAAAGATTTCTTTAAGAGAGAGAAAATTAATGGGTTCAAATGAATAGAATACAAGCGTATTATCAACATTTATGAATTTAAACTTGAGATTATCATTACATGATATTAAATGATATGGATCATAAAATAGAAGAAAAGTATTTTAGAGAAATTACCATTGAAGGGGAACATGATGGCATTACTTACATTTTTCCAAGCACGCTTGAATTCATATCTGTTATAAAGAGAAAGCTTAACAAGGAATTAATTCAAGATAAATGAAATAGATTTACATCTATTTATCAAAAGAAAAATAAGATTTAATAGAATGATTTAAAAACTGAGAAATCATTTTAATTTGATATAATTAATGCAAATTTAACTGATTAATAAATAAAAGTGTGATAAACTTGAGTCTATACAGTGTCTTAGAATCTGTATTGGTGGTAGCTGCATTTATAATTACTTTAATAGGAAATATTTTCTTGAATTTGCTATTTATATTAATAGGAAGCATGTTAGGAGTCCTAGCTTTCTTTGGAGCCTTATTTATAACTATAAAAGTTAAAAAACAAGCAGGAATCGAGGATATAATCTTCATAAATGCACTTGTATATCCTTTAATGGTTGTTATTGTCTTAACTTTGGGAGTAATTGATCTAGGATTATCCCAATTTCAAGTGTTATGGTTTGATCTCGCTTTAATCATATCAGTGTTTTTAATTTTTATATGTTCTTGGATATTTTTGCGAAAGAAATGGAAATTTTTAACCATAGAAAATATTGATTTTACCAACAAGATGGATAGAGAAAAATATCCACAATTTTTATTGGCAACTCTTGTTATTAGCATTTTACTCGGAGGATATTTTGTCTTATTCAAATTCTTATACATGTTATTGGGCTATCAAATCACATCTTACATTTTAATGGCATTTACATTATGTACGACGATCATTTTATCTTTTTTCTTGAGTTTAATAAAAAGAAAAATCAAAACTAGAACCCCTAAAAAAGTAAAGAGCCAACCTACTAAGACAAGACCATGATTGAATTTTTTTTTTATTTTTTTTCTTTTTTACTTCCACTTGAAAATTTTAACCTTTAAATTAATACAATAAATTTTTATTGTAAAATTCATTGTATTTCTTGGACCACTAGGGCAGGTCTGAACTCCCATGCTGGAGGGACCGCAAAATGCTCTATAGCGGGAAGCCTGATTTGAGGTCCCATGAAAATTACTAGCCGATTTTACGCTCCGTCGAAGCGCTCCCCATGATGATGGATGCCTGCGTAGTATCTCTCGTAGGAGAGGTACGAGCGCGTAATAGCCGAACCCGGCAAGGCCCTGGCGGGAGCAGCCGTAGGCGAGGTGTTCATGCTTCATGGTAAGGGCGTGGAGGAGCGTAATTTCCGGTCCTAGTAATGGGATTGGGATCGAGAATCAGGCGCTTTTTTAGATTTTAAAAAAAAAAATCTTTATTTTTTATTCATCTTTAAAATATAGCTACAATATCGATTTCCTTCCATTAGGATACAGCGTTTAACTTCACCATCAAAATTATAAGATGGAAAAAGACTTTGAAAGAAACTTTTTGTATATGGATAACAAATGCTTTCTTGTATCATTTTAGCTAATTTTGGGTTAACCTTTCCTCCTATAGGACAACTTTTTTGGCGGTGTTTTATAGTTATTTCGTAAGTTGAATCATCAATTTTCTTCATAGTGCATTTAGCATTAAAAGCTCTATATAACATTGCAATGGCACTTTCAAGTGAATTAATTCCCTTATTTCTATATACTTCTGCCAATTTTACACCTAATCTCGTGGAGATTGTTTTAGGAAATTTTTCTCCACCTGTATCTATCATTTCCCTAATATAAGCATAAAAGAATTTTAATGCTTCTTTTGACATTAAACAATTATTCCTCATTTACGATAATTTTTATATAGCGATTGATGTTGATCTAATAAATTTCATATAAATAAATTTTTGGTCAAAAATAGGGGTAAAATAATTTTCATTTTAAAAAAGAGTGAAATATTAATCAAAAGAATATTCATACATAAAACCTTAACGGTAAATCTTTATCTTCTTCAGCATATTCTATGCCAATTCTCTTTCCTACTTTAATCTCCTTTGAATTAACCGGTTCTCCTTCAGCAAAGTACAGTTTTGAATTATTTCGGCAAGAATCTGTACCATTAAATTCTTCTTTCGTTATATTTAACGCCATACATATTTTACTTGGCCCATCTATCAGATTTCTATAATTTTTACCAATTTTTACATTTCTATTAGCAATCATTTCTTCAATTCCAGAAATTGGATAAAGTTTTCGAATGAATACTGCGCATGGAATTCCCTCAGGTTCGGTTATGACATTTAAGCAGAAATACTTTCCATAAATGTAGTAAACATAGATAGTCCCTGGTTTCATATACATTATTTTTGTTTTTTCAGTTTTTTTGTAACCATAGCAATGGCAAGCCTTATCATTCGGCCCTAGATAAGCCTCAACTTCAATGATCTTTCCAATTAATTTTCCCTTTCTCGTTTCTCGAACTAAATATCGGCCCAATAAGTCTTTTGCTACCGTTACAGTATCTCTAGAAAAGAAATTCCTGTTTAAACGCTTTAAGTTATCCATTTTTATTTACATTTATTAGAATTTATTCTTTAAATTTGGATAAATTAAATCATAATTGAATTTCTTGTAGTTCTTTTATAATTTGCTCTGATAATAATTCATTTGAGGCAATAAAAGGAAATCTTAGATTTATTGAAAGTTGACCTTCAATGGGAGTGCCCTTTAAGCTCAATATTCTACCTCCTGCTTCTTTTAAAATCAGTATCCCAGCTGCAGAATCAACAATTCGATTAGTTTTTCTTAAATTGATGAAGGCATCCATTGTTCCTTTAGCAATTTGACATAATGTTAATGAAGTACACCCTTGAACTCTAATTCGATAAAATTTTCGCAATAATGGCGTGATTTTTTTAAGATATTCTAGAAGACTTTTTTTAGGTAAATTTAATTCTAAAAAACAATTATTAGAAAAGTCTAAATTAGAAACATGTAATTCTTTTGAATTATGGAATGAGCCATTATTTTTTATAGCCCAATACAGATCTTTATTTATTAAGTCCAATACAACACCTTCTTTTATATCATCTATACTTTTGCCGATAGCATGAGCAATGGAAACTGCACAATATGGTATTCCTCTCACTGCATTATTTGAACCATCAACGGGATCGATTATTAAAATATCATTATTTTTTCTTGCTTCATTAACATTCCCAATGTAAATTTCACCAATTTCCTCGCTGATTACCTTCAAATTCAAACCAGAACGTTCTATCAGGTTCAATATTCTTTTTTCAGCAATCATATCAATTTGCATTGAAATATCTCCACCAGCCCCTCTCTGCAGTTCTTTACCGCTTCCTGTTGTTCCAATTAAGCCGTGTACAGAATCATAAGCCTCCTTTGCTAATTCTTTTAGAAAATCCAAATCTATTTTCATATTTATTCAACGATATTTTATTGTTTTAAATGAAAATTAGTAATTAATTCATGTTAGTTAATTCAAGATTAATTATATCTTGTAAGTTTTGCAAATTAATGATTGAAATTGTTACAAGATTGCTTTTATAGATCAATTTAGGACCCTTATTTAACTCTTTTTTCAGGTATATTTTATCAATTTTTTCAGAAGATAACCATTCTGATATGAGTATTCCTTTTCTTTTCTCAACATCTTTAAATTTATTTTCTTTTATGCTGAGATTAATGAGTTTTTTACCATCAGACTCCTTTTTGAAATCCATTATAGCAAAAAATGAGGCTTCTCCGTAATGATCTGAAATAATTGAGTCAGTACTTTCGTTATTTTTTAATGGAACGGCAACTCTAATGATTTGCTGAGGTTCTGAGCGAGATATTAAAATAATCTTAAAAATACAGGGAAAATTTTTCTGAACTTTTTTTAAAATCGCATCTTTTATTTTTTCTAATTGAGAAAGAGGAAAATTCTTTTTTAAGCTCGCATCTAATTCTATAATTAAATATCGACCATAAGAGCGAACATCTAATTTATTTATCTTTTTTAGTTGAGGAAAAGATTCAATTATGCTGATTAATTCGGTCCTATTTTCAAAATCAATGACAGCATCTAGTAAAATTTTAGTTGAATTCAGGAATATCTCATAACCACCTTTGATTATAAAAATTGAGATTATTAAACTAATAATTGGATCTAACATGAAAAAATTAAATAATGAACCAACAAATCCGACTATTACCGTACCAGAAATTAAATTATCGAATAGTTTTTCCTTAAATTCGGACATTAAAATCGGAGACTTGCTCTTTTTTCCCACAACAAATAGATATAATGAAGATAATATCGTTATTGTCAATGAAATTAGCAAAAACATCATTATATCGCTTGATACATGGATAATCTTTTCTTTTCCATTTATAGTATCATAAATTGTTGAGATTGATTCAGTAATTATATTATATGCTGTAATAAAAATGAATATGGAAAAAATCAAACTAATGATGTTTTCTATTCTATAATATCCATAAGGAAATTTTTCATTTGGTTTCTTATTCGAATATATAATCCCTATTAATGCAACAAAATACATTGCTATATCTGTGAGAGAATCATAAGCATCCGCCTGAAGAGCTAAACTATTAGAAATAATGGAGTAAAAAAACTTGAAGATAAATAAAATTGAATATGTTATAACCAAAATTATATTAGAATAAAATAAATTATTATGTGATTCACGATTGGCTGCCATTATCTTTTAACTACTTATCTTATTTTATTCTTATCAATTACCCATTGATTAACTACAAAATCTTGAAACACTTTTTTCTTGGACTTGTTATCATAATTTGAATGTATTGCACTCTTTGGAATCCATAATTCTTCTCCTGATTCTAATTCAATTAATAAAGCTTTTGGACTTTCAACCCTAATTTTTGCTTTAACCATCACATTGCCCAAAGATAAGTCATATATCGTTGTTTCAACAACTTGTAATCCATCTTTTGAAGTTATGTGTTCTGAGAAAATGCCATACTCTTTTTCAGTCTTAAGTCTTTTTTGAATTTCTCCTTTTTCTTTTTTTGGTGATGTAGCAAACTCTATTTTTTCATTTAAAATGTGTTCAAGCAGGAGAATCAAGAATTTGGTATTAGGAAACTTGATCTTTTTCTCATAATTTTCACCTAATTTCATTATTAGGGTATCTCTGGACTCATCTTCCCATCCAATTTGAATCAATGAAGTATAATCTTTAAAAACGTGATAACCTCGCCACATGGCGCTTTTCTTGTATAATACTTCTAAGAAACATATCATTTCCTCGATCATTAATTTGACTGTTCTTCCCTCATTCTGGGAAATATCTTCCCATTCTCCGTTTTCTTTTTTATTTATGCAACTGACTAAGATATATGGAGAACTAATTGAAGGAGATTCTAATCGGATGCCTGATTTTTGACCATAAAAAGTTTCTATATGTCTTTCTGTCATGATAAAATATTAAAAATTTAATTATTCTTGCTTATTAGAATAAAAAATTCCTATAGATTTAAATATGTTTAAGAAGGACTATTAAGACTTAAATCAAATTAATTTAAGAAATGATGACACACGTGTTAATTCTCTTAAAAAGTAGGTATGAAACATTTCTTACAGTGGATTTTAAAAATAGAGATAAAACTAACCATAATTGTGAACATTTATTGTAATTCTATTTCTACTAAGACAGTTTCTGGAATTTGTATTTTCATGATAAGGTGCATGGATCTCTCATTTGCTATGATATCTATTAGACGTTTATGAATTCGCATTTCGAATCTAGCCCACATGTTTGTTCCCTGTCCTGAAGGATTTTTCATGACAGGAACTCTCAAGTGCTTAGTTGGTAAAGGAATGGGCCCATATTTCTTTATTCCTTGAGTCTTGCATACATTTTCAATTTGTTCACATACCGATGTAAGAGCATTTAAATCCGTAGACGATAAGCGAATCCGGGCTTTTTGTATGTTTTCTCACCAATGATATTTTTTAAAATTTACGATTCATGATTCAATCAATTAATAATGGTATGAACATAAATTATTTGTAAAATAAATATTTTATTAGTTTTCGCATAAGTTTTAGTAAAAGAATTGAATGTATTTATTATTTTACACAATAATCCAGTTATCAAGAATTTTTAATGAAAAAGATCCTCTTCATAAATTATAAAAATTTACTTGTAATCTTTTAATATTGAAATTACAATTTAAGTAATCTTACATGAAAAAGAAAACCTTAGGTATTAGTTTAATCATAATTGGCAGTTATTTATTAATAGGAAATACAATATTTTCTCTACTGTTTAACAGAGTTGACTCTATTGGATATTATGTTCCTATAGATCCATTAAATTACTGGGAAAATTGGTGGCAAATCTACGGATTTATGACAATGATCGTTGCAATTTATGGTTTAATATTTATCATTTTAGGTATAATTGTTCTAACAAGAAATAAAGAAGAAATAATAATTTTTCCAAGATCGTATAAGAATAAACAGGGAAAATAAAATCAAGAGTGCAAATGCACTCAATTAACAATATCGTATATATTTCACATTAATGCCTAGCTCCTTTTCAATAATTTTCGACATAGAATGTACAGCACCTGTTAAAAGATATTTAGCAAAAATTTATTACCTAAATTTACATTTTTAAGATATTTTTTGGCTACTGATAAGCATTTTAAAGCTTCATTTTTTGGAGTAATTGGTAAATCTTTCATTTGGTAATCTGGATGAAAAACTAATAGACTATATGGGATGTCTGGATTAATACTACTAATAAATTTGGAAATTAGTTCAACTTCTTTATGATTTACATATCCAGATACTAAAAGAGTTGTAGCTCCTAAAACTGGAGGATCTCTTCTCAAATTAAAAAATTTTTTGGCTAAAAATTCAAAATTACTTAATGTCCTCGAGTTACTTACGCCACATAAAGCAATGTTTAACCTCTCATTAAAGGTTTTCAAATCAAATTTGATATTCCCGCCAGTTTTAATGGCAATTTCCATGCATTTTTCAACCAATTTAGGATCTCCAGTCCCATTCCACTCCCAACAAACTCTAAATTTTCGGTTTTGCCCTTCTCGTGATATTTTATCAATTATTTTTTGAGATAGATTAATTGTAAAAGGCAGTTGTGCCTCAGGTGTACCTCCAAAATAACAAATGCACGTTATTTTAGGATTTTTAAAAATTCTTTCTGCAACATCATCAACAGAAATCATATTAATTCTTGAAAAAAATTTATGAGATGCATTTTGGCAAAAAAGGCAATTGAACGTACATCCATACAAGAAGGCAGCATAACTGTAAGTACCATATTCTGGTCCATTAAAATCAGAGTATTCAGGATAACCGTTTTTCGTGCCAGCAGGGCAAAACCAAGCATTACAGCAATTGGTAGGGTTTCTATCAAGGTATCCATGCATATATCCAATGGATTTAGTAGGAAATGGTAAAGAACCATCCTGATCTTTAATCATATTTCGCAATCCACAATAACTCACATCTTTTTCTGACAATAAACAATTATTAATGCATAGATTACATTCATATTTGAGATTGACTTTTGAAGTTTTAGGAGGTAATGATGGTAAATTTGCTTTTTGCCTTACACTTGTATGCACTAACTTTAAATGTTCATGAACTTTTTTCCAGTCTTTCTCCAATATACATTTTCTACATATTTTAAGAACACTCGAAATTAATTCACTTTCTTTGCCACAAAAATTACATGTGCCCATATTCTTCACTTTTTCTTTAATAATAAAAAGGTTTGTCCTGATCGTTGACTTTCATATTTTTTAATATAAAATCCAGAGAAACCATTTCGAGTAAATGATTGACTAAATTGATCTAATTCCTTATCATCCTTTGGATAAAATTCTATAACTATTCTCCCTCGTGGCTTTAATACTTTACGGAGATATTTTGCGGTATTATTTAAAGTTTTTAAGATATCTCTTTTATCCTTTTTTCCATAAGTTATGAAGTTATAGGCAGAAATAGAAATTACATGATCAATTGAATCATGTCGTATGGGTAAAGAAGTCATATCTGCTAATATAAATTCAATTTTTTGATAAATATCATTTTCTTCTTTTTTATCAAGTACTTTATATAACATGTCCTTTAATATATCAATAGCTATAACTTTAAATCCATTTAAGGCTAAAATTTCAGAAGAAAATCCTGTTCCGCATCCTAAATCTAATATAATTGATTCTTCTGGTAGAACATTATCATTTAATCCAATTTTGTCTAATTCATTGCTATATAAATATTGAATGCTTATTAAAGTGGTTTTTTTTTGATTTCTTTCCATCCAAATTGAATTATCATATTCATTCGATTTTTTCCCAACATAAGATTCTGGAAATTTTGGTATCGAACTTTTTCTTGACATGGAAACTCAAATTATTAAAATAAGGTAAATTATTTAAATAAGACAACAACATATTTATTCATAATCAAAAACGATAGCAGATATTTTTTTCTTTACTTTTCAATCTATAAGGGATGATTACTATGTCAGAGAAAAAAACCATTTTAATTGTTGATGATGAACCAGACATTGTTAATCTCACGGATAAATTTCTTAAAACACAGAATTATGAAACAATTAAATGTAGTAATGGAAAAGAAGCGCTAAAAATAATTGAAGAAAAATACAAAGATATTGATTTAGTTTTACTTGATTTAATGATGCCCGGATTGAGTGGATATAAAGTTTTGGAACAAATAAAAAGTAATAATTTATATAAGGATATTTTCGTTGTATTATTTACAGTTAAGAGCTTTAATGAAGATATACAAAAAGGAAAAAATTTAGGGGCAGATGGATACATAACTAAACCCTTTTCTGGGAAAGCCTTGTTAGAATACATCCAAAATATTCTTGAGAAAGGCGAAAAGGAATTTGAATCTTAAAAGATTCGTTTCTTTTTCTTTATAAATTTTCCTAATTTCTATAAAATTCAAGTAAATCCTTGTTCTCGTAAACTTATTATTCAATGATCTTTTTAATTTAATATTCAATAAGATTTTAGATTTGGTTAGAAATGGTTGATTCTGGTTCAGTTATTTTAGGTATCACGCTAATTTTAATTGCAACTCCAATGTTTAATATTGGAATCGTATTTCAAAAAATAGGTTTAGTTAAAAGTAAAGAAATAAGGTTCGATAAAGGAATTAAAGGAATTACAAGTGCATTTAAAGAGATAATTAGAAATAAATACTGGCTCATTGGAGCAGTATTGGGTACAACTGCTTGGTTTCCTTATGTAATGTCGATCAGTCTTGTAGGATTCATGGTAACTGAGCCAATCAATAGCGTTGGAATAATAATTGTTGTCATTGCTGCCAATCGTATTTTAAAAGAGAAAATAATGTGGTATGAATTCCTTGCAATTTTAGTATTAATATTTTCTCCTTTATTGATAGCATTTTCAGGGATTTCTAAAGTATATGTTGATCTTTATGACATGGTCATTCCATTAATCATATTTTTATCAATTGGTTTTTCTATTGCTATTTTTTGCTTTGTAATGTCCATAAAAAAAAGAGGGACTAATTTAGAAGGATTTTATATAATGCTAACAGGAGCATTCGTTCTTGCTTTAGGAGGCGTTTTTACCAACGTGTTTGCTCAAGCTGTAAGGCAAGCAGGAATCCAATTAACTTGGTATACGTGGGCAGAAATATTTTTCGGGATATTTTGGGGCGATTATTATCATTTGTGGATCTTTATTGGATGGTGGGGGTTAGTATTTTGTGGAGCCTCTAGTTTCGCGTTTTATCAGAGTGCTTTTCAAAAAAGTAGAATTGCAGTCATTTTTCCCATTTTAGATTCTGTTGCGTTAGCAATTCCAATTTTGGCAGGAACTCTAGTATTTAAGCAGACTTTTAATAACTATTTCTTGTTTTTTGCAGCAATTGCTCTAATATTCATTGGAACAACAACATTGGGCAGGTTTCAAGCAAGATTCGAAGAACTAGAAGCAAAACGATTAGAAGAGGAGAACATGAATAATAAATGATTAGTTAAATGAAAATTAATTAGTTTTATTCTATTTTATCTTATTTATATTATGTTAATGATAATTAAATGTCCTATTTTTAATTTAAAAAATATAATTAATTAAATGATTGAATTTTACATTTTAATTAATATAAAATTTAAAAATATCGAGTTGATAATTTAATGATATTTGAAGCTGAAAATGATAGAATCCCTTTCTTCTCTCAGTATTTTTCTGCTTTAATCTTAATAGCAAATATATTAGTTTTCTTTTGGCAATTAACTGATCCTACGGGAAGAATGTATGCGGATGTAGCAGCATTCATTCCTGCAGAGTTTTTTGCAGGACAAAAATTATGGACTATATTTACATCGATGTTCATGCACGCAGACATCGTCCACATTTTTATGAACATGTGGTTTTTTTATGTCATAGCAGATAATTGCGAATATTCATTGGGGCATGGATTATTCCTTTTCACTTATTTAATTTCTGGGATATGTGGTTCACTATTGCATGCTGCTAGCACTCTTTTTATTCCTGTTTTTGGCCCTATCATGGCAAGTATTCCTTCACTCGGAGCATCTGGGGCAATCTTTGGCTTAATGGCCGTCTATGGAATTCTATTTCCCAAGAATAGGTTTTATTTACCTTCTAAGTATGGCGTGCGGCGAATTCCCGCATTATACTTCATAATGATCTATTTTATATCCGAATTAATTTATGGATTCTTTTATTCCCAAATTTCTGGCACCGCTCATTTTGCTCATATAGGGGGCTTTATTGCTGGAGCAATCATTGCATTAATCTTTAAGGGAATAAAGCGAAAAAAAACAAGTACTTAATTTTATCCTTTTATCATTTAATTATTTTTTTAATTCTTTTAATTCTTAGTATTAAAAATATTAGAAAAAATTATGAAAAATGATGAATTTTTTTGAATAAGCTTACATTTTTAAGAATTATATTTTGATAAAAAATTATTGTAATAATCATGACAGAAAAAACACATATTTGTGTTATCGGAATGGGTTATGTGGGTATTCCGATGGCAGCATTACTAGCCGATGTAGAAAACTTTTATGTTACTGGGATACAGCGTCGTTCAGTAAGATCTGGCTGGAAGATTGACTGGCTGAATAGTGGCAAAAATCCATTTGAGGGTGAAGAACCAGGTCTTGATGAGTTAATTACAAGAGTTGTAAAAAATAAGAAATTTCATGTAACTGACAAGTTTGATGATTGCAAAAATGCTGATTACATATTAATAGATGTTCAAACTCCAATAGAATTAGATACTAAAATTCCCAGATACGAATCCTTAATAGATGTTTCTCAAAAAATCTCCAAGCATTTAAGAAAAGGAACTACAGTGATTATAGAATCTACTGTAGCTCCAGGAACTACTGATAAATTGGTTAAACCAATTTTGGAAAAAGGAAGTGATTTGAAGAGAGGAGAGGATTTTTATTTAGTTTTTTCGTTCGAGAGAGTAATGCCAGGGAAATTGATAGAATTCATAACAGATTTGCCTAGAGTCATTGGTGGTGGGTGTGAAGAAGCAAATAAAAGGGCAAAATTTCTTTATGAAAAAGTTGTTAAAAAAGAATTGTACTTTACAGATACACTTACCGCTGAATTGACAAAATGCATAGAAAATGCTTATAGAGATGTAAACATAGCTTTCGCAAATGAAATGGCACTATTGTGTGAAGATTTTGATCGCAACATATATGAAATAATTGATTTAATAAACAAGAGACCTGATAGAATGATGCATTATCCCGGTTCGGGAGTGGGGGGACATTGTTTGACAAAAGATCCTCATTTGCTTGTTTATGGTCATAGAACATATACTGATTATCGGTATAATTCGGAGATATTACTAAAATCGAGAGAATTGAATGATTACATGCCAAAACATATGGTAGAATTAATGGAAGATGCATTTAGAGAAGCACGAAAGTTAGTAGACAATATTAAAATATCACTAATGGGCGTTGCCTATAAGGCGAATACTGACGACACCAGAAATACACCAAGCGAAAATATAGTCAAGGTTTTGAAGAGAAGGTACCACTCCCACAATATTCAATATATTGCTCATGATCCTTACGTGAAAAAGCGGGATTATACTGAAACTGAACTGACCCAAGATATTGATAAAGCAGTAGAAAATTCTGATGTATTGATATTCGCAACGAATCATGATCAATATTATAACTTAGATTTAGGGGATTTAAAGGAGAAGATGAAGACTCCAATAATAATTGATGGAAGAAACATCTTCAATAAAAAAGAAGTAGAAAAATTAGGTTTTATTTACAGGAAAATTGGAGAAGGATCAAGAAATCCATTTTAAACTATTGTTTTCTTATTATTATCTTTTTTCATGAAAGTATTAATTTAAAAAAATCACGTTTTTCTTATTTTATAGCTCTTTTTATTCTTCAAGAATTCATGATGCCATAAAGTATAGAAAGAGCAAGGCATCTCAACGCACTCATCTTCTGGTTCTCTCGGCAGTTCAAAATAATCTTCTTTTTTTGGCATTACATATCATCTCCTTTATTTTTATTAATTTCAAATACATTATCATGAAGAGTCAATAATAAAGTACAGCTTATAAAATAAAAATAAAATAATAGTCTAGCTTATTAAAAATAAACCAAAATTAATTCATATTTTTAATTTATGTAAAAAATTGTAAAAATAGAATAATTCTAAAATCTCTAGCTTGAGCAATCGCCATGAGGTTAGACCCTAACATTTAATGGTTTAACCCTTGAGATTTTTTTTTAATTTTTATATTTTTTTTTCTTATTTTTATGCTTTTTAATATATTGAATGCACCTCATTATACTGTCAATAATGCCTCAGCCTGTACAAGAATAATCGTCTTCATCGAATCTGTTTATTTTTTCCTTCCATTCTGACATTTTAAACACCATGATTATTGATAAATTAATATGTTAAATTTAATTTAAGCATTTTCTCTATAAAAGATAATTTTAAGTTATTTAGGAAAAACCTTCATTAATTATTAATTCTTTTTATTATTGAATTAAAAGAAGAGATATTTTAATGTTTAAAAATCTTAAAAGGTTTTAATGATGGGAATTAAGAAGCTAACTAAAGAATTAACTGAAATGAGAAAAAGTATAGATCAAATGACGCGGGAAATTCATGAAACCCAACTTTCAATTAAAGAGGCTTTAAACCTGACTTCAAATACTATAAAAGAGATGAGCGAGAATTTCTCAAAAACACTTCAAGAAACATTAAAGACAATGCAAGAAATGAAAATTCAAATGGATATTAAGGATACTATAATAAAATCACTTGGAATAGATACTGTTTTAAAGGACTTTTTTAGAAAAAGAAAATAAAGCGTAAAAATCATAAAAAATTATTTAATTTCACACTTTTTCAAGTGATTAAAGTCTTTTGTTCTTCATACTTTTTAGCAACAAAATACATAATTATTAAGGATATGATGTATACTGCTGTAATTAACATCCAAAAAGAAAAATCTGAAAATCTGTTATAAAATATACTTTCTATGGCTTTATATATAAAAAAAATGCTTAAAAGACTTAATAGTTGCATTCTTCTCTTTGTTTTATTCATAATTTTCAAATATGTTTTTAATTATCAAATGCCTTTTTAATTATATTGCATATAATAACGATAATAAAGATTATTATTAAAACCATACAAACAATTTTAAAATGCCAGTAAACCCACCATTTTGTTATATTTGCAAGAAAAATTGCGAAGATGAAATAGACAGTTCTTATTATTGCATTTGTGATGTGACAATTTGCAAAAACTGTATTGAAAGTTTGAAAAATAGTAATACTACCTGGATTTGCCCCAATTGTAAGGAAGAATTGGAACTGGAAAAAAGTAGGTTATTTCGACAAGTATGATCCAGATTATATAATATCTTATGCAGGAAAATAATTATTTGAAAGAATACAAGCCTATGATGAAATTGAAAAATGATGATATTTGTACCAATCTTAGAGATGAAATAATCAAGGAAGGCTGAGGCTTAAATCTAATACTATTTTTTATCTCAAAAGTCCAAAAAATTTAGTAAAATTATTAAATAGGAAAAAGTTGTGAGAAAATGGCAAAGATATCTAAGGTTTTAGAAATTGATAATTGCAATAAAGAAGATTTATTGAAAGTAATATATAATGCTAAATTTTGGGAAGAAATAACACCTACAACAGAAGTTAACGCTGAATTCATTGCACCTAATGTTCTTTATAGTAGAATTAAAGATCAAATAAGTTTAATAAACGTCCCAATTGAAATGGAAGGAGAACTTGTATTAACGGACTTAGGAGAACAAGAAGGAAAGGGAAAGCTAATAGAATTGAATGTTCGTAATAATAAAAATGTTAGGAAGTTGGAAGGACGCTTGAGAGTAAAAGCTTTATCACAAAATAAAACAAAAATCGGCGTATTCATCGACACTTTAATTTTAGATAGCGAATTTCTAAATCTTTTCGGTGGTGCTGCTGATTTAACATTACAAAGAAAAATAACAGAAATACTAAGAAATTTAGAAAAAATTTGTAAAAACAATAAATTAAGAGAGTTTTTATGAAAATCCTAAACTATTTTTAAACAAAAGAAATTTATTGGTTGAATTTTATTATAAACATAATATTTTGATCTTACAATATTCAATTTTCTAAAATGAACATTTGGATTCTAGATTCTCAAAGCGGAATCACGATACTTTACAAATCTTATTTAAACTTACCTTTAGATGAAGATTTAGTAAGTGGGTTGTTGGCAGCCTTAAATCAATTCACTATTTTTGAATTTCAACAAGGAATAGAAAGTATTGATATGGGGGGTCTTAGATGGGTATATTTGGAGAATAAAAAATATAATTTATTATTTATTGCAGCTGCAGAAAAAAATGTTAATTCTAGTATATTAAAAGCTCGTCTTAAAGTAATTTTAGATGCTTTTGTTGAAAGATATATTGAAGATGAAGATATTTGGAAAAATTCTTGGAAGGGAAATACAGATCGATTTAAAGATTTTGGTAAAGTAATTGATGAATATTATGAACAATGGCTTACTGTTGAAGGAATAACTACAATAGCTGAATATTATAATATCTTAGGCGTTTTTCAACAAATTTTTAATTTACTCACTAATGTCATAGAAGAACATTTTAATCCAATTAAAAAAGAGGAAATTTACAATCAAATTGAAAGGATGTTTACAAAAATATTAAACCAAGAAATTATAAATGAAAATCCTGAGTTGAAAAAAATTTCTTTTAATCGAAAAAAAGGAATTAATGTCATTAACATAGATCCGTCTAATTGTGACATGATTTTAGTGGAGCGCCAATTAATTACATTGATCACCAGAATTGTCAATTTAATTAAATTAAAAGAAACACCAGAGAGAATTTTAAAATATTTCATTGATGAAAACATTTTCGATTATTTAATCTCAAATTTTACCTTATTGAATCAGCTTAATCTTTTTAAATTCTTCTTACTTCTCTTCTTGTTAAAATAAAAATAAATGAAGTTTGATCCACATAGTTTCATTAATTTTATTAAAAGCTGTTTATTTAGAATTATTATTGTAAATATCTTAAATGAAAATCTATAGAACGCCATGATACTACCATTATTAATCTTTTTATTCATTATTTTTGCTATAATTATTATTAGCTATTCAATAAAAGGAACTGATTTTGTTGCAATTTCACTCTTAAGCATGTTTATTGGTGCAACTGTTACTGGACTAATTCTAAACATAGATATAAGTCAATTTATTAATTTTGTAGAATGGGAGGCTATTTTAATAATATTAAGCATGAGCATTATTACTAAAATAGCTCAAGATTCCAACGTGCTCGAATATATAGCTGTAAAATTATTCAAGCTCTCAAGGGGAAATCAAAGAATGTTCCTTTATCTACTATGCTTAATCACTACATTCTTAGCAGCAATAATATCGGATGTTGTAGTTGTTCTCATTTTGGCGCCAGTCGTGGTGAGACTATGTCATTTTTTAAAAATAAGAGCGGGGACTTATTTACTTGGAATGACAATTTGTATTAATATTGGTTCTATCATTACACCATTCTCAAGTGGGGAAAATATTATCATTTCCACTTATTTTAATTTAGATACGTTTTACTTCATTCAAAATTATTGGCTATTCTCGTTTTTCCTGCTTTTTACTACAATTTTCTTGATTGATAAATTCATACTTTCAAAAGAACCTAAAATTGAAGAACAACAAAAAAATTTTGTTCTTGAGCTAATTGACGCTGATGTTATGATTAAAAATAAGAAAATGTTTTACATCAACAGTTTTGCAATCATAATAATTATATTATTATTTGCAGTTTTACCCATTCTTTATTTAACAGCAATAATTTCAGCCTTAATATTGGTATTGGTGAATAAAAAATTTACAAAAAAAACAATGGGTGAATTATTAAAAGATATTGAATGGGAGATTATTTTTTTCTTTATTTCGCTTTATGTTGTAATTGGTTGCTTGCTGGAAGCCGGTTTTAGAGATTTGTTTACGGAGATCCCATTCCAATTATTAAGTCCTGTTTTATTAGCATTTATTATTCTCATATTAATTAGTTTAATTTCTGGTTTTGTAGCAAACACGCCAACGGCATTAATTTTCATACCCATAATCAGTACTCTCATAAATGAGTTTGGTTTTCCATCCTCTCCTCTGCTATTCACTTTTATCATAGGAATTAATCTTGGTGGAAACATCATCCCTCAAGGTGCCGCATGTGACATGATGACATTGAAAATAGCACAAGATTCTGGTGTTGAAAACTTAACTTACAAGAGATTGTTAAAAACTGGAGCTATTTTTGCCACGATTCATGTAATTCTCTCAGGACTGTATCTTCTATTGTTTTTCCACGTGGTATTCTTGCTATTAATACTAGGTTTAATAATAACATTAATAATTCTAATGTTTTTAACATATTATAAAAAATAAAAAGCTATATTTTTTACAAGTTTGTTTATTGATTGAGAGCTAGCTATAAAGCTTTGTTTCGAATTGAATATAAGAACATTTTCTTAAGGAAAAATACCTCTCAATTCTATTGCTTTTGCCAATCTTGAAATCGCTATGATGTAAGCAGCCACACGTAAGGGTAATTTTCTTGTCGTAGCGATCTTATAAACTTCTTCAAAAGCCTCAATTAATATCCTTTTTAATTCTATGTTTATTCTGTCTAATTTCCAAAAATATGAATTGATGTCTTGGATGTATTCAAAATAACTCACACACACACCTCCAGAGTTTGCCAAAATATCTGGGATAACATGAATCCCCCGCTCAAAAAGGATTTTATCTGCTTCTGGAGTTGTTGGACCATTTGCACCTTCTAATACAATCTTACACTTGAGATCTCTCGCATTTTTTTCAGTAATTTGGTTTTCTATTGCTGCTGGAATTAAAACATCACACTCTAATGTTAATAAATGATCATTTGTAATGAATTCATATTTTTCTTCTTTATAATCTTTCAAGTAATTTCCTTTGCTAGCCCATTCTCGCAATTTCTTAATATTCAAACCATCCTTGCTATAAATTCCGGTAGAAATATCCGAAACTGCTATGATTTTGCATCCCTTTTCATATAAGATTTCTGCAATGGTTCCACCTACATTCCCGAAACCTTGAATAACGATTGATAAAGATTTCAAATCTAGACCCAATTTTCCACATAAAGCCTCTAATACGAAGAATAATCCCATACCTGTAGCAGGTTCCCTTCCAACAGAACCTCCAATTTCAACAGGTTTTCCCGTTACAACACCTGGAATGGTCCTTCCTTTCTGCATTGAATATACATCCATTATCCAAGCCATTGTTTGAGCATTCGTGTTCATATCTGGAGCAGGAATATCTAAATCAGGTCCAATAAAATTAATTATTTCTGCAGTATAACGCCTTGTTAAGCGTTCCAATTCATTTTTTGACAATTCTCTTGGATTAACTTTTACACCACCTTTAGCACCACCAAGTGGTAAATTTAAAAGGGATGTTTTAAAAGTCATCCACATTGCTAATGCTTTCACTTCATCCAAGTCTACATTTGGAGAAAATCTAACACCTCCCTTTCCAGGGCCTCTAATAGTAGAATGTTGCACCCTATAACCTTCAAAAACTCTAATGGAACCATCATCCATTTTAATGGGTATGGAAACAATTAATGCGCGTTCAATTCTTTTCAAAAATTTCTTAATATTGGGTTTCAATTGCATTTCTTTAGCAACAATATCTATTTGTTTTCTTACAACTTCCAATGGATTAATTTCTTCAGACATTTCTCATCAATTAAAATTTTTTTATAAGAGAATTTAAAATATGTTTTAAAATAAATAATATTTTTTTATTTTTTTTTTTCATTCTATTTTTTTTATTATTGAATCCATTAAATATAATGCCTTGGATTTTACTACTTAAAAAAATTAATTTAAATAGCAATTTTAATAAAATTATTTGAATTTAAGCAAAAATTTTATGATAAAAAATTATATTAGAAGAAAATTAAGTTAAAATTTTCATTATTGTTTTATTTTGTCTTAGTTTTTCAAAGCCAGCCTCTCAATTTCATAGCATCAACGACTCTTTCTAAAGCAATCATGTAAGCTCCCATTCTATTGTGCGTGTTATATCTATTTGATTGATCCACTGTTTGCCGGTATGCATTAGTCATTACCCTGTCCAAGGCAGCGAATACTTCGTTTTCTGTCCAGAAATAATGATAGTATCCTTGAACCATCTCAAAATAGGATACCGTTACTCCTCCAGCATTGCATAATAAGTCAGGAATCACTAAAATATCTTTTTCGAATAAGACTTCGTCAGCAGCAGGAGTTGTTGGTCCATTAGCAAGTTCTGCTACAATTTTGCAGTTTATATCTTGAACATTTTTCTTTGTTATAACATTTTCTAAAGCTGCTGGAATTAGTACATCACATTCAAGTTCTAATAATTGATCATTTGTAATAAATTCATATTTTTCTTCTTTATAATCTTTCAAGTAATTTCCTTTGCTAGCCCATTCTCGCAATTTCTTAATATTCAAACCATCATTGCTATAAATTCCGGTAGAAATATCCGAAACTGCTATGATTTTGCAATTGAAATCATCTAGTAATATTTTGGCTGCCCATGAACCTGCATTTCCAAAACCTTGAATTACCACTCGGGCGCCATCTAATCTAAGTCCAATATCTTTTGCAGCCTCACGTATGCAATAAACTCCTCCTTTAGCCGTCGCAATCGTTCTCCCTGCACTCCCGCCTAATGGGAGTGGCTTTCCCGTGATTACTGATGGAGAATGCTTTCTAACAATTTTTTCATATTCATCCAGCATCCATGCCATGATCTGCGGATTAGTATAAACATCTGGGGCGGGAACATCGATATTAGGTCCAATAAAATCAGCGATTTGTCTGATATAGCTTCTTGCCAATCTTTCAAGTTCAGAATAGCTCATCTCTTTAGGATTACAAATTATTCCACCTTTCGCTCCCCCTAAAGGAATATCAACACATGCTGTCTTCCAAGTCATCCATGCACTTAATGCTTTTACTAAAGAAGCACTTTCTTTAGAATGCCATCGGATTCCTCCTTTCATTGGGCCCCTTGCAGAATTATATTGAGAACGAAAACCTTTAAAAGTCTTTAAACTTCCATCATCCATCTTAATGGTTATTTTCACTTCAATAAACCTTTCAGGCTCGCTCAAAGTTTCGTAGATTTGGTGATCATAGCCAATTAATTTGCAAGCATTTAAAAGTTGCTTTTGAGAGATTTCAAAAGGATCTAAACTTTCACTCATCCTAATTCTTCCTCATTTTTTTGGTGTTATTAAAAGATAAGTTATCGATTAATTTCTCTTATTGAAATATTATTCTATTATTATTTAAATTATGTATAAAGTATAAAGTATGACCTACTAATAATAACTTTATTGTGGGAAAATATTGGGAAAGCTGATAAATATAATTCTTAAAATAATAGAGATTGAAGCGTTAACAATTAAAATTTAAATTTTTAATGAATATTTGAGTAAAAATATTAAGATACAGGAAAATATTTTAAATGCTTGCTCTTTAAATATTTATCAATGGCTCTAGCAGCCCTTCTACCCGCTCCCATCGCGGATATAACGGTTGCGGACCCTGTTACTATGTCACCACCTGCAAATATATTTTCAATACTAGTCCTTCCATTTTCATCTGTAACTATATAACCCCATTCATTTAATTTTAAACCGTGGATTGATTTAGTCAAAAGGGGATTGGCTTTAGTACCAATAGCTAATATTACTGTATCAGTTTTGATCTCGAACTCCGAACCTTCTATGGGAATGGGCCTTCTTCGCCCGGAGCTATCTGGTTCTCCAAGTTTCATTCTAATACATCGAATTTTTTTAACATTACCTTCTTCATTTCCAATAATTTCCATCGGATTTGTTAAAAATTGAAATTCAACTCCTTCGTCTAAAGCATGGTGATATTCTTCTCTCCTAGCTGGCATTTCTGCTTCACTCCTTCTATAAACAACAATTACTTTTTTACATCCAAGTCTTAGTGCTACACGAGCAGAATCTAATGCAGTATTTCCCCCTCCTATAACTGTAATTATCTTACCTATATTAATTGGCGTATCATATTCTGGGAACATATAGGCTTTCATTAGGTTTACTCGCGTAAGAAATTCATTGGCAGATAACACTCCATTTAACTCAATGCCAGGAATTTTAAGCATCGCTGGAAAACCAGCGCCTACTCCAATAAAAAATGCTTTGTAGCCCATTTTTTCCAGATCTTCAATGGTTAACACTTTACCAATAACTTGATTATATTCAATGTTAACTCCTAACATTTTAAGTGTCTCAATTTCATCCTTAACGATATCTTTTGGTAATCTAAATTCAGGAATTCCGTATATTAAAACTCCACCACCTTCATGAAATGCTTCAAAAATAGTCACGCTATAACCTAATTTTGCAAGATCTGCAGCACAAGTAAGACCCGCTGGACCAGATCCTATTATAGCAATTTTAATATTATTTGGAGGAAGACATGCTGGACAAGCTTTTATTTGATGTTTTTTTTCCCAATCGGCAATAAATCTTTCAAGGGCGCCAATTGCTACAGGTTCGCTTTTTTTCCCTAAAACACATTCTTTTTCACATTGAACTTCCTGAGGACAAACTCTACCGCATATAGCTGGAAGAATATTAAATTGTTTTATATATTCAATAGAATCCCTAAAATTTTCTTCCCTTATTAACTTGATAAAACCAGGAATATCTATATTTACAGGGCAACCATTAACACAAGGTGGATTAACACATTGAAGACAGCGCTCTGCCTCCAATTTTGCCATTTCTAAAGTAAATCCTAATGGTACTTCTTCAAAATTTTTAATTCTTTCTTTTGGGTCTTGTTCTAGCATCTTTTGCCTTGGCTTTTTCTTAACCATAATAATTTACTCCTTAATTTTTTGAAAGTCCATTCTTTTTTCTTTCAACAATCCTTTCAATTTACATTCATGAATGAATTTTTCAAGTGCAATATTTTCTTGTTCTTTGAATCTATTATTCCTGTTTATTAAATTGTCAAAATCAACATCATGACCATCTACATCTGGACCGTCAACACATGCGAATTTAATTTCTCCATTTTTCGTGTGAAACCTGCAACTACCACACATTCCCGTACCATCTACCATTATAGTATTCAAAGATACTTGAGTCTTAATTTTAGGAAGATCTTCTAATCCACTTGTTAATAATGAAACATGTTTC